>CXWK01001596.1_pt1 | contig 16447 bp, 10 predicted proteins | sample 590851 | NCBI WGS metagenome assembly CXWK01 (sample SAMEA3498364, study PRJEB10139) | wastewater metagenome | biome: wastewater treatment plant; material: activated sludge | place: Denmark | collected 2014-08-01 | reverse complement strand
GCACCGGGCACCTACCGGGCCACGTTCGTCGATCCCGTCGGCGGGCGCACCCAGGAATACTGGGACAACAGTCCCACCGTCACCGGGGCCACCACCTTCAACATCACCGCCGCCAACACCGCCACCGTCAACGAAGCCCTCCACCACCCGTAGCGCAGTTCCGGTTCGCCACCCGCGACGGGACCGTGTCGCTCATCGGCTGAACCGGTCTTCGCTTGGTCGTGGCCTCCTTCGTCTAGAGGCAGCACAGGGTCATCAGGGCACTTCCGGTCGCTACCGGGTAGGCCCGAGAAGCCTGAGGGTGCGGGGATCTGAGATCCGGTCGCTACGGGCCATCCCGCTTGCTTCTGAGGCCCCCTCACATCCGCCACCAGCACGTAGTGCCACTGGTCGAGCCCTTGCGCCAAAGCCCCGATCCGTCAACGCCATGAGCGAAGTAACCCCTGTGCGGCACCTGCCGTTCACGGCCCCAGCCCGAAGCCGTACCGACTCAGTTCCGGATCGGTCATCGACGGCAGCGGATTGCCCGGAACGCGCAGGCTGTCGGGAAGAGACCTGCATGGCCCGGGGCTCGCCCTGGGCGTGGTAGCCAGGTGCCGTGTCCGGGTTGAGCATCCACGCACCAGCGTGGCTTACTGCCCAGGGATTCGCGAACCTAGTAACCGGGACGGCCATCCTGGTCGGTGGCCTGATCGCCTTCCGACGGTATTGGATTCGTGGCGGATGGGGAGCGCACGCCGACCTAACGCTCGTCGCGTGTCTACACCGGGATCGCGTTGCGCGTGGCAAGAGCCTGTTCTTTCTTGAGGTGACTCTCGTGGTGACGAACCCTGGAGCCGGAACGATCCGACTCGATGAGAAGGATGCCCATGCGGCGACTATCACCGCCTGGCCCGTCACATCGGAAGCACTTGCGGCTGCTCGAAAGACATTCAGTAGGACGATCGCTTGGAAGCAACTCCAATCCGTCAGCACGCACGCGTTCCGTGCATTGGATGACCCCACCGCTTGGACTGCGACCGAGGTCAAGCCCGGAACAACACTTCGATCGACAGTGGTTCTGCCGCTCCCCGCGACGAGCGAGAACCTTGTTGCCGCGTTGGTCGAGGGGAGTGTCCGAGCTTCACGCCCGCGTACTGTGGTTGGGCTGCGCCGGAAGCCGGATCAGTACTCCGTAACCGCTCTAGCCACGTTGGGCGAGTCCGGCTCCCACTCGCCTGACGTACCCTGAGTCCCGGTGTCGACCTCACCTCTCGCTAGACCACCTGGGCAGCTATCTGCTCGCGACAAGGCGTCGCTCAGTGTGGAGCTCTCGGATGAATTCTCGGATGAGTTTCAAGCCGCCTTCGATGAGGTGCTCGCAGAATCGGAGGCCGGTGAGCCCCTTGACGACACAAGCGATCTTGAACCTGCCCACGTTCGAGAGGCTGTACTCGCCCAGGTGAGAGCCCGCAGTACCGGTCAGCTAGACGATCTGATCGGCCTGCCTGTGGGTCTTGTCGACCTACAGTTGGAACCGGCTGCGGGGACGGTGAGTGGCCCCCGTGCCGAAGAACCTGCTGGACCCCGGCCCGTCATGGGGATCGCGGAGGCCTTCGAAGCATCCGAAGGTCGGCTGCTAGTCACCGGCGAGCCGGGTAGCGGCAAGACGATCCTGATGTACAAGCTCGTCGACTACCTCGACCGCAAGGCCGCTACCGACCGGGCGGCGCCCCTGCCGCTGATTGTGAATCTCTCCCGTTGGGATGGCGGAACGTCGCTTCGGCAATGGCTCATCGAATACCTCTGCGACCCAGTGGCCGGGTATGGGCTACGGAGCCATGATCTGGCAGCCTTCTTGTTGGACGCTCACCGATTCGCCGTTCTGCTGGATGGATTCGATGAGGTTCCCGCCGAGCACCACCTGGATTGCCTGTACGCAATCAATGCCCACATAGGGTCGCTGCCTCCCCCACCGGCCGCTCCGCTAGTCATTACAAGTCGCGTCTCGGAATACGAGCGACTCATCGCCGAGGGCTCGGGTGGCGGGAATGGGTTCCGTCTATTCGGTGCGTACGAGGTTCGTCCACTGAGTCGGGGGAATCTAGTTCAAAATCTCGCGCTCTTGGCCCGCAATGCTGGCACTCTCCAACCTACGGACGGTTGGACCAAGGTCAGTGATGCAATCAGCAACGGCTCGGTTCCGTTCCTCTCGGACGTACTGTCGAACCCCCTGATGCTGGCATTCGCCGTCGGCAGCCGACTCGACCCATTGACACTCATAGACCAGCCTGACGCTGAAGGCGTCACTGGCTACATCGTTGGCTGCCTTTACGATCGCGCTCTCGCTGACGGGAATACTTCCTACGAGACACCAGACGCCCGCCGGTGGCTTGGATGGCTCGCCTCCTTCATGCGGAGGGAGCACGGCGACGATTCGATGACGTTCTATCTTGAGGACCTCGTGCATGGTCCAGCCCCGCGCTGGCTTAGGACCGCCAGGGGCCTGGGGTGCGGGTTCGGCGTAGGGCTGGTGCTTACCCTGTCCGTTGGCCTTGCTGTCGGTGTCGCATCCGGTCTCGTTGCCGGACTGGTGTCGGGCCTGAGCCGACTCGACGCCCGTCCCAACCGCCGAGAGTTCCGCCGCCCGAGTTGGCGCCAGTTGAGAGTTCCACTCGTCGCGTCGCTGGCTTTGGGGCTAGCCGGTGGCTTGGCGTGGGAGTTGGAGTCCATGGCATTGGCCTGCTTCTCCGCTGGCGGGATGTTCGTGCTGCTGAACCGGATGGCAAAGGCGAGTCGGGTGGACTCCGTTCCGGAGCAGCCAGCTAGTCCTGATTCGGGATTGTACGAGTCGGCACGATCTTGGCTCACAGAGACCGTCATATGGATGCTAAGTGTCGGACTGGCTGTCGGTTTGCTGGTCGTGCTCAGGAACGGCCCGTCCACTGTGTGGTTGGCAGGCCTATCCCTCGGTCTGACCGTTGGACTTAGCAAGGGTCTGGACACCGGCGGCGGGTTCGTCGTCAGACAGATCGTGGAGCGATTCAGGCTGCGGCGGGCGGGTCTGCTTCCGCCTGACCCAGTGGCGTTCTACGACTGGGCAACCGAACGTGACGTATTGCGGCGGGTTGGCGGCGGATGGCAGTTCCAGCATCTCCTTCTCGCCGATCTCGTGACTGAGCGGTACATGTCTGATCAATCCGCCGCGCAGGCAAGGTGACGCCACCACCAGCTCGCACGTGGGGCCTGTTGCCGCGGGAGCCGTTGCTCGAAATCCAGCCTGCTGCTGAAATCTCCAGGAACACCGAAATCGCAGCCGTGTAATCTTGCCTCATGGTGACCGCCTGCTGTGGCCGCTCTCACAATGTCAGGGGCGACCGATGAGTAGCGCCGAGCGTCGGATGAGACTATTCGTCCGGCAGTCTGACGGGCTGGGTCGATTCATCGATGGCATCGACGAGCCGGTCTTGCTCTGTCCGCTCTGTCTAAGACTGTGGGGGGCCGACTACGTCCCGGGCGATGAGCATCTTCGCCTGGAGCACGCACCCCCGAAGCAGTACCCGAACCCCGCAGTTCGCTGCTTCACGTGCTCGGCCTGCAATGGCGGTGCCGGGAAGGACTTCGAGCGCGTCGCGTCTGCAATCAGCGCCGAGCGTCAAGCTGCGATCGACAGGGCGACTGGAGACAGCACACCGCTTCCTCATGGGAACGCCCGCGTGACCAAGCGAATACTTCTCTCGATCGACACCGCCACGCGGATGGCGTCTGCACACCCGAGCGAGCGGCGACTTGAACTAAAGTCTGCATTCACAATTGCTTTCGCAGCCCTGGGCCACCGATACGCGATGGGTTCAGGGCTTGATCTCGTCCGTGAAATCGTCCACTCTGAATCGGAAGCGGTGCCCCTCGCGTGTTTCCGGTCGCGAGATCTCGCACACGAAGATCGGCTCCTGATTGCTCGGTCGCCTCTGCCCTGCGTGATGGTTCCCCATCCGACCAAGCACCTCCTTGATCCCAATGGACACATGGTGGTGCTTCCGATGCCGGGTAGCTCCCCTGGGTTCTTCGAGGCGGCGCTGCGGCTGCTCGCTGGGCGACAGACCTGGGAGTTCGTAGACCAACTTCCTCTCCCCAAGGCGTACCGTCCGCCCTTTACCTGGGATCTAGCGGACCCTTGGCACCTTGGGAGCAATGACTCGTTCCGCCTTGACTACGACTGCGAGTGCGGTGAGGCCCACGACGTCGGCAGGATCAATCTCCGGCTCGGCGCATCAAGGCCCTCGAAGTCAGCCTCAACGCTCTGACCTGCGGTGTTACATCTATGCTGAAGGATGCGGACGCCCTTCCGGCGTGAGGGGCGAGGGGCGAGGGGCGAGGGTCGGACACGGGACCTCACGGCCCAGCGTCGGCTCGTAGGGTTCGGTCATGAGTCGAGGCTTGGCGAGGTGGGATGAGCGGGCGCAGCGGGCGCTACCTCCGTTGCTGGTTCTGGCGGCGTTCCTGAAGGAGCTTGGCAAGGAGATCCCGATCGCTCGGGCGCTGATCGGGGTGGCGGAGCGGGGATCAGACGAGGCCTTCCAGGCTGAGGTGACGACGTTCCTCCGCACCCTCGTCGACCTCGGCCAGGAGCAGGCGCGTCAGAACTCGTCGCTCGCCGAGGAAATCGCTGGGCTTGCCACGATGATCAGGGATGCGTCCGGCGACAGGGAGGCTCTGCTGGCGTGGGCCGAGGACTCGCCCCAGTGGGGCGTCACCGGCGACGACCTGTGGGCAGGGTTGCGGGCTGCGGCGGTTATCTCCTACCAGGCGAGCTTGGTCTTGGAGTACCAGGACGCCGACTACCGGGGGATCACCGACCGCTCCGACGAGAAGGACGCGCTCCTTCCTCTCGTCGAGGTGTTCGTCCCGCCCGCTCTCGTCGCTGAGCGGACCGCTGGTGATGACGACGAGCGTCAGAGGGATCTTCTGGCCGAACTGGACCGGGTCGATAGCCCTGATGCCCTTGAGGCCCTGGAGCGGCGCTGGTACGAGGTGACCGACGGGCCGTTGCTTGAGGACCCGGAGGTCTCGGCGACGGTGTCATGTTGGGAGGCGATCGGGCATGCCCGCCATGTCGTGGTACTCGGCCGGGCGGGGTCGGGCAAGAGCACCCTCACCCGGTTCCTGGCGTATGCCTCGTCGCTCGGGGCCGCCGCCAAGTCCGATCTGTTGGGATGGTCCGGCGACGAGGTGCCAGTACGGGTGGAGCTTTCGGCGTTCGCCCAGCATCGACGCGAGGGACGTGCGGGGGCCTCGCTTCGTTCGTTTATCGACGAGCGGCTCGACGAACGGGGCGGCCGCCTGCTTCGCGAGGGAATGGGCGAGATGTTCGATAGGGGCGATGTGCTGGTCCTGCTCGACGGTCTCGACGAGGAACCCGACCCCGCTCGACGGCTGGGGCTTGCGAAAGCGATCGACGGCTTCATCATCGACCACGACAAGTGCCGGGTGGTCGTCACGAGTCGGCCCAAGCCGGGCTACGTGCGTCTGAAAGGCGACCTCGCCCACTTCGACATCGCGACGCTGACCGATCCCCAGGTGAACGACCTCGTGCACCGGTGGCGGCTCGCCCGCGAGCGCCGCCTCCGCTCGACAACGGCCGACCCGGCCCGCGCAGTTCGAGACGCCGAAGAGGACCTGGCGGAGATCACGGCCAGCCCCGACATCTTGAGACTCGCCCGCACACCGCTGGTGTTGTCGCTGCTGCTTTCCCTTCGTACGCAGAACCTTCGGCTGCCACGCCAGCGCATCGGGGTGCTGGACCTCCTTGTCCGTCTCCTGCTCGGCAAGTGGCAAGCAGCCCGGTCTGACGCGCAGGTCGTCGACGGTGCAGAGAGCGACGAACGCGACCTGCTCGCCGTCGTGGCCCAGGTGGCCTTCGAACTTCGGCGAGACCAACCAGGCTTCGCGTTCCGAACCCCAGTCCTTGAACGTCATCTCGCCAAGGCGCTCAAAGATCAAGAGGTCGACACCACCACACCCGAACGCACAGCATCTTCTTACGTTGCGGCGCTCACGAACCGGGCGGGTCTCCTCGACGAACGCACAACGGGATGGGTCGCGTTCTGGCACCTCTCGTTCCAGGAGTACCTCGCAGCGGTCCACCTGGCCACCGGCACCGAAACCACACCAGCCGTGCTCGACCTCCGCGCCGAAGCATCCTGGCGTGACGTGATCATCGCTACCGCCTCCTACATTGGCCACGTTCAGCAAGACAAGATCACCGCCGGGAACCTTGTCCTGGCCATCGCCGACGAGAACCTTCCCCCCGAAGAGTCTCTGTTACACCCGATGCTGCAACTGGCGGCCGCTGTGGCGGCCGCCGATGTGAACCTCCGTCCTAGCGTCATGTCACAGATCGTGGCCCGGCTCGCCGACGCAGTGAACCGGTTCCCGACCCGCGCCTTGAAGGCGACTTTCATCGCGACCGCTCGCACGATCGACGCGTTCGTTCCCGACGGGCCTGCTGTCGAGTCGCTCGCGGCGATCGCTGAGAGTCCGAATGGGGAGGTGCGGATGGAAGCAGTCCGGCTCCTCGCGAACGCGGCACCGAACAACGAGGCTGCCCTCGCTGCGTGCCGTAGAGCGCGTGAGGACTCCGCCCCGAACGTGGCCGCCCACGCAGCACTCGGCCTGGTACTCGCAGACACCGCCACCAAAGAGGACTGGGGCGCCCTCCTCCGGGCCACAGGATTGTCGAACGTGCATCTCGACGTGGCCGCCAGGCTCTCTGCGCCCGATCGGACTCATTCCCTCGTCGCCCTCCTCGGCGACGGCAACCCCGAGGTGCGCTCCCGGGCCGCTCGGGTGTTGGTGGGCGTCGGCGACCTCCCCGGCGACGCGGTCGTTGCTCTCGTCGCCCTCCTCGGCGACGGCAACCCCGGGGTGCGCTCGGTTGCCGCTCAGGTGTTGGGGGGCGTCGGCGACCTCCCCGGCGACGCGGTCGTTGCTCTCGTCGCCCTCCTCGGCGGCGACGACCCCATGGTGGGCTCCCGGGCCGCTCGGGTGTTGGTGGGCGTCGGCGACCTCCCCGGCGACGCGGTGGTTGCTCTCGTCGCCCTCCTCGGCGACGACGACCCCGGGGTGCGCTCCCGGGCCGCTCAGGTGTTGGTGGGCGTCGGCGACCTCCCCGGCGACGCGGTGGTTGCTCTCGTCGCCCTCCTCGGCGACGGCAACCCCGGGGTGCGCTCCCGGGCCGCTCAGGTGTTGGTGGGCGTCGGCGACCTCCCCGGCGACGCGGTCGTTGCTCTCGTCGCCCTCCTCGGCGACGGCAACCCCGGGGTGCGCTCGGTTGCCGCACAGGTGTTGGGGGGCGTCGGCGACCTCCCCGGCGACGCGGTCGTTGCTCTCGTCGCCCTCCTCGGCGACGACGACCCCGTCGTGCGATTCCGGGCCGCTCAGGTGTTGGGGGGCGTCGGCGACCTCCCCGGCGACGCGGTCGTTGCTCTCGTCGCCCTCCTCGGCGACGACGACCCCGGGATGCGCCTCCGGGCCGCTCGGGTGTTGGTGGGCGTCGGCGACCTCTCCGGCGACGCGGTGGTTGCTCTCGTCGCCCTCCTCGGCGACGACGACCCCGGGGTGCGCTCCCGGGCCGCTCGGGTGTTGGTGGGCGTCGGCGACCTCCCCGGCGACGCGGTCGTTGCTCTCGTCGCCCTCCTCGGCGACGACGACCCCATGGTGCGCTGGGTTGCCGCTCAGGTGTTGGTGGGCGTCGGCGAACACACCGGCGAAGCGGTCGTTGCTCTCGTCGCCCTCCTCGGCGACGGCAACCTCGGGGTGGGCTCCCGGGCCGCTCAGGTGTTGGGGGGCGTCGGCGACCTCCCCGGCGACGCGGTCGTTGCTCTCGTCGCCCTCCTCGGCGGCGACGACCCCGGGGTGCGCTTGGTTGCCTCTCGGGTGTTGGGGGGCGTCGGCGACCTCCCCGGCGAAGCGGTCGTTGCTCTCGTCGCCCTCCTCGGCGGCGACGACCCCGGGGTGCGCTTGGTTGCCTCTCGGGTGTTGGGGGGCGTCGGCGACCTCCCCGGCGACGCGGTCGTTGCTCTCGTCGCCCTCCTCGGCGACGGCAACCCCGGGGTGCGCTCCCGGGCCGCTCGGGTGTTGGTGGGCGTCGGCGAACACACCGGCGAAGCGGTCGTTGCTCTCGTCGCCCTCCTCGCCGACGACAACCCCTTCCTGCGCTCCCGGGCCGCTCAGGTGTTGGGGGGCGTCGGCGACCTCCCCGGCGACGCGGTCGTTGCTCTCGTCGCCCTCCTCGGCGACGACGACCCCATGGTGCGCTTGGTTGCCGCTCAGGTGTTGGTGGGCGTCGGCGACCTCCCCGGCGAAGCGGTCGTTGCTCTCGTCGCCCTCCTCGCCGACGACGACCCCATCCTGCGCTACCAGGCCGCCCAGGTGCTCGGTGAGCAGCCCGGCGCGGTTCTGGCGAACGCTGGCGTGTTGGATCGGATCAACGAGCACCCCTGAACGGGACCTCGACATGCAACCTGACCTGGTGCCTCCTGACTTCCGCTAAGATTGACTTATCGGATCTCACACCCCCTCCCCGGACACAGCCCTCGTCCCCGTCGTCGAGCCACAGCTCCCGGCGCACCTCGATGACCTGGTCGGCCAGGCCCGCACCTATGCGGCCGCGAACCGGTCCGAGCGCACGAAGGCGGCCTACGCGTCGGACTGGGCGGACTTCGCCGGATGGGCCGCCGAGCACGACCTCGACCCGCTCCCGGCGGACCCGGCGGTGGTGGCGCTGTATCTGACCGAGCGGGCCGACACCCTGGCGGTCTCGACGTTGGAGCGGCGAATGGCGGCCATCTCGGTCCGCCACCAGAACGACGGGCTCGATTCCCCAACGCAGCACCCGGCGGTCCGGGCGGTCCTGACCGGTATCCGCCGAACGAGGGGCACCGCGACCCGCCAGGTGGCCCCGGCCTCGATCGGCGAGATCCGCCGCATGGTCGCCCACCTCCCCGACACCACCATCGGCACCAGAGACAAGGCCCTGCTCCTCGTCGGCTTCGCTGGTGCCCTCCGTCGCTCCGAGTTGGTGGCGCTCAACGTCGGCGATCTCAAGTATGGCGACGAGGGTCTGCGGGTCACCATCCGCAAGTCCAAGACCGACCAGGAACAGGCTGGCCGCCAGGTCGGACTCCCCTACGGCTCTGACCCCCAGACCTGCCCCGTCGCGGGCCTGAAATCGTGGCTGGGCCAGGCGGAGATCACGCGAGGGGCCGTGTTCAGGGGCGTGGACCGACACGGCAACATCTCGACCAAACGACTGTCGGACCGTTCCGTGGCCAACGTCGTCAAGCGGGCGGCCGAGGGTGCTGGTCTTGACCCCACCGAGTTCTCGGGCCACTCGCTCAGGGCCGGATTCTGCACCACGGCCGCGGCCAACGGGGCCAACGAGCGCCAGATCGCCAACCAGACCGGCCACACCTCGATGGAGGTGCTTCGCCGGTACATCAGGCACGGCAGCCTGTTCACCGACAACGCCGCGACGCGCCTGGGGTTGTGATCGGTCGCGTGTCGCGTGTCGGGCGGCGGTCCAAGTGCGACCCATCCAGGGCCAGCGAGTGCCTTCTAGCCGGGCGGGTGGCGCCGCCAAGCCTCCAACGCCTGTCGTGAGCGGATCGTGTCGCGGTGGTCGCCCCCCAACAGGCGTTCAAAGTCGGCGACGACGCCCTCTTGGATGGTGATCGCTTCGCCGGTCCGCCCCGCCGTCTGGTAGCTGTTCGCCAGGTTGTTCCGGGCGGAGATCGTGTCGGGGTGGTCGACCCCCAACAGGCGTTCACGGTCGGCGACGACGCCCTCTCGGATAGGGATCGCTTCGCTGTTCCGCCCCGCCGTCTGGTAGCTGTTCGCCAGGTTGTTCCGGGCCGTGATCGTGTCGGGGTGGTCGACACCGAGGAGGCGTTCGGCTTGTTGGAGGGTGCGGGTGGTGTGGTCGACGGGTCCGGGGGCGGCCCGGTGCAACCACGAGCTGGTCGTGTTGAGCGCGTCGATGAGCGCCTGGTTGTGGTCGCCGGGGAAATCGAGGTGGGTGGCGACGGTTTCGAGGTGCGGGAGAAGCGTCTCGCAGAGCGGCCACGTCCCGGTCGGTCCGGTGTCGATCGGCCACACGTCGCAGATGGCACCCAACGCCGCGACCGCGGCGGCCGCGGTCGCCGCCGGGTCGGCGTCTCGGACGACTTTGGCCAACAGGCGGTGCAGGTCGAACAGCCCGTCGCCGGAGACCGCCAGCAACGACAGGTCGACGAGTGCCCCCAGCGCGTCGGTGGCCGCTTTGGTTTCGGTCGGGTCGCCGCCCTCGGGGACCAACAACACTCTCGGGATCCGGTCGGGCGCCAAACACGCCGCTACCTGCAACAGGCCCCGGGCGCCGGGCGCCCGCGTTTCGGCCTCCCGGACCGACGGTTCGAAGGTGGCCGCCACCGTCGCCTCATAGGCCGCCCCCGGCGCCCGGTCGAACATCTCGGCTGCGGGCAACCCCTCCAACAACCCGAGGTACACGTCGAACCCGGTCCCTGCCCGGCACACCCCCGCCGCGTGCGCCAACGCCAACGGCAGACCCCCCAACGCGACCGCGACCGCTCCCGCCCCTACCGCGTCATCCGAGCCGGTCCGTTCCAACAAGAACCCTGTCGCAATGTCCGGGTCGAACACGTCGACTTTCACGACCCCGGCGACATCACCCAACCCGACACTGCGGGACGTGACGATCACCCGCCCCCTGCCAGTGGTCGGCACCCACTCGCTGACCACACCCGCGTCGGGGGCGTTGTCCAACACCAACAACCACCGCCGGTCGCTCTCGGCCAGCCACCGTCTCGCTGCCGACGCCACTCCGGCCCGGTCCTCTGCCACTAGACCCAACCGGTCCCCCAACTCTGCGAACCCTGCTGCGGGGTCCGTCTCGGCCCGCACCCACGCCACCACATCAAAATCGTGCTCGTGGTCACGCACCCACGCGGCGGCCAACTGGGTCTTGCCCGCCCCCCCAAACCCACCAACGACTGGGTCACCACCACCGAGGGTCCCTCAGCCAACACCTTGCTCATCTCCGCCAGGAGCCCGTCGCGGCCCGTGAACCCACCCACCACCGACGGCACCCCCACCCGCACCGGGAACACCACATCCTCAGCCGCCACCGGGCCGGGCGGGACCACCGACTGGTAGAAATTCAGGTCCCCTGCCACAGCGAACAGGTCGTGGCCCGCAGACGAACCTTCAACGCTGTTCTGGCCGCCCTGGGCCACCTCGATGGATGGTCGGTCCCGTAGTCGCTGATCACCCTGTCGGTCTTCAGCACTGCTGGTTTCGGGGTGCCGCCACCGCTGGTAACGCAAGGAGAGCGGCCGCCATGCCAGGAGGGTGAACAGGCCCGCGATGGCAGCGGCGATGAGGCTCCCGACGACACCCACCCGCAGACCGTCCCACTGCACCCCAATCACCCACCATTGGCTCATCGCCGCTGAGTCTTCCAGGCCCGACAGACTCCCGACCGATCCGTGCTGTCCCGCCACCGACACGACATCGACCCCACAAGACCACATAGGCGCCCAGGACCGCTCGACACGATGCCCAGGCCCCCCGCCCGGTCGGGTCACTCGACCTACGGGTCGTGCCGGACCCGCCTGACGGGCGCGATAAGGCCACCGACGCCGACCACACCCCCAACCGGCCCCCTCACACCAACGCTGAGATAATGAAGGCCGTGGCCCACCACGAACCCGACGACAGCGACGAACGAGCCGGACCTGGCGACGACCTCCCCGCCGCGCCACGCTCGGTGCTCCAACCTTTCGTCGAGGCCATCGCCCGCGACGACCCTCTGCCCTCACCTCGACCACCGGCCGACAAGCAAGCCGCTGTGACAGAAGTTCGGTTGCTGAACCGGGCATGCACGGCAGCCTGCCTACTGGCCCTGAAGATCCGGCCGGACCTCGACCCCGACTCGCTAGCCCGGCTGGCCACCGACGACCTTCACAACCGGCGACGAGCCGCCTTCGTCGAGGACATCGTGTTGGCCATCTCGGTCCCGTCCACCGATCAGACCCGGATCGCTAGGGCCGACCCGGCTCAGGTGATCAACGGGTTCATAGAAACCATCGTGCTCGTCTCCCGGATCGTCGCTGAGGAGATCGGGGCACCCGCGGATGAGATCGTGCGGGTGTGCTTCGCCGGGGCCGACGGGAGCATCGGGCCGCCTGAGTGAGCCGTTCCCTACAGGGCTGGAGGCTGACCAGTTGTCAGCATGACCCCGACGCGTGCATCCCTGCGCCGCCGTGGAGCGACTCGCGAAGGGTGCTGACGGGCACCGCCAAGCCGTTCCCGGTCGCAATCTCGATCGCGTAGACGACACCCACGACCGTGCCCCGCTCGTCAATGAGAGGCCCGCCCGAGTTCCCAGGATGTACCTCATTGGTTAGGCGCATCACCGGACCGATGTTCCCAAGCCTTGGGTCCGTCACATAGTCGATAATCGTGCCATCGGTCGTGCGCTGTGGACCACCCTCGGCATACCCAACCGCTCGGACGTTCGTCGCCTCTGGCGGGTCCTCCTGCGCCAGAGCGATGCTCTCACCAACTCCATGACTGATGTGTACCACCGCTAGATCTGCCGTCGTACCGATCGAAACCACCGTCGTGGCCAAGCGCCGACCGTCCCACGTTTCGAGTTCTAGGCTCGCGGCATCCTCGACGACATGTCGGTTGGTGACAAGGGTGTGATCGTCGAGCAGGAAACCTGTCCCCACTGCTATTCCAAGACCACACTGCACGTTCCTGATACGGACGGTCACATCGCGCCCCTCTTCGATGTCCGCTAACCCTGCGGGCACCGATCGCTGTGGATCGTGTCGATCCAGCGACGACTCTTGAGCTGGTGCGTTCGCGCAGGCCCCTGCAAGCGACAGTGCTATCAGGACCGTCAGCATCCAGACGACCTTCATATGCCCAGTGCGTCCACGGCTTCACGGAGGACCTGCGCATCACTCGATGCCTGGTCGCAGATCGCATTCACCTCGGCTTCCATGGTCCCGAACTCGGGGCCGCCAACGGACGGATCAAGTGCCGCGTCGACTAGGTCGGAGTTGGCGAGCGCACAGTCAAAGATCTCCGAACTGACGCGGGGCGCGAGTGACGCCACCTGTCTCAAACCTGCTCTCTCGTCTCCAAGCGCCGCGTTGTGTGCGGCAAGTCCCTCGATCTGGGTCTCGCGGTCCTCGATTCGCGCCTCGGCTGCATCTCGCTCGTGAGCACGCCTCCCAGCACGTGATTCCCAGAGTGCCGCACGATCCTCCCAGGCGTTTCCAGACTGATGCTCCGACACGCCCCAGACGCACGCGATGAGCAGGGCGATAACCAGAAGAGGGGCGCCCGCTCGTCGTTGCGTGATCGCGGATGTCAGTCGCGACCGGATGGACGGTCTCGGCTGAGTTGGTCCCGGCGACGATGTCACGATACCGCTCGCGGTCGAGCGGGGTTCATACCCGCCACCGAGCGTCATAGCTCCCGGTTCGGCGCTCAACAGCTCAGAGTGACGGGCCGATGGTTTCACCTCCGCCGCTAGTGGCGAACTTGCAGCAGGCATTCCGCCCCGAGATCGCGCATTTCCCGGAGTGTCTGACCTCTCTAGAGCCGATTGCGCCGCCGAAAGCCATCGTTGGTCGAGCCCCACCTGATTCTCGGAGTTCACGACCCGCGCCGTCCACTGCGAGCCATCCCAGTAGCGGAGTCTGAAACGCCTCATTGGATCGGGGTGCCACGCTGCTGGCGCCTCGGAGTTCGGATGCTCGCGCTCCTGCGACTCGATTTCCGTGTGATCAGTGGCGGCGGGTGTCACGGAAATCCTTCCGGCTGCGTTGGCTCTCCAATCGGAATCAGACCCGGGGAAGTTAGAGCGAGGATCTAAGCGCAGGGCTCAGGACGGGGAAACGCAGGGGCGCTGGCACTGGTAGCGCCCTGAGAGGTTCACAGGCCGATCCGTGATGAGCGGTCAGGCGAGGATGGACGACTTCTCCTCGGGCCAGCGGTGTTGCAGGGCCTCAACGGTGATGCCGAGCATCCCCGGCGATCTCGGCCCTCGTCACGCCCGCCGAAAGGGACGACGGACACTCTCGTGGGTCAGTTGTCCCGTCGTCGCGGGAGCCCATCAGGGGTGGTGGAGGGCGGCGTTGATCGTGGCGGTGTTCGCCGCGGTGATATTGAAGGTGGCGGCGCCCGGGTAGGTGGGGCTGTTGTTCCAGTACTCCTGGGTGCGGCCGCCGTTGGGGTCGAGGAACGTGGCCCGGTAGGTGCCCGGGGTGAGCCCACCGACGGTGTAGGCGCCGTTGGTGTCGGTGCTCGCGCCGCCGACGATGCCGGTCGGCCCGATCGCGAAGACCCACGCCCCTGCGACGGGGGTGGCGGCGGGATCGTCGACGATGGTGCCCGCCATCTTCCCGGTGTTGGGGTCGAGGGCGGTGTTGGTGACGGCGGGGGCGGTGACGGTGGCGGCGTTGGCGAGGCCGTTGGGGGGCAGGTTGTCGTGCCACTCCATGTTGTGACGGCCGGTCGAGTCGATGAACGCCAACTTGTAGCCGCCCGCCGCCACGTCGAGGGTGTACTGGCCCGAAGCGTTGGTGACGGCGCCGCGGGCGATGCGGTAGTCCGACGCGCGTAGGGCCATGACGAACACGCCGGGCAGCGGGGTGTTGGTGCCGGTCTCGGTGCCCGTGCCGGTGAGGGCGGCGCCGCCCGGTGTGGGGGTCTGCGACGGCAGCGCCCCGTTGGCGACCGTGGCGGTCCCGGCTGCTACGGGGACCGGGGTGGCCTCGGGGACGTTCGGGGAGTGCGGGTAGAACTGGGTGGTGTGGGCGCCGGTGGGGTCGAAGTAGGCCACGAAGTGGTTCGCTGCCCTCAACCCGGGCAGTGAGAACTGGCCCGACCCGTTGGCCACCACGGCGGTCTCGGGTGCCCCGGTGGTGCCGCTCAGAGCGACCGCCCACGCCCGGCCGATCGGGGCGGCGGTGTTGAGGTCGGTCACCGTTCCCGTGATCGACCCGCGGGCCAGGACCATCGCCGGGTCAGCGTCGAACATGTGGTCGGCAGTGACGGTCACGATGGTGGGCGCTCCGAAGAACCCGGCCGTGTGACCCCCTGCCGGGTCGATCACGTACAGGTAGTACCAGCCCGGCGCCACCTCGACGCTGTAGCCGCCGGACCCGTTCGCGACCGCACCAGCCACCAACGAGAAATCAGAGGTACGCAACACCGCCACATAAGCCCCCGACAACGGTGCCCCCGAACCCGCCTCGGTCACGGTGCCCGACACCCCGGTTGGCGGCTCGACCACCGTGTAGGTGTGGGTGACCTGGTGGGTGTTGCCTGCCCGGTCGGTTCCGGTGACGGTGAAGTCGTGCGAACCGAGTGAGGATGTGTCGACGGCTGAGGCGTCGGCGACGGTACCGACACAGGTGGCGATCCCCGATCCGCCCGCCTCGTCGACACAGGAGTAGTCGGCGATCACAACCTGGTTCAGGAGCACGGTGCCGCCGTCGGTGGGATTCGTGACTGTGACCGAGGGGTCGGTGGTGTCGCCGAACACTTGGATCCTGTGGTTAGCGGTGTCGGCGACGTACACCTCGCCGGTCGGGCTTGCCGCGAGCCCGTAGGCGCCACCGAACTCGCCGTTCGCTCCGCCGGGCGTGCCCCATTGGGACAGGTAGGCGCCGGTAGAGGTGAACTTCTCGATGCGGTAGTTGTTGGTGTCAGCGACGTACACGCCGCCGTGATCGTCGACAGCGACCCGAACGGGGATGTTGAACTGGCCGTCCCCACTGCCGAGTGACCCCCACTTGGTCACGAAGGTGCCGGTGGAGGTGAACTTCTGGATCCGATGGTTGCCGTAGTCGGCCACATAGACGTAGCCGTCGGCATCGACGGCCAGCCCGTAGGCCCGGTCGAACTGGCCGTTGCCGGTCCCCAAGCTGCCCCACTTGGTCACGAAGGTGCCAGTGGAGGTGAACTTCTGGATCCGATGGTTGTAGTTGTCGGCCACGTACACGAAACCATCGCCGTCGACCGCGACACCGACCGGACCCTGGAACTGGCCGTTGGCGCTCCCGTTGCTGCCCCACTTGAGGACGAACGTGCCGTTGGGCGTGAACTTCTGGATCCGGTGGTTGTACAGGTCGGCGACATACACATAGCCGTCGCCGTCCACGGCGACCCCGTACGGATCGAAGAACTGGCCATTGCCAGCACCCAAGGTGCCCCACGCCGTCACGAACGTGCCCGTCGAGGTGAATCGCTGGATCCGCTGGTTCAACAGATCCGCGACATAGACCGAACCATCGGGACCGACCGCAACGTCATACGGCTCACGGAACTGACCGTTACCCGTCCCGCTCGCACCCCAGGTAGCGATGTGACTCGGCGGCGACTCAACCGC
>CXWK01013062.1_pt1 | contig 16475 bp, 10 predicted proteins | sample 590851 | NCBI WGS metagenome assembly CXWK01 (sample SAMEA3498364, study PRJEB10139) | wastewater metagenome | biome: wastewater treatment plant; material: activated sludge | place: Denmark | collected 2014-08-01 | reverse complement strand
GGCCGCCGGCCTGGGCGCTGCCGGCCATCCTCTATCAGATCTTCCCCGACCGCTTTTCGCCCGGCCACGGCCGCGCCTGGAACCCGGCCGCCCGCTTGTCCGATATCTACGGCGGCACGTTACGCGGCATCATCGACAACCTGCCCTACATCGCCGGGCTGGGCTTCACCGGCATCTGGCTCAACCCGTTCTTCCCCGACGACACCCACCACGGCTACCACGCCACGGACTACTTCACCGTCAACCCGCGCCTGGGCACGCTCGACGACATGCGCGAACTGGTCGACAAGTGCCACGAACGCGGTATCCGCCTGCTGCTCGATTTCGTGGGCAACCACTGGGGCAGCAAGCACGCCACCTTCCAGGCCGCGCTGGCCGATCGCAACAGCCCGTACTACGGCTGGTACTACTGGAAGAACTGGCCCGACGAGTACGTGGCCTACTTCAACGTGCCCGACCTGCCCAAGCTCAACGTCGATCACCCCGCCGTGCGCGACCATTTGTTGCGCAGCGTCGGCTTCTGGCTGGGCGAGATGAACTTCGACGGCCTGCGGCTCGACCATGCCGACGGCCCGTCGTTTGACTTCTGGACCGACGTGCGCGTCGTCGCCCGCAGCATCAAGCCCGACGCCTGGATGTTCGGCGAACTCGTGCGGCCGCCTGAGCAGCAACTTAGCTACGCCGGTCTCTTCGACGGCACGCTCGACTTCCTGCTCTGCCAGGCAATGCGCAACACCTTCGGCGCGGGAACGATGAGCCTGGCCGCGTTCGACGCCTTCCTGAACCGACACGAGGCGTACTTCCCCTCGCAGTCCGCCTTCAGCCGTCCCAGCTTCCTGGACAACCACGACATGAACCGCTTCCTCTGGCTGGCCCAGGGTGACAAGCGGCGGCTGAAGCTGGCCGCGCTGGTGCAGTTCACACTTGGCGGCGCGCCCATCATTTACAACGGCACCGAGGTCGGCGTGACCCAGGAGCGCGGCATCCACGACGCCAACAGCCAGGGCATGGAGGAGTGCCGCCAGCCGATGTTGTGGGGCGAGGCGCAGGACGATGACCTGCACGCTACGTTTTGGACTCTCAGCCACTTACGGCGCAACCACACCGCTCTCTGGCGCGGCGGACGACGGACGGTGCACCTGGATTCGGCGGCGCAGACCTACGCCTATGCCCGCGAGGACGGCCGCCAGTCGGTCGTCGTTGGCCTGAACTTGAGCGAGGAGCCGCGCACCATCGTCGTGCCATACGTAGAGCGGGCGACGAAGGTGACGTTCGAGCTGCCGCCGTGGACGGGTGACGTGGCGGTGCTGTGATTAATGAGGAAAGCAACCACAGATCACACAGATTAAAGACTCTAAAATCTGTGTAATCTGGGGTTGCCTCTCTTTTCGTGGTCAGTGGCGCGTGAAGAAGTTAATCGGCGCACTCCTTGTCGCCCTGCTGTTACTCAGCTTCGCCCTGCGCGTTCACCGTATTGGCGAGCAGCGCGTATGGTGGGACGAGGGCTGGTCGGTGTGGGTAGCGCGCTTTTCGGCCGCCGACATCCTGCGCCAGACCGGCAACGACGTTCACCCGCCGCTGTATTTCCTGTTATTGCACGCTTGGCGCGGCGCAAGCGGCGACAGCGAGGCGGGATTGCGCCTGCTCTCGGCCTTCCTCGGCGCGCTGACCGTGGCGGCGACGTTGGCTCTGGGCCGCAGCATGGCCCGCGGGCTGCTGCCGGCGCGGGCAGCGTGGGCCGTCGGGCTGCTGGCGGCCTTACTCCTTACCGTCTCGCGCTTCGCCATCGCCTGGTCGCAGGAGATCCGCATGTACGCCCTGGCGACGCTGCTGGCGGTGCTGGCCGTCTGGGCGGCACGGCGCTTCTGGGCGCGCGGTCGGGCCGCCGACGGTGCGGCTTACGTCCTGGCGACTGTCGCCGGGCTGTACACACTCTATCTCTTTGCGCCGGTGTGGGTGGCGGTCAATGTGGGGTGGTTGATCGGGTTAGTGGCGCGGCGGAAAGACCCTCTCCCGGAGGGAGAGAGGATCAGAGAGTCTTTGCGCTGGCTCGCCCTGCAACTCCTCATCGCCGCTCTCTTCCTGCCCTGGGCGCTCTATGCCGCCGGCGGCTTCCTGAGCACGGCCGCGGCCACGCCCATTCGCCTGCTCGACTTCCTCCACATCTACTGGACGGTACTGACGCTCGGCATCCCCGTTGACGTGGCCCAGTTCAACTTCCTGACGCTGCCGGCGCTGGCGCTCTTTGTCGTGGCGGTTGCGGCGCTGGCGGGGAGAATCAGGAATGTCGAATTAGGAATCAGGAATGAAGAGAGGGCATCTCTCTCGCCCCTGCTCCCCCGCTCCCCCGCTCCCCTGCGGGACTTGATCCTGCTCCTCGCCATCCTCTTCATCCCCGCCCTCCTCGTCTACCTCATCTCCCTGCCCCGCCAGAACTTCTACAACCCGCCCTTTAACCCGCGCTACCTGGTGATCTTTACGCCGTTCTATAGTGTATTGGTGGCGTGGGGGGTTGTGGTGATGGGGCGGTGGGTGGGGTCGTGGAGCAGGGGAGCAGGGGAGCAGAAGGGCAGGGGAGAAGAGAAGGTGCATCGCCCTTCGGAAAGTGCAACGCGCCGGGGGAGTGGCCGGCAGCCGGCGGTCGTTGCGGCAGTTCTGGCGGTATATTTGGTGGCCGTGGCCCTGGTCGGCCTGTGGCCCTACTTTCCGGGGCGGGTTCTGATCGACGACTACCCGTCGCTGGTCAGCACCCTCGACGCTTACCGGCAGCCGGGCGATTCGGTCGTGCTCTACACCGACACCGATTGGCCCATCTTCGCCTTCCACCACCCGGAGCCGTGGCGCGGCGTGCCTCATCTGTGGGCCATGACGCCGGAACTGGCCGAGGCGTTTCTGGCCCCCGTCTGGGAGAGCCACGACGGGGTTTGGCTGGTGACGACGCCCTTTAGCGCCGGCGGCGACCCGCAGCGCCACGTGCCCGCCTGGCTGTCCGAGCGGGCCACGGCCGAACGCGCCTTCCTCTTCAAGGATATGGCCCTGACGTTCTACGCCCGCACGGCCGAGCGCGCGGCGGCGGCCGACGCCCTGTCACCGGACGCGCCGCCGCCGCGTCGCCTGAATGTGCATCTGCCCGACGGCGCGATCACCGGCTACGCCCAGGCCGCGCGCGACTTCAAGAGCGGCGACGTCATCCATCTGTTCCTCTACTACACTACGGCGACGCCGGACACGGTTGAGGTGGGCCTGCTCGGTAGCGACGACCGGCTGTGGGCGGTGACACCCGTTGAGTTGCGAGCGTCTACCGGCCCGGCCCGGCAACAGGTTAACCTGCTCGTGCCGCCCGACGCGCCAAGTGGCCGCTATCGCTTCTACGTGGCGAGGTTGTTCGAGCCGGTAATGTTCGGCCGGCTAATCATCCGTCAGAAAGAGGCCACGCTGCTGACCGAGGCCGACGTGACTATCGCCAACAGGCTCGACGTGCCCTTCGAGGGCGGCGTGCGGTTGCTGGGCTATGACCTGAGCGGCGACGCCCGGCCGGGTGAGTCGCTGGGCCTGACGCTCTACTGGTCATCCGACGGCGGCCAGACGCAGCGCGATAAGGTCTTCAGCCATCTGCTGGGTGAGACATTCAACGCGACGAGTGGCAACTTCCTTTGGGGCCAGAGCGACGCCGAGCCGGCGGCCAACACGCGGCCGACAACGACCTGGCGCGCGGGCGAGGTCATCATCGACGAGCACGCCATCCCCATCGCCGCCGACGCGCCGCCGGGGCCTTACCGCGTCGAGGTCGGGCTTTATGAGCCGGTGAGTGGGGCGCGGCTGGCGGTGCTTGGGGCCGATGGCGCGGCCGTGGCCGACCACGTGATTGTGACCACCGTTGAGATCGCGCCCTGACGGTGCGCGGGTTGCCAACCCGCGCCTGGCGTTCGGCGGCGGCTGAAGACGCGGGTAGCCAACCCGTGCCACAAGGGTGGGTGAGCCGCGGCTAAAGGGTTGTGCCACGTCCGGCCGCCTGGGCTATGCTTGGCTTATGCCCCGACGTTTACTAGTGATCCTTGCCCTCTTGTCGCTTGTCGCCTGTGCCCAATCCGGTGAGGTCGTGCCCACAGCGGCCTTTCCACCCGCGCCGGAAGCGACCCAGCCTGCTCAGGAAGTGGCCGCCGCGCCGACGCCCGGCGCGGAAGTGTTCTTGCCGGCGCTGCCCGGCAGCGGCCAGCCGACAGAGCCGCCCGCCGCGACACCCACCGGCGAGCCGCCCGGCCAACCGGAGGCCATCGACTCGACACCGGCGGCCACGGCCGCGCCGCCGCCCACGCCCTACGTGATCGTCATTCCTGACTACACGCCGCGGCCGGAACTGGGGCCGAGCAAGCTGGGCATTCACGTCGCCCGGCCCAACAGTCCGGCGATCATGGAATTCGTCCGCGCGGCGCGCCCGGCGGTGGTGAAGGGAGTCGATGACCTGGGTTTTCTGGCCGAGGTGAGAGCCACCTCGCCGGAGACGGTGATACTGGGCCGCCTGTCGGTCGATCCCCAGGAGTATGCCGGCGAGCCGGAGGCGGCGGCCGCGGCGCTGGTGGCGGCGCAACTGCCACAGCTTGTCCAGCACCCTTACGTCGATTACTGGGAAGGCTGGAACGAACCCGACCCGAATCTGGATCGCATGGAGTGGTATGCGCGCTTCGAGGCGGAGCGGGTGCGGCAGTTGGCGGCGCACGGATTGCGAGCGGCCGTGGGCGGCTTCTCGGCCGGCGTGCCGGAGTTGGACGAGTTCGCGCTGTTCATGCCGGCTATCGAGGCAGCGAAGCTCCACGGCGGCATCCTGACCCTGCACGAATACGCCGCGCCGGACGTGACCTTCCTCTACGGCGACCCGCTGCCCGGCCTGCCGGCCTACCCCGACCGCGGTTCATTGCTGTTCCGCTACCGCTGGTTCTACCGCGAGGTGCTAGAGCCGCGCGGGCTGGTCGTGCCGCTGGTCATCTCCGAGGCGGGTATTGACGGCATCCTGGGCAACCGGCCGGGGCCGCAGGGGTTGGGCTGGCAGGAGTTCCAGGAGTTTTGGGTGGCGCAGGGGTGGGGGCCGGATGGACAGACGGCGTTTCTGCATCAACTCCAATGGCTTGACAACGAGGCGCGCCAGGACGACTACGTGATCGGCTATGCCCTGTTCACCGCCGGCGGCGGGCGGGCCTGGGAGACGTATGAGCTTGACCCGTTCTTGCCGCGGTTGGCGGAGTATGTGGTGAGTCAGAGGCGTTAGGGTTGATCCTCTATGTACTTGCTGACGAACTCTACAGGAGTTAGACACTCAAATAGGCGCTTTAGTCCTTGCCACCCACACGATGACCTACGCGCAGAATCTGCTCGATAAGTCCATCCGAAACCACGACTGGGGGCGATCATCCCGTCGCTCGAAGAAGCCAAGCCAGTCTAAAATGACTGATCCGGGCGAGGCGGGCATCACGGTTCCGATGATGAACACATTTGTGGTCTCAGATGTGCTACAATCGCCTTTCACTTTATGACAGCACGCTCCCGGCACCACCTCTTCGCCCTTCTGGCGATAGCCAACCTCCTTCTCGCCCTCCTTCTCCGCCTCCGCGCGCTGGACACCACAGGCCTCTGGGGCGACCAGGCCTTCACCCTCAACTCGGCCATGCGCTGGGTCAACGGCGGCCCCATGCCGCTGGCAGCCAACAAGTCGTCGGTCGGCATCGTCAACCCGCCGATGATCGAGTACCTTTACGCCGCGGCGCTCTGGCTGTGGCGCGACATCCTGAGCGTCTCGCTGCTGACGCTGCTGGGCGGGCTGGTGGCTGTGGGTGTGACCGGACTGGTCACTGCGCGGCTCTTCGGCCGCCGCGCCGGACTGTGGGCCATGCTGGCCTTTGCCGTCGCGCCGTGGGCGGTGTTCTGGAGCCAGCTCATCTGGAATCAGACGATGGTGCCGCCGTTCGCGGCGCTGGCGTTGGGCGGACTGCTGCTCTACTTGTTTGACCGGCCGCGCGCCATCTACCTTATCGGCAGCTTCGCCGCCGCCGCGGCCATGACCCAGGTGCATCCCGGCTCGGCTGTCCAACTGCTAACGATGGCCCTGGCGCTGCTCATTTACCGGCGGCGCGTCGACTGGCGGCACGTGCTGATCGGCGTGGCTGTCTTTGCCGTCCTCTACGTGCCCTATCTCCTCTACCAGATTGGCACGGGCTGGGCTGACCTGGCCGCCGCGGGCCAGGTGGCCGGGCAGGAGGCCACGTTCAGCAGCGCCGCCCTGCGCCTCAGCCTCGACCTGATCCGCGCCCAGGGGTTGCACCGCGCCGTGCCCGGCGTGGTGTTCTTCGACGTGCTGGCGGCCGTGTTGTTTGTGGTCGCGCTGGGGGCAGTGGTGTGGCGGATGGCCGGGGAAGCAGGGGGGCAAGGGGACAGGGGAGCAGGGGAGAGTCGTTCTCCGCTGCTCCCCCGTTCCCCCGCTCCCCTGCTCTTCCTCTGGTTCGCCCTTCCCCTCCTCTTCTACTGGCGTTCCGGCGTCTATTTGCAAAACTACTACCTCGTCGGTCAATGGCCGGCGCACTTTATGATCCTGGGTATCGGGCTGGATGCGCTGCAACGACTGATTCCCTTCCCTTTCGGGAGAGGATTAGGGAGAGGGTCGTTGACCTGGCTCATCACCCTCCCCTTCCTGGCCCTCTTCGCCTTCCAGGTGTTCTTCAGCCTGCGCTATCAGGACGCGCGGACGGCCGGCGACGGCCCGCTGCTGCAAGTGCGCCACGCGCGGACGTTGATCGACCAGTCGCGCCGCCTTCTGGCCGAGCGGCCGGCGTGCCGGCTGGTTGGCCTGGGCCACGGCCACCAGGTGGAAACGTCCGATCTGGCCCTGCTGGTGGAGTTCACCGACCCGGCGCGGGTGCTGCTGGCCGACGGCGACCTGGCGCTGCCGCTGCCCACGCCCTGCGCCATCACGCTCGATGCGCGGCCGGGCAGCCTGGCGTCCTACGCCCTCGCCGCTCAGGCCACGCCAATCCCCGATACCGGGGTGACGGTCAAGGATCAGAGGTGGACGTTCTACGACTGGACGGAGCCGCCGCGCGTCGAATCGCCCGCCGCGCTGCGTTGGGACGCGGGCGTGGCCCTCGTCGGCTCCTTTCGCGGCGAACCGGAGCGCGGCAAGGACATGCGCCTGGTGCTGACGTGGGAGGTCGTAGGCGAGCCGGGCCGCGTCTACCACTTCGGCACCTACCTTCTGAACGCGGCCGGTGGCATCGTCGCCCAGCACGACGGCCCCGGCTTCGACAGCGTCCAGTGGCGCGCCGGCGACCAGTTCGTGACGTTCCACCCGCTGGCCCTGCCGGCCGACTTGCCGGCCGGGCGTTACCAGACGGCTGTGGCCCTCTATGGCTGGCCCGATCTGGCGCGGTCGTGGCTGGCGTCGGGCGAGGATACCGCGTATTTGGATGATTTGACCGTTGATGAATAGAGCGCCCAATAGTTGCTTGCTATAAATGGTACTAAATAGCAGAATTCCACGTTGCTAACCTTCAACGTACGCCATTATCGCCCGGGACACCCGGACCTCATCGTCCTGCCGCCGGGCGAGTTTGTGCAGCGCGTTCGTTACCTTTTGTCCGGCCTCTGAGCGCGTCCTGATGAGCGCCGGTTGAGCGGGCCATAGCCCCGCCGCGCCAAATCGGCTATAGTATCGGCGCGGTTGCGCCTGTTCGTCGCGGCCGATTGGCTGTCCTATGACGACTCAAGACGACGTGCTCGTGTCTCCGCCGCGCTCTAACAGCGCGTGGCGGTTCGATCTCGTTCCGGCGCTGTTCTTCCGGCCGCGCACGGCGCTGGCGCGCATCGTAGAGCAAACCCGGCCCGTCTGGCGCACGCCGATCCTTTTGCTGCTGCTCGTCGCCGTGGGCCATGCCCTGGTCGCCGGCGGCATCAACGCCGCGGCCCGCGCCGCCGGCGAGGTGGTGTTGCCGCCGAACTTCGAGTTCTACACGCCAGAGCAACAGGCCCAGTTCCAGCAGGCGGCCACGGCCACCAACAACGTTACCTTCAACTACATCCTGCCCGCTCTGGGCGCGGCTCTGGGCGTGCTGTTCGTCTGGCTGTTGGTCAGTTGGCTGCTGCACCTGGTGCTGACGTTGCTTGGCGGCCGCGGGGCCAGCCAGCAAATCATCAACGTCGTCGCCTGGGCCAGCCTGCCGTTTGTCGTGCGTGGCGTCGTGCAGATTGTGGCTATGCTGGCGACCGACCGGATCGTCGCCGGCGGCGGCCTGTCGGGCTTCGCGCCGGTGGGCGAGGGGGCGCTGAACGCCTTCCTGGCTAGCATCCTGGAACAGATCGACCTGTATGCCATCTGGCACATCATCCTGGTGGCCATCGGCGCGCGGCTGAGCAGCCAGTTGCCACGCGTCAAGTGCTGGCTGGCTGTGGCGCTGGTCTTTCTGCTGGTCATGGGCCTGCGCGCCCTGCCGGCGGTCATCCTGGCCCGCTTCAGCGATCTGACGGTCATTCAGCCGTTCCTCTAGCCGCCCATGACCGCTCCAGCCATCGCTCCGATCCCGCCCTTCGTGGCTATCAGCGACTTGCGCAAGTCGTTCTCGCTCGGCGGAACGGTGGTTCATGCCCTGGCCGGCGTCGACCTGACCATCGACGCGGGCACGTTCCACACTGTCATGGGGCCTTCCGGCTCCGGCAAGAGCACGCTGCTCTATCTGCTGGGGGGGCTGGATCGGCCGACCGGCGGCCGTATCCTGGTCAGCGGCGAAGCGCTGGAGACGATGGACGAGAACACCCTGGCCGACTATCGCCGCCGCATCGTCGGCTTCATCTTCCAGTCGTTCAACCTGATCCCCAGCATGACCGCCTGGGAGAACGTGGCTTTCCCGATGCGCTTTGCCGGCATCGGCCGCCGCGAGCGCCGCGAACGGGCCTTCGCCCTGCTGGAGCGCGTGGGGCTGGCCGACCGGCGGCAGCACCGGCCGAGCGAGCTTTCCGGCGGCCAGCAGCAGCGGGTGGCCATCGCCCGGTCGCTGGTCAACGAGCCGCGCCTGGTGTTGGCCGACGAGCCGACGGGCAACCTGGACACGGCCAGCGGCCAGAGCATCATGGAACTGCTGGCCGAGCTATACGCCGACGGCCGCACCGTGGTCGTCGTCACCCATGACCCGCGCATGGCCGCCTACGCCACGCATCAGGTCTTTCTACTCGATGGTTGCACCGTCAGCGCCGACGAGTATCACGCCGTAACCGGTCTGCCCGGCGAGGCCCGCCTGACCGCGCCGCAACAGGCCGGCGTGGCCCCGGCCCGGCCGGCAGTTGTTCCTGTGAGATGAGTTCTATGAAAGACGTTTATCGCACGTTGAGACGCGCACTACCGGCGACCGCGCTGCTGGTGGTGTTCCTGGCCCTGGCTGTCTATGCCCCGGATGGCCGCGCCCAGGGCGGAACGGACACGCCTGCGCCTACCGTCGCCGCCGAGGCCACAACCCCGCCCGACGAAGGCAATCTGAGCATCACCGGCGTCCAGCCGGGCACGGTCGTCAACACCGGCGACACCGAGATTGTCGTCACCGGCACCGGTTTTGTCGACGGCACGGTGGTCATCCTGTCCAATTGGGGCGGGCTGGAGACGACGTTTGTCAGCCGCAGCGTCTTGCGGGCCAACGTCGTCGCCGGCATCCCGCCGGGAACGTATGACGTGCGCGTGGTGAACCCCAACGCCGCCGTGGCCGAATTGCGCAACGCGTTGACCATCGTGCTGCCGGCCGGGCCGACGGACACGCCCGAACCCAGCCCGACGGCCGCGCCGACGGACTTCATCCGGCCGCTGCTGGTCGTCCAGTCCTACGGGGCCAGCGCCCCGGCCATCACGCCCAACCAGAATCACGACTTCGAGATGACCATCGTCAACGCCGGGCAGGCCACGGCCGGCAACGTGCTGGCAACGTTCATCAGCGGCGACTTTGTGGCCCGCCAGACGGGCGGCGTGCGCGCCCTGGGCACGATGGCCCCCGGCCAGGCGGTGCGCTTCTGGCAGCCGCTTTTTGCCACAGCCGATTTGCGCGGCAAGGCCACAGGCGTGCTCAAGGTAACGACGACCTACACCGACATCAACGGCCAGAGCTATGAGTCGTCGTTCGAGTTGACCTTCCCGGTGGTGCCCCAGGCCACCGGCGGCGGAGCCACGGCCACGCCGACGCCCACACCTTCGCCCACGTCCACGGCCGGGCCGCGCCAACGGCCGCAACTGCTGGTCATGGGTTACGACACGGATCCGCAGCAACTTCAGCCCGGCAACCCGTTTACCCTGACGCTCAACGTCAGCAACGAGGGCCAGGCCAACGCGCGCAACGTCACCCTCATCGTCGGCGGCGGCAGTTCCGAGTCGGGCAGCGCGGAGGGCACACCGGAGGCGGGCGGTGTTTCGGGCGCGGGCGGCTCCTTCAGCGAATTTGCGCCCATCGGTTCCTCGAATGTCACCCGGCTGGGCGACCTGGCCGTGGGTAGTGGCATCGACGCCACGCAGCGGCTCATCGTCAACACGACCACCAAGCCCGGCGCGTACCCGATCAAAGTGTCGTTCGTCTACACCGACAACACCGGCGTCAGCTTCACCGACGACCAGATCATTACCCTGCTCGTCTTCCAACAGCCGCAGGTGGAGATGAACTTCTATACCACACCGCCGACGCTGTTCGCCGGGGAAACGGGCGGGCTGCCGCTGCAACTGGTCAACTCCGGGCGCAACGCGGTCGTCTTCGGCAACTTCCGCGTGACGGCCGAAAACGCCGAGCTGGTCAATAACGCCATCTTCGTCGGCTCGCTGGAGCCAGGCGGCTTCTTCCCGCTCGACGCGGTCATCACGCCGTTCGAGGCCGGCCCGCTCGACCTGGAGCTGAGCGTCAACTACACCGACGATTTCAACCAGCCGGCGGTCATCACTGAGACGCTAACTATCGACGTGCAGGAGGCCATTGCAGTAGAGCCGGTCGGCCCGGAACTGGGGCCGGATGGGTTGCCCATCGACGGCGAAGTTCCCGTCGACGAGGGCGGCGGCGGCGAGGAGAACCTGGCCCAACGCATCTGGCGCTTTATCCTGGGGCTGCTGGGGCTGGGCAGCGAGCCGGGTGGCGACACGCAGCCGGTTGAGCAGGCTCCTTATGAGTATCAAGAGCCGGTATTGCCGTAGGGTACGGAAATGAAGAGAAAGAGCCTCACGCAAAGATCGCCAGGCGCGCTAAAGACGCAAAGAAGAATCTCTTTTGGCGTTCTTTGCGTCCCCGGCGATCTTATTGTGAGGTCCTCCGCTGTAGCCGAATCAGGACGACACTTAACATGAAGTTCTTTGACCTGGTAGCCCTCATCTGGACGAATCTGGCGCGGCGCAAGGGACGGGTGGCGCTGACGGCCATCGGCGTCATCATCGGCACAGCGGCCGTCGTGCTGCTGGTGTCGCTGGGCGTTGGGCTGCAACGCAACGCCGAAGCGCAACTGGGCGGCATTGGCGACCTCACGCGCATCACTGTCTACCCCGGCTTCACCGAGGGGCCGGTGATGTCGGTGGCGGTCGGCCCGGGCGGCGCGCCGATGGAGCAGACCACGCCGCTGAACGAGGCCGCGCTGCAGAGCATCGCCGCCCTGCCCGGCGTGACGGCCGTCATCCCCCAGGATTACTTCCAGGGCGGAGCAACCATCCGCGTCGGCCGGCTGGAGGGCGGCGGCAGCATCCTGGGCGCGGGCACAACCGACCTGGGGCCACTGGGCGTGACGGCCATGCAGGGCACAACGGAACTGCTGCGCGGCACGGTCATCGTCGGCTCACAGGTCGCCAACAACTTCTATGACCCGCGCATTCGCCCCGGCCAGGAGCCACCCGCGCCGCCCGACCTGTATGACCAGACGCTGACCCTGGAACTAATGAAGTGGCTGGAAGACGGCACGGTCGTCACCAAGAAGGTGCGCGCCCGCGTGGCCGGGGTGCTGGCCGAGGCGCAGGACGAGCCGGACTGGTCGATCTACATGCCGCTCAGCGACGTGGAGGGCTACAACACCTGGTCAACCGGGCAGCGCGTTGACCGCAACAAGACGGGCTACACCTCGGTCGTCGTCAAGGTCAACAGCGTTGACGAAGTGCTCGACGTGGCTGACCAGATCACCGCTCTGGGCTTCCAGGCCTACACGCCACAGTCGTTCGTCCAGGGCATCAGCGGCTTCTACCTGGTGCTGCAACTGGCCTTCGGCGCCATGGGGGCCATCGCCCTGCTGGTGGCGGCCATCGGCATCGCCAACACGATGACTATGGCCATCCTGGAGCGCACGCGGGAGATAGGGCTGATGAAAGCCGTGGGGGCCAACAACCGCCACGTGCTGGCGATCTTCCTGGGCGAGGCGGCGGGCATCGGGTTTCTTGGCGGTCTGGGCGGTGTGCTCATCAGTCTGGCTCTGGGCCAGATCCTCAATGTCCTCGTCGTCAGCTACATGGCCGGGCAGGCGGCGCAGACGGGTAGCTTGCCGCCGACGTCGGCTGTGTCCACGCCGCTGTGGTTGCCGCTGTCGGCGCTGCTTTTCGCCACGGTGATGGGTCTCGTCTCCGGCCTCTACCCGGCCCTCAGCGCGGCCACGCTGGCGCCTGTCGCCGCGCTCAAGTACGAGTGACCGCCGCTACTTTTTACCACTCCTCGCCAACTTCGTGACAAATTTCTCAATATTGACTTCACTCCTGCCTGCTTTTACCATAGATATGTCCTAGTGCTTCTCTCGCCAGCCTGTCTACCATAGCCGTGATCGCCAGTATGCAACCGGCGAGCAGAACCACGTTAATTGGCGCGCTTGAGTAGTTGGTAGTGTTGGGAGGCACATTATGACGTGGCTTGGATGGGAAAGTCTAGGAGGCGTTGTCACCTCCGCCCCCGCAGTCTGTTCATGGAGTAGTGGTCGGCTCGATGTCTTTGCCCGCGGCACCGACAGTGCGCTGTGGCATCGATGGTATGATAATGGCTGGAGCGGCTGGGAAAGCCTGGGCGGCGCTATTACCTCGGCCCCGGCGGCCGTCTCCTGGGCGTCCGGCCGCATTGACGTCTTCGCCCGCGGCGGCGACAGCGCCCTGTGGCACAAGTGGTACTGGGGCGGCTGGAGCGGCTGGGAAAGCCTGGGTGGGTTTATCACCTCAGAGCCGGCCGGATGCTCATGGGCTTCAGGCCGGCTGGATGTCTTCGCCCGGGGCGGCGACGGCGCTCTGTGGCACAAGTGGTATGACGGTGGCTGGAGCGGCTGGGAAAGCCTGGGCGGCCTACTTTCGTCCGGCCCGGGCGCCGTCTCGTGGTCAGCCGGTCGCATCGACGTCTTTGCCACCGGTACCGACAGCGCCCTGTGGCACAGATGGTATCAGGGTGGCTGGAGCGGCTGGGAAAGCCTGGGCGGGCGACTGACCTCGACCCCCACCGTGTCCTCGTGGGCGCCTGGACGTCTTGATGTCTTTGCCACCGGTAGCAACAGCCAGATGTGGCACAAGTGGTACTGGGGCGGCTGGAGCGGCTGGGAGAGTCTGGGCGGGTTCCTGACCAGTGCGCCAACCGCCGTGTCCTGGGGGCCTAACCGCATTGACTGTTTCGTCACCGGCGGCAACAGCGCCGTGTGGCACAAGTGGTGGTCCCACGTGCCTACGGTGCGCCTGCATGTCAAGGTGCTGACGACGCCTAACATCCCCATCAGCACGATGATCGATCGGATGCGTGAGGTCTATGCCAGCGCCGGTATCGCCGTTCAATGGGCATCCACCGAGACCCTTAGTCTGCCCGAGCTGAACGACGTCGACGTTGGAGAGTGCGCAGGCGGCACCACGGCCGAGCAGAACACGTTGTTCGCCAATCGCAACAGCGCCGGTGCCAACGACGTGGTAATCTACTTCGTCCGTTCCACCATACCGCCGTTCAATGGCTGCGCCTCGCATCCGGCCGGCCGGCCGGGTGCGGTTGTGGCCCAGGGAGCGACACAATGGACGTTGGGCCATGAGGTCGGGCACGTCCTGGGACTTTCCCACGTCAACAACAACGATCGGCTCATGACCGGCAACGGCACGGGGAACATCACCAATCCGCCACCCGACCTTATCGGAACCGAAGTAAGCACGATGCTGGCCAGTGCGTTTACGATGGACATATAGGGAGGTGTAAGATGGCCGTTACCATGGAACAGGTACGCGCGGCTCTCGATCCCGAAGAGCCGGACTATAAAGAAGCCGCCCAACTGGGGACTGATGCTCTGCCCCACCTGGAGGTGCTGGTGGAATCGGGCGATACCATGCTGGCCGCCAAGGCGACCTATCTGGCCAGTCTGATCAAAGGCGCCAGGGCGGCCGAGGTCGTCAGGCAGGCCAGCCAGAGCGCTGACCCGGTCGTGCGCGTGGCCGCCGCTGCCGCCAGCGCCAATCTGACGGCCGCCGCCGCCACGTCCGTGCTGGTCAACCTGGTGGGCGATGCCGATTTCGGCGTGCGCAAGGTGGCCCGGCAGCAGGCCCAGGACAGACCGAGCGAGAAACTGTCGTCTGCCCTGGAATCGCTCGACGCGGGGCTAGAGTCTCTCGATCAGCCGGAAGAGCCACACTATAAGCCCCTCATGATCGGCCGCATGCCGGGTGAGGCGTCGGAGCCGGCGACGGCGGAAATGATGTCGAACACGCCTTCGACCACGATGCCTGGTGAACCGGGCAAGATGCCTGGCGAGAGATAGAACGTTCGCCACAGTCTCAACTGCTGCTGAACGTGACAGTGGTGTCAGACTGGACGCAAAGAACGCCAAGCTTAACCTTGGCGTTCTTTGCGCTCCTGGCCGGCGATCATTCTCCTTACCCGCTCGCGCCCGTGCCGGCGAAGGGCGTGCCAAACGTGCCGGAGAGCCGGTCCAGCGTGGCCGCGTCGTCGCCGATATAAACGACGATGGTGTCGCCCATCCGATAGAAGTGGGGCGGGCCGGCCCAGCGCACGCTGACGTCGTTGATCATGCCGCCGTCGGACGAGATGGTGCCGGCGGCGTCCTCGGCCGACGCTTCATCCTCAAACCGGTAGACCTGTAGCGTGACGTCATCAACGATGTAGGTCTGGCCGCTGGCCCCCTCGAAGAGGGAGGCGGGCACTTCACCGCCGACCTCGACCATTGCCCCATCGCTCGTCCAGTCGCTCAGAAAGCTTGGGTCATCGGCGGACAGTGCTTCGCCGCCGGTGGTGGTGTTACCCTGGCCGCCGGTCCCGTCGCCGATGGTCTCCGCGTCGCCAGGCTCCACGCTCTGATCGGCCACGTCCTCATCTACGTTCTGGCCCTCGTTATCGACGGCGTTTTCCTCGGCGTTCTCGGCCCCGACGTCGGTCGCGCCCTCCAGCGTATCGGGCGCGGTCACCTGTCCGCCCTGCTCGCCGGTAGAGAGCGGGTTATTCTCGTCGCCGCCACAGGCCATGAGCGCCACGGCCAGCAGCATCAGCAGTAGGAAGGTAAGTAAGCTCTTCTTCATTGGACTACAAACTCCTTAACAGGTAAGCATCACTTGGCGATCCCCATCATTCTAAGGGTTGGTCACAGGTCTTCACAACGGCCGAATTGCGCCGCGTGTTGGTGCGATACCAGGCTGAAGCTCATGGCTCGAGGAGCGCCAGGCGGGTTATGTGTCGCGCGGCAAAGAGGCGCGGCGCTGGGGTCGGAATAGCGTAAGGGAGTTGTGGTCAGAAAATGCGGGAATTGCCTACTTGTCCGCTAGTAGCGCGTGTTGCTTGCGGATTTCACAATACTCAAATTTGTGAATCTGCAACCAACCCGCCCTACAAGCCTATTCAAAGCGCAGGGCCTCGATGGGGTGCAATGCCGCCGCGCGTGAGGCAGGGTAGATGCCGAAGAAGAGACCCACCGCGGCCGAGAAGCCGACGGCCAGGGCGATGGAGTCCAGGGCCACGGTCGTATCCAACTGGGGCACGGCCAGATTAATCGCCGTCGCCCCCAGCACGCCGATGACGATGCCCAGCAGGCCGCCCAGCAACGCCAGCACCACCGCCTCGGTCAGGAACTGACCCAGGATGTCGCGCCGCCGCGCGCCAACCGCCTTGCGCAGACCGATCTCGCGCGTCCGCTCCGTCACCGAGACGAGCATGATATTCATGATGCCGATGCCGCCGACAAGCAACGAGATGCCGGCGATGGCCCCCAGGAAAAGCGTCAGCACGCCGGTCACTTCGCCGAAGGCCTGGATGAAGTCGCTCTGGGTCAATATCTGGAAGTCGTCGTCGTCGCGGAAGGCGATGTCGTGGCTCTGGCGCAGGACATTTGAGGCGTCGATGATGACGCCATCGATGGCCGCTTCGTCGGCGGCCTGGATCAAAATGGCGTCGGCCAGGAAGTCGCCGCCGCGCGCGCTGCGGGCGTCGAACAGTCGCTCCTGGGCCGTGGACAGAGGCAACAGGGCCATGTCATCCTGGCTGCCGCCCAGGGCG
>CXWK01004310.1_pt3 | contig 16502 bp, 15 predicted proteins | sample 590851 | NCBI WGS metagenome assembly CXWK01 (sample SAMEA3498364, study PRJEB10139) | wastewater metagenome | biome: wastewater treatment plant; material: activated sludge | place: Denmark | collected 2014-08-01 | reverse complement strand
ATCAACTGCAAAGATTGATCCTTTCCGTGATGCTCCAACATTAAGTTTTTATTCACACATAGTACTTACAGATGAGAAGAGAAGTCCATTTAATCAGGATGGAAGATATCTTGCAAAAAAAGCTGAAGAACTTTTAAAGAAAACAACCGGAGCGGATAAATCTTGGTGGGGACCAGAGTTTGAATTTTATATTTTTTCTAAAGTTGAATATGATACTCGAACCGCATCATCTTATTATCGCGTTGAACACGCAGAAGAGTTTTACAAAAAAGCATATCACGCTGCAAATCCATTTGATGAATATGATGATTTTCGTGATGAAGCAAGTAAGCTTTTAAAAGCACAAGGTATTAATGTTAAGTATCATCATCACGAAGTTGGTGAACGCGGACAGCAGGAGATCGAAACATATTTTAGTGATCTATTAACAACTGCTGATAATATCATAACAGCAAAGTATATTCTTTTCAACTTTGCAAAACAAAAAGGCTTGTATATTACATTTATGCCAAAACCAATGTATCAGCAAGCTGGTAATGGAATGCATTTACATATGTATCTTACAAAAAATGGTAAGAATGCATTTTATAAAAAAGGCGAGTATGGAAATGTTAATGAACTTGGCAGATATTTTATTGGTGGAATGTTAAAACACGGTCCGGCACTTTCTGCGTTTACGAATCCAAGTACAAATTCTTATAAAAGATTAGTTCCGGGATTTGAAGCTCCGGTTGCATTAACTTATGGACAGGGAAATAGAGCAAGTGCAATAAGAATTCCAAAATATGTTTCTAATCCTGATGAAACACGATTTGAATATCGCCCGCCTGATGCAACTGCAAATCCATATTTGTGTACAGTAGCTATGCTGCTTGCAGGAATTGATGGAGTTGTAAATAAAATTGATCCTGTTAAAGAAGGTTATGGCCCAGTTGATAAGAATTTTCTTGATCCGAGTTTCAAAGAAAAGATAGAATTCTTACCAAGAAATCTTGCAGAAGCATTAGATGCCTTAGCTGCAGATAATGATTTCTTAAAACGAGGAAATATTTTTACCGATGAATTATTAACTCAATGGGTAAAAACAAAAACTGAAGAGATAAATGCAATTGGTACAATGCCACATCCATTTGAATACAAAATGTACTTTAATTTATAGATTATTTTAGCAGAGTATTCATAAATAATGATACTCTGCCTTATCCTTAGTAAGGGCTTCTAATAAAATGGAATACAGACGAAATTTATTTGAAAAAATCTATATACTCTTTGCTGTATTATTTACATTCTTAAAAAAAGAAATAGTCATTGGAAGAAATTCGATAAATCCAAAAAGATTATTTTTACTTTTTAGAGGGTTTTATAGTAAAAGAAATATTCCATATGATCTATCTCGATGGGGATATAAAAGTTATATTTCAGATTTCGAGCAATTGAAGCTTACATATGTCAATTATCCATATAGCAAGTTACTCCGCAATAAATATGTATTTTCAATATTTTTTAAAGAATATTTTAAGACAACTGATACATTTTGTTTAATTGATAATAGTAAAATTCTGCCTGCCCATAAAGATTATTATTTAAACGATGTTAAAGGTTTATTGAATTTATTAGTTAATCAAAACAAATTGATCTTAAAACCAAATATGAGTTCACGTGGTCAAGGTATTTATTTAATTGAATTCCATGATTCAGTCTTTAAGGTAAATGGGGAAATTTGGGATAAGCAAAAACTTGAGAAGTTTTTCATTGGCTTAAAAAATTATATAGTTACTGAGTTTGTAGAACAAGGAAGCTTTACTAAATCTTTATTTTCAAAAACTACAAATACTTTGAGAATCAATTCATTTTATAATCCAATTACCAACACTGCTTTTATCAAGCAAGCCTATCTTAGAATTGGCACTTCTCAAACAATTCCGGTAGATAACATTTCTAAAGGAGGTGTGTTTTCTTTTATAGAGACAGAAACAGGAATGCTTAAAGAAGTTTTTAAAATTAATCCGGATAAAACTATCTTAAAACTAACTGCGCATCCTGAGAACAATGTGCAGATAACGGGGAAAACTCTCCCACATTGGGGTATTATACAAACGAGTATATTAAAAACTGCCCAAATTATTGGGCCAATAATAAAAATAGTTGGATGGGATGTTATAATCCGTGATGATGATTTTATAGTTTTAGAAGGAAATAATGGTCCAGATTTTACTCAACAAGGAAGTGAGTATCCTATTGTAACCGATAAAGAAGTTTTGGACTTTTTAATTTCTGTGAAAGTAAGAAAGTAAATCTTTTATGTTATAAAACCTTTAATTCTTTTTATAAATGGTTTTATATCACTTAAACTTAAGACAGCGAAAACATGTTCATTTAAATAAGGGGTTAGGTATTCTTTTAACTTATATTTCTCAATTTTTCTGTATTGAAAATTTCGGATAATGTCTTTCGCAAGATCAATCCAATAAATATTTTCTTTACAAATCAAATTTTCTGGAAGTAATCCGTTCACTAATTGATTATATATTATCCAAGGGTAATCAATGCCTCCTGCAATAGCCTGAAGCATGCATCTATTTATGCGCGGATTAATTTCCATAAATTTATACTCATTAGTGCGTGAATCTTTTTTAAATTCAACATTGGCATAACCCTGATAACCCAATTCACTTAGAATTTTTCTTGATAGTGGAATTATTTCAGGAATATTTTTCGTGACTTGGACTCTAGGTGAACCAGTTCCAGGCGGATCATTTCTAACTTTTTGAGCCGTAGCTTCTGCGTAAAACGAATCTTCATACTTGAATCCCCAGAAACTATAATTATCACAATCATTCCCAGGTATAAACTCTTGAATCATAACCTCCAAATTCTGCGAATTTGCTTCTCTAAATTCTTTTTCAAGTAATTCAAAATTAAAAACTTTAGCCATCTTTTTTCCGAAAGTTTTTACATATATATGACTCTGACTTGGTTTTACCAGACAAGGGAAACCAATTTCTATTGCAAACTCTTTAGCCTCATCGATATTATTTGTTACTAAATTTCTTGGTGTTGGTATGCCTGACTTAGCTGCTATTTCATATATATAGCTTTTATTGATCAATTTTGAAATAACATCTAAATCGTTGCAAGCAACTACAAAATATTTTGAAAGCTTTTCTTTATGCTTTGCTAAAGTAATCAAATACTCATCGTCTGTGGGAAAGATAACAGCTCCTTTAAATTTTAAGGAGAGACCACTAAGAAATTGCAAAAATTCCATTTCCTCTGTTTCAGGATGGGGTGAATAAAAAGACTTAACTACATACTTCGATACAGTTGCATAATCTTTTTTATCGTGGTATAACAGAATTGTTTTTATGTTGTGCTTTGCTAACGATCTTATGGCAGTTAAACCCATTATTCTTCCCCCAAGAATAATTACTGTGTTAGAGGTAAAGTTCATTTCCTAAAACTACAAATTAGTGATTGAGACTTTGGTTACTACGATTTGTATGCCAATAATCTGTAAGTATTTATTAAAGTATCCAAACTATTTAATATCTTAACAGTATTAAAATAAGTAATTGTATCAATAAAAAGCTTTATGTTAAGCAATACTTTATAAGTATTAAATGAATTATCTTGGTGAATTAAGTGCTTTATTAACTGCTTTCCTTTGGTCAGGAACATCTATAGCCTTTTCATCCGCGGCAGAAAAGATAGGCTCTCTTCAACTCAATAATAATAGGATGATTTTCGCTTCGCTGTTTTTGATTTTAACAATTCTGTTAGCCGGGTATAACTTTGATTTATCTAATTCTCAGTTTACAAATCTTGTAATAAGTGGAGTAATTGGTTTAGTTATCGGCGATACATTTCTCTTCAAAAGTTATCAAATGATCGGTGCAAGAATTAGTATGCTGCTTATGGCGTTATCACCAGCAATGTCAGCGATTCTTGCTTTTATATTTTTAAATGAAACAATTTCTCATTTAGGAATTTTTGGAATATTGATAACACTTTCCGGAATTGCTTTGGTTGTGCTCGAGCGTAATACAAATACTAAATATCAGATTACGACGGTTGGAATTGTTTATGGATTACTTGGAGCAATGGGACAAGCCGGTGGTTTGATCTTCGCTAAGTTTGCTTTTAATGAAGGACATATCACAGGATTTATTGCAACGTTTATTCGTGTCTTTTCTTCTGTGATTATTTTTCTCCCGATAATGTTGTTGTTAAGAAAATATAAAAATCCATACAAATTATTTCATAAAGATAAATCTGCTTTAGGTGTAACTTTAATTGGAACTATTCTTGGCCCGTTTTTAGGGATTACTTTTAGTTTGATTGCAGTTGAAAATACTAAAGTTGGAATTGCCGCAACGCTAATGTCCACAATGCCGATTATCATGTTGCCAATGGTTAAGTATATTCAAAAAGAAAAATTATCCTGGAGAGCGATTGTTGGAGCGGTAATAGCAGTTGGTGGTGTGGCATTAATCTTTTTGCGATAAAAATTTAATTAGATAATTATTTATGAAAGGAACAAATATGAGTGAGACTCAAAAAATTAATCGTTGTTTAAATTGTAATACCTCAGAAAATGAAATTCCATTAGTGAATCTTGTTTATACAGGAAAGCAGGCATTTATTTGTTCGAGTTGTTTACCGTTATTGATACATCATCCACAAAAACTAGTTGGTAAGTTGGATGGAGCTGAGAACATAGCACCATTTCAAGAAGAGGGTTGAGTTTAGAAATGAATATTTTGGAGATGATTGATATTTCATCTCCAAAATTATTTATCAGATAAGAATTTTAAGATCAATTATATTCAGATGGTATTGCACTGATCCAGTCATTAGATATTTTCTAATCTAAGTGCTTAACGTTCTTAATTTCTGTGGAATAAATTTTCCAGGAATCGCCATCTTTTTTTACTGTATGAATTCCTGTTGCTTTATTGTTTTGAAATTCTGGTCCGTTGAGTTTTTGAGTTACCTGAACAAACTCAATTTTTGCTTCAGAATTATTATCCTCTAGAACTTTCATGCTTTCAATTTTATAGTGAAGATCATAACGCTCAAAAAGTTGTTTGATCATAATTTCAGAAGCTGGATATGATGGGCTATCTTTATGAATTGTGTTCATTGCTTCATCATATTTTTCTTCATTCATGTATTTTAAATTTGCTTCGATGACTGATTCAGGGGTGTAAAAGTCTTCTCTGCTTGAACAAGAAATAATTAAAACAGGAATCAATAAAACAATTAGTTTAGAAATGCGATCTTTATTCATAATTTTCATTAGAATTAAATTCCCATTTCATTTTTTACTTCAGCAAACTTTGCAACTGCAAAATCTAGGTCTTCTTTAGAATGTGCAGCAGAAATTTGTACTCTAATTCTGGCTGTGCCTTTTGGTACAACTGGAAAGAAGAATCCAACGACATAAACACCTTTTTCTAACATTTTAGCAGCCATCGTTTGAGCTAGTACAGCATCACCAAGCATGATTGGCACAATAGGATGAACACCTTCTTTTATATTAAATCCAGCAGCTTTTATTTTTTCTCTAAAATATTTTGTATTGTCTTCAAGTTTATCACGTAGATGTGTTGTTGCACTTAACATCTCAAAAACTTTTAATGATGCTGCTACAATATTTGGAGCAACAGTGTTTGAAAATAAATATGGTCTCGATCTTTGCCTTAGAAGATCAACAATTTCTTTTCTTGCAGATGTGTAACCACCACTTGCACCGCCAAGAGCTTTGCCAAGTGTTCCTGTAATAATATCGATTCTTCCCATAACACTATTGTGCTCGTGAGTTCCTTTTCCGTGTTTGCCCATAAATCCAACTGCGTGAGAATCATCTACCATTACCATTGCGTCGTATTTTTCTGCTATGTCACAAATATCTTTTAAAGGGGCAATAAATCCATCCATTGAAAAAACGCCATCGGTGCCGACTAAAATATTTTTTGCATTGTTAGCCTTTGCTTCTTTTAGTTTTTCTTCAAGATCGTTCATATCACAATTTTTATAACGATAGCGTTGTGCTTTACATAATCTAATTCCATCAATAATGCTGGCGTGATTTAATTCGTCGCTTACAATTGCATCTTCTTCACCAAGTAAAGTTTCGAATAATCCACCGTTTGCATCAAAACAGGATGTGTAAAGAATAGTATCTTCCATTCCAAGAAACTCAGAAATTTTCTTTTCAAGTTCTTTATGAATTTCCTGAGTTCCGCAAATAAATCTAACCGAAGACATTCCAAATCCCCAACTATCAAAACTATCTTTTGCAGCTTTGATGATTTCCGGATTATCAGCTAAGCCTAAATAATTATTTGCACACATGTTTAGTACTTGTTGTCCGGTTGTCACCGCAATATGTGCGCTTTGCGGAGTTGTAATTATCCTTTCTTTTTTGAAGAGTCCCTCTTTTTCTATTCCGTTAAGTATGTTTGTGTAATGATTTTTTGTTTCGGTGTTCATTTAATTCTCATTTTTTTATTATAAAATATTTTTACCACAGAGGTTACAAAGTTTTTTTACAGAGTTCACAGAGAAAAGTCTTGGCGATCACTGTGAATTCTTTGAGTATTTTACGGTTAATTCTTTATTTCCACTCAAGAATTACTTTACCGGAATTTCCGGATTTCATTATCTCGAATCCTTCTTTGTAATCATCTATCTTAAATTTGTGAGTAATAATTGTAGTTATATCTAATCCACTTTGAACCATTGCTTGCATCTTGTACCAGGTTTCAAACATTTTTCGTCCGTAAATACCACGAATATTTAATCCGTTAAAAATAATTTTTGTCCAATCCACACCAGCGTTTGATGGAAGAATGCCAAGTAATGCAATGTTTCCACCATGAAACATTACTTCTATCATACTATTAAATGCATGAATGCTTCCACTCATTTCTAAACCAACATCAAATCCTTCTTTCATGCCAAGTTCTTTAACAACATCAGGAAGTTTTTCTTTCGAAACATCAACTGCGCGAGTTACACCGATTTTTCTTGCAAGCTCTAATCTGTATGGATTCATATCAGTTATCACAGTATTTCTTGCCCCGGCGTGTATTGCTACAGCAGCAGCCATAATTCCTATTGGGCCAGCACCGGTTATTAAAACATCTTCTCCCAGTAAATCAAAACTAAGTGCTGTGTGTACTGCATTTCCAAAAGGATCAAAAATAGCAAATAGATCTGTTGATATTTTTGGATCGCAATGCCAGAGATTTTGTACCGGAATTACTAAATACTCTGCAAAAGCTCCCGGACGATTTACACCTACTCCTTGTGTATTTGGGCAAAGATGACCACGACCAGCACGGCAATTTCTGCAAGTACCGCAAACGATATGACCTTCACCGCTAACAAGCTCACCAACTTTTACATCGTGAACATTTGATCCAAAAGCTTCAACAGTTCCAACATATTCGTGGCCAACGTGCATTGGAACAGGGATAGTTTTTTGAGCCCATTCGTCCCAATTGTATATATGAATGTCTGTTCCACAAATTGCAGTTTTATGAATTTTAATTAATACATCGTTAGGTCCGTATTCGGGAATAGGAACTTCGTCCATCCATATTCCGGGTTCAGCATATTTTTTTACAAGGGCTTTCATTTTTTTCATGGTAAGATCCTTTAGAAATGAATTTACATTTTGTGATAGAATTAATTTTAAATTGTTCTAATCAAAATTAGAAATAAGGTGAGTAAAGGACAAAAGAAAAGTTTATTAAAGAGCTAAGATTTATACTTAAATAATTGAAAAAAGTGCAAAGTCTCTTCCAAAGAATGATTTTGGGGATTCTTTAAAAACTTTTAATTCTTTATCAACAATTTGATCATTTAGTTGGTTTACTTCAGCTGTATTTTTTAACCATTTTATTTCAGCATCAGTAACAAGATTGTTAGCACAGGCAAGTTTAACTGCATCTTGCAGAAAAGACTTAGCGATTTCTTTATCAGAAAAAGTGATTGGTTCTTCTTTGATATATTTATTTGTTAACAGACTTTTAACTGTTTCGTTAAAAAAATCAGATGCAAACCCGAGTTTGTCTGAAATTTTTTTCAGTATGTCTTTTTCTTTTTGGCTTAACTCTTTATCTAGTTTTGCAGTGATAAAAAGTCCTTTTAAGTAGTTGCTGCGATCCAAAAGTGGGATATTCATTTCTACCTATTGATTTAATTAGAAACGTATAAAAATGCTCCAGGTACTCCTTTCAACTATTATGCCTTTTGATTTTGACTGCAATATATTTTTTTATAACGCTAATTCTATCCCAAAATATTGCCCATTGTCTTTGGTCACTAAATTAAATCTTATAATAATTCTCTTTGTATTTATTAATCTATAAATAAGACATTTGTGCTAAACAGTTTGTGAATATTTTCGATAGTGTAGGCTGTTTTATGGATAAAGAAGTTTTTAAAAATAATTTATCAAAATAATTGAATTTGAGACTGTATTTATTTCTCGTTTATTTTAAGAAAAATATACCGAAAATATTGGCACACATTTTTTTAGCAATAGTTTTTGCAAAAAATATCTTTTTACTAACAAATTGCTTCACTCATTCGATTATCAATTAGAGAAAAATTTATACTTTTTCAAAAAATCAACATTAACTTTTAAAACTGTTATTCGATGATAAAAGTATAGATTTTAATAATTTCTATTAAAAATGGGGTGTGCTTAATAATTTGATTGGAAACTAAACTAATTATCACAATGTAGATACAGAATGTTTGTTGCTTCAAAAATCACATACTTAGAAAATCCAGCCAGAAGAACAATTTCTTTAATCGAATCAAAATCATTACAAATAAGTGATGATGCTACCATTCATCAACTGCTTGAATGTTTTCCCGATTTAGTTTTGATTCTAAATGAAAAAAGAGAAATAGTCGCTTACAATAGTAAAGCTGAGGAGTTTTTTCAACTTAAAGAAAAAATTGCAGTAATTGGTGAAAGATTAGGTGAAGCTCTTGGTTGCATTCACTCAAAAGAAACTGAACACGGTTGTGGTTCATCATTATTTTGTTCAGAATGCAAAGCAAACAGCAGTTGCAAAAAAACTATTGATTCACTTGTTGTGGTGGAAGATGAATGTAGAATTAATATTACTTACGATGGTTTTGAAGCATCACTTGATTTTAAAGTTATTACTTCACCCCTAAAATATGGTGATAATAATTATGTGATATTCGCAATCAAAAATCTTGAAAGTGAAAAGAGAAGAGAATTGTTAGAAAGAATTTTCTTTCATGATGTTTTAAATACTGCTTCAATAATTTTTGGTATTTCTGGTATGATTTCCGAAGTGCGCGAAACTGATGACTTTGATAAGTATGCAAAAATTTTACAAAATACTTCAGAACAATTGATTCAAGAAATTCAAGCCCAAAGAGATTTATCAAATGCAGAAGCTGGAAAGCTTATTATCTATCCAGCACAGGATACTGTAAATGATATTCTTGAAAAAGCTTTTGAGCTTTATCAAAATAACAGTTTAACAAAAGGTAAAGAGTTTGTTTGCAAGTATCCAAAAGAAACTATGATAATTGAAACTGATCATCATTTTATAATTCGTTCTTTGGGTAACTTAATTAAAAACGCGCTTGAAGCAATCAGCACAGGCGGAAAAGTTGAATTGCAAGCTTATGAATATGGAGACAACATAAGATTTGTTGTTGTTAATGATGGCGTAATTCCAAAACATATTCAACTTCAAATTTTCAATCGTTCATTTAGTACAAAAGCTAAAAAGGGCAGAGGCATTGGTACTTACAGCGTTAAACTTTTGATTGAAAATTATCTTAAAGGCAAAGTTAGCTTTGTTTCAAATGATGAGAATCAAACTCAATTTATTATAGAAGTACCTAAGAAATTTCCAGAATTAGAATCATATTAAATTAAATCATGCTTGCTTTGTTTAGATAAAAATTTATATCCATAAGAGTTTTTGATTATCGTTTAGTTACGACCAAATTATTCTTTGATTACATTTTGCAAAACTCATAAGTAATTATAGATTTTTATAATTACTTTTTCATTTCAAAATATCACAATTAATTAAATCTCACTTAACCTTATGAAAACAAAACTCATAATACTTTTTATTGGTTTTCTATCACTTAATAACTTTCCTCAAATCAACACGGAACGTTACAGACTTGATTCTGATTCGATTGGTTTTTCTGGAATTGCAGATATTGAAATAACTGCAATAACTGGAAATACAGATTTTCAAATTATACATCTTGGCGGAAGACTAAATTATAATTGGGGAAATAGTTATACTTTTTTAGTTGCTGATGGTGGATTTGGCTGGGATGAAGGTGAGCAAATTTTTGATCAGGCTTTGATGCATTTAAGACATGTTCAAACCCTTACAGAATTAATTCAAGCTGAAGTATTTACTCAAATTGATTTTAATAAAAGCAGGTTGTTAACTGAACGCGAATTAATTGGAGGCGGATTAAGATTTAGAATTTTAAAATATAATAATTTGAAATTTAGATTAGGCACATCATACTTTTTTGAACACGAAGATTACGATGTTTCGGCAAATTCCATTCACGGAAGTAATTTATTTGCAAATCGTTTTTCAACCTATCTAACATTGGAATATGAAATAAAAGATGATATTAAACTTATGATGATAACATATTTTCAACCACAAATCGGTAAGTGGAATGATTTCAGAATCATTTCAGATAATTCATTAATAGTTGGATTAAGCTCTTTTGTTGATTTGAAAACCAGCTTCAATCTTCGTTATGATGCTAAACCACCAGAAACTATTAAAANNAAAATTGTAGTATTTTAAAATCAATAGTTAAAAAATTTAGTTATAAAGTTTCCTGGGAGTATAAAAATGAGTTACAGAATTGAAAAAGACACAATGGGCGAAATTGAAGTTCCAACAGATAAATATTATGGAGCACAAACCGCAAGATCATTAAAGAATTTTAAAATTGGCGGTGAAAGATTTCCACGTGAGATGATTCGTGCTCTTGGTATTGTAAAAAAAGCTGTTGCAATCACAAACTATGAATTAGGTTCTTTGCCAAAAGAAAAAATGGAATTGATCGTTAAAGCATCTGAAGAGGTTATCGATGGAAAACTTGATGAACATTTTCCGTTAGTTGCCTGGCAAACTGGCAGTGGAACACAATCCAATATGAATACTAATGAAGTTATATCTAACCGTGCTATCGAAATGGTCGGTGGAGTTTTAGGAAGTAAAAATCCAATTCATCCAAACGATGATGTAAATAAATCACAATCAACAAACGATGCTTTTCCTACTGCAATTCATGTTGCAGCTGTGGAAGAAATTCATAGACGCTTAATTCCAATGATTGGGAAACTAAGGCACACATTAAATCTTAAATCAAAAGAATTTGAAGACATAATAAAAATTGGCAGAACACACTTAATGGATGCTACTCCATTAACGCTAGGGCAAGTATTTTCCGGTTACGCTCATCAATTAACAAATGGATTAGCAAGTATCAATTGCGCTCTTGCAAGATTGTATGAAATTCCACTTGGTGGTAGTGCGGTTGGAACAGGACTTAATACACATCCTGATTATGCTGTTTTATCCGCAAAAAAGATTGCAGAGATTACCGGATTACCATTTAGAACTGCTCCAAATAAATTTGAAGCAATGGCGGCAAAAGATGCTCTTGTAGAAATGAGTGGAATATTAAAAACATTAGCAACTTCACTAATTAAAATCGCAAATGATATTCGTTGGCTCGGTAGTGGACCAAGATGCGGAATAGGTGAACTTTTACTCCCGGAAAATGAGCCTGGAAGTTCTATTATGCCAGGCAAAGTAAATCCAACACAATGTGAAGCGATGACGATGGTTTGTGCACAGGTTTTTGGAAATGATGTTACGATAAGTTTTTCAGGTGCTAGCGGACATTTTGAGTTAAATGTGTTTATGCCGGTAATTGCTTTCAATATTTTGCAATCAATAAAATTAATGGCTGACGCCAGTGAAAGTTTTACAGATAATTGCATTGCAGGTATTGAAGCAAACAAACCCAATATTCAAAAACATCTTGAAAATTCATTGATGTTGGTTACTGCCTTAAATCCAGTTATAGGTTATGATAATGCAGCTAAGGTAGCGAAGAAAGCACATAAAGAAAATAAAACTCTTAAAGAAGCAGCTTTGGAATTAGGATTACTAACAGCTGAAAAATTTGATGAAGTTGTTAGACCTGAAAATATGATTGGACCAAAAAAGTAAATACGAACAAATTTAAAATAAAAAACGGTAGCTAATTGGCTGCCGTTTTATTTTTTCAAGTAATTAAAATTACTTCGAAATAATTTCAATCAAAGCACTTGCAACTGTTTTATCTCTATCATCTAAAAGAAAAACTCTATAAAGTCCTGGTTCTTCAAATTTTAAATCGCTATCTGAATTTTTTGCAAAGAAAACATAACTCATATCAGACTCAATTACGTAGTCAAATTTTTTATAGAACTCAAACTTATTGCCTCGATCATTTAGTTTATCAAATTGAATGTGAACATCGGTAAGTCCTAATTCATAATCTGATTTTACCATAACAGTTAGATATCCAGTTGTAAACCTGTCACTAACACCAATCTCACCTTTTTTAGAATCATATTCCTCACAGAAATAAAGAACTGGTTCATTCTGCGCATATACTTTTGAAATCATTCCTGATACAAACAACGCAGCAAACAAAAATAAAAACACGTAACTTTTTTTCATTTGAACTTCCTTTTAAATAGTATAATTAAACTTACCTGAATACTTGACCATTAAAGTTTATTTTTACTTTTATTTTAGGGTAGAAATAATAGCATTATTACTACAAGAAATCATTATTTTTGACTTCAAAAATTTGGAATAAGATTTGGAAACCTGGAACGGAATAGTTTCTCTTCTCATTGCTTGTATTGAGTTTTTACTTCTATTCAATTTGATAGTATTTATTGAGAAGAATAGAGTAAATATCATTGCAATGATTATGATTACTCTACTTGCATCATATCAGGCAATGGAATTTTTAATGTGTCAGGTTGGTTTGCAGGCACCAATATTTCCTTATCTGGCTTTTGTAATTATTGGTTTTCTTCCGCCACTAAATCTTTTACTTACTTTAACACTTACCAAAAATCTAAATCTTAACACAAAAACATTTTTGATTTTTATTCCAGCAATTGCATTCTCAATTTATTACTTATTTGTTATTCCGGAATTTGCTGTAACAAGTTGTGCAGTACTTTATGCAAGTTATCATTACCCATTAGGAGATTTATATGGTGCTTTTTATTATCTGCCAATTTTGATTTCAATAGTTTTGTTAATAAAATTTATTCCCAAAACTGATGACAAAAAACAAAAACTGATTACAAAAGTTTTATTGTTTGGCGCAATATTTATAAGTCTTCCTTCAACATTAGGATTCATCTTAATGTTTAGTGGTAATTATTCAATCCTTTCCTCAATCGAAAGCATAATGTGCAAGTTTGCATTTGTGTACGCAATTATTTTAAGTTTTGTATGTTTATATAATTCACCTTTTAACGATGAACGAAATTATTTTAAATATTTATTTAGTAATAAACAATAATTTAGTTGAGGCTTTCAAAGTCGTATCATACGAAATTGAGGGCGGAGATGATAGAAAAATCGAATTTCTAAAATTTCATGCTAAAGAAGATTATCCTAGAGCAATTGTTTTTGACTCACCTTCGGACAAAGAAGGAAAGTTTATTAGTTATGATAAATTTCATAAACTAGAAAAACGTGGAATGCATTTTCAACTTTTTGAGACAATCTTTCAGAAATTTGGTGTTGCTGAAAATCCATTAGTTTGCGTTACTCCTGTTGTGGATGGAGAAATTTATTCTCAATAATTCAAATAAAAATTCAGGTTTAGGTATGAAAAGTTTCTTAATAAAATCGATAATAATAGTAGTTACAATAACATTTACAGGAAGTGCCTTGTACATTACAGATAAAACAAAATCTCAGTTAAAAAGCAAATCTGAGATTAAATCAAAACAAATTGAATTAGATAAATTTTACTCTGATAAAAAGCTTGGATCATTTGTTGAAGATGGTAAAACATTTTTTAGATTATTTACCCCAAATGCTGAAAAAGTTTCCTTAGTTATCTTTGAAAAAGTTGAAGATAAAACAGGAAAAGAATTTGAAATGATTCGTGATGAAAATGCTGTTTGGGAAACTTCACTTGATGGAGAACTTTACGGAAAGTTTTATGGATTTAATGTTAAGCACAAAGATAAAGATGCGGTACTCTGTCTTGATCCTTATGCGAAAGCGGTTGCAAGCGGCAATACATATTTTACTCCACGAAAAGGAATTGTTGTTAAAGAAAATGAATACGATTGGCAATCTGATAATTGGATACAAAGAGATTGGCGTGATTTAGTAGTTTATGAAATGCATGTTCGTGATATGACCGAACATCAAACATCAGGTGTAACTGAAAGAGGAACTTATAAAGGCTTAGTTGAAAAAGGTAAAACTGGAGGAATCGATTATCTGAAAAATCTCGGAATCAATACAATTGAGCTTTTACCTGCACAAGAATTTGCTAACATCGAAATTCCATTTAAAGATTCTCTAAAAGGAAAATTTAATACTTGGAATCCATACGAAAGAAATCATTGGGGATATATGACGGCAGCATTTTTTGCACCTGAATCATATTACTCTGAAAATGTTAGAGAAATAGAATTTAATAAATGGATTGGTGCTGATGCAAAAGCCGTTACTGATTTTAAAGATATGGTAAAAGCTTTTCACAAAGAAGATATTGCGGTGATAATGGATGTTGTTTACAATCATCTTTCTGAATATGAGTTTGGGAATTTAAAAGAAATTGATAGAGAATATTATTTTAGATTGAATCCTGATGGAAGCTATTGTGCTGTTAGCGGATGTGGAAATGATCTTAGAACTGAAGCTCCAATGTTAAGAAGATTAATTGTTGAAAGTGTTTTATACTGGATGAAAGAATATCACGTAGATGGTTTTCGATTTGATCTGGGAAAATTAATTGATTGGCAAACAATAGAAACAATAATTTATGAAGCAAAAAAAATAAATCCAGATGTTGTTTTTGTTTGCGAACCTTGGGGCGGAGGATATGATCCACAAGGATTTTCTTTACGTGGTTGGGGAGCATGGAACGATCAAATAAGAAATGGAATTAAGGGCGAGAATCCTATCAATGGACACGGCTGGATATTTGGCAGTTGGTATGGAAATAATTCTCCTAAAAGAATTAAGAGTTATATTAACGGAACTCTTATAAAAGATTCGTTAGGATTATTTCAAAAACCAGATCATTCTGTGAATTATTTAGAATCTCACGATGGCTATACTTTTGGAGATTTTATCAGAATAGGTTTAGGCGATGTAAAACCTGATGAAGTAATTAAAGATGTAGATAAAAATGCAAAGTTAACTCCAACACAATTAAAGCTTAACAAACTTGGCGCATTGTTTTTGTTTACTTCACGCGGAATAACAATGATACACAGCGGACAAGAATTTGCTCGCAGTAAAGTTTTACCACTAACAAATCAGAACGATCCACATCGTGGAATGATTGATCACAACACTTATGATAAAGACAACGAAGTGAATTATATTAATTATAATCACGCAAAGTTGAATGAAAATCTTTTAGATTATTATAAAGGTTTGATAGAACTACGAAATAAATTTCAATCATTCCGAAGAGCTGAATATGATGATGTTAAATTTATTTCTGTTCACGATAATGATTTTGCTCTTGGCTATGAGATAAAACACTAATGATGAAGATTTTGTAAGTCTGTATTCAACGCTCATCCGCTAAATGAAGTAGTATGTGAATTGCCAAGAGGTAATTGGGAATGTTTTAGTGAATTCAGAAAATGCGGGAATAAAATCACTTAAAACTGTAAGTGGAATGATTACAATCCCAACTTCATCTGGTTGTGTGTTAAAGAAGAAATAATTATCAATTAACCTTCGAGGTTTTTGTTTTATAACCTCGAAGGTTTTTATCTAATCTCCACTCAATCCTTTTTGTAAAGATTTTTCAATCGCAAGTTTAAAACTTCCGATGTTTACAGGTTTGTGAAATACAAATTCAATACCAAGTTCTGTGTAATCATTAATTACTGCGCGATCAATATCGCTGCTTAAAACTATAATTGGCGGCTTACCTTTTAAATCCATTTTCTTTAACTCAACAACAAATTCATATCCATTCATAATAGGCATTGCATGATCTGTAATTACAAGTGCCGGTGGAGAGGATAGAATTTTTTGTATTGCTTCTCTTCCGTCTGATGCAACTTCTACATTGTATTCTGGAGTAATATTTTTTAGGATCTTTGAATAAAGTAATCTATCAGTTTTATTATCATCAACAATTAAGATATTTGAGGAAGCAAT
>CXWK01000693.1_pt1 | contig 16504 bp, 14 predicted proteins | sample 590851 | NCBI WGS metagenome assembly CXWK01 (sample SAMEA3498364, study PRJEB10139) | wastewater metagenome | biome: wastewater treatment plant; material: activated sludge | place: Denmark | collected 2014-08-01 | reverse complement strand
GAGAAATTCCTGCGCGAGGCGCTCGGCGACGGCAAGCAGGACCTCAAGTGGCAGATCGAAGACCTCGCGACTTGGGTGCTCGGGCGCACGTCTGCCCTGATTTCTCTCACGCGCGATCGCGCGCCCGATCTGCAGCGCCAGCTCGGCGAGGGCTGGACCACGCCGCACGCGCTCGCGCTGCGCGATCTCGACGGCGACGGCCGCGACGAAGCGATCGTGCTGCGCCGCATCAAGAACGAAGACGAAGCGGCGCGCTTGGTCGGCTTCGTGATCCCGCTCTAAGGCCGCGGATCTAGTCGGCGCGCGCCCAGATCGCTTTCAAGTAGCGGCCTTCGGGAAAGTCGGCGCGCACGGGGTGATCCGGCGGCGCGCCGGTCTCGCGCAGGATGCGCAGCGTGCGGCCCTTGGCGGCGCGGCGCACGAGTTCCTGGAAGTCGAGCGGTGCGAGCAAACCGCTGCAAGAGCAGGTGAGCAGGAGTCCGCCCTCGCGCAGCACCGCGATCGCGAGCTTGTTGAGGTCGTGGTACTTGGCGCGACCTTCGTCCTGCGAGTGACGGTTGGCGATGAACTTGGGTGGATCCACGATCACCACGTCCCAACTGCGCTCGGTGTGCCCGGCTTGACGCAGCCAGGAGTAGGCGTCGGCGTGGGTGAACTTGACCTCGCGCAGTTGATTGCGGTTGGCGTTGCGCTGTGCCACGGCGATGGCTTTCTCGTCGAGATCCACTGCGGTGACCGAGGCGGCGCCGGCAGCGGCGGCGTTGAGCGCGAAGCCGCCGGTGTAGCTGCAGACGTCGAGCACCTCGGGCGCGCGTCCGGCAGCAACCTCGAGTGCGACGTACTCGCGCAGGCGCGCGCGGTTCTCGCGCTGGTCGAGGAAGAAACCGGTCTTGTGGCCTTCTCCCGGAAATACTTCCCATTTCACGCCGTGCTCCTCGAACTCGACGCGGGTGGGGCAGGATTCGGAGCGGCGGGTGTAGGGCTGCGCGCCCTCGGCGCGTGCGGCGGCGCCGTCGAGTTCGAGCACGTGGTGAGAGGTGCCGAGTTCCTCGTGCAGCGCGTGCGCGATGTTCAAGAAGACCTCGGCCATCGGTGCGGTGTAGGCCTCGGCCAGCAGCACCGGACCGATGCGGTCCACCACCAAGCCGGGGAAGTCGTCGGCCTCGGCGTGGAAGATGCGCGCGGGGTCGAGCGGCAGCCCGGGTTCACGGCGACGGCGCGCCACTGCCGCGCGCGCGCGTGCGATCCACCAGTCGTCGTCGGGCTTGGTTTCCTCCTTGGTGACCAGTCGCACCGCCAACTCCGCGCGCGTCTGCACCCAGCCCCAACCGACGAATTCGTCTTTGCCGTCGTAGATCGCGGCGAGCTGGCCGGAGCGCGCGTCCGGGCTGGCGTCGGCGACGTCGGAGTGCCAGGCGCGCAGGCCGCGCATCCACGAGTGGAGTTGCACCCAGGGTTCGTGCCGCCCGCCGCTCATGCTTTGAGGCCGCCGAGGGCGAGGAAGCGCGCGTACTGCGCAGCGTCGAGCGGCAGCACCGAGAGGCGCGTTTGTGTGACGAGCGCGGTCTTGGCGAGCACGGCGTCGGCGCGCACTTGCGCGAGCGTGACCGGGGTCTTGAGCGCCTGTCCCGCAGCGAGATCCACTGCGACCCAGGCCGCGTCGCCCGGATCGGGATAGGCCGCGCGCGCCACGGTGGCGGTGCCGACCACGGCCTTCTGCTTGCCGGTGGCGTACCACAGCACCGCGTCGCCCTTCGCCATCGCGCGCAGATGCAGGCGCGCGGCCGCGTTGCGCACGCCGTCCCAGACCGTCTTGCGGTCGGCGCGGAAGGCGTCGAAGGAGTAAGCCTCCGGTTCCTGCTTGACGAGCCAGTGCCTCACGGGGGCGGGATTGTATCCTGCGCGCGTGGACGAGGCCCGCGGCGAGTACGGCAAGTTGCGTTTCGAGGAGCTCAATTACGGCTCCTATCTGAAGATTCCGGAGTTGCTCGCGCTGCAGGAGTTGCGCAGCCGCCCGCGGCATCACGACGAAATGTTCTTCATCGTGATCCACCAGAGCTTCGAGCTGTGGTTCAAGGAGATCCTGCACGAGTTGGATTTGCTGGGGGAGCACCTCGGCGCGGGTTCGGTGTCGCGCGCACTGAAGACGGTGAAGCGCGTGAACGCGATTCTGGATTGCCTCGGGCAGCAGATCCAGTTGCTGGCGACGCTGACGCCGGTGGAGTTCGCGGGATTCCGCTCCGCGCTCGGCACGGGCAGCGGTTTCCAGTCCTTGCAGTTTCGCGAGATCGAGTACGCCTGCGGCTTGCGCGACGATTTCTTTCAGCAGTTCTTCGAGCGCTGGCCGGAAAGCGCGAAGAAATTGCGCGCTCGGGCGGAGGCGCCGTCGGTGTACGACCGCTTCCTGCGCGCGCTGGCGAAGGAAGGGCACGCGGTGCCCTCCGAAGTGCTGCAACGCGACGTGACGCAGAGTCACGCGCTCACGCCCGGCTTGGTCGAGTGCCTGCGCGCGCTCTATCAGGATCCGCGCGAGTCCTATCACTGGGTGCTGCTGTGCGAGGCTTTGCTCGATCTCGATACCGCGTGGTCGCGCTGGCGGGCGGTGCACATCTTGATGGTGACGCGCACGATCGGCGGCCAGACCGGAACGGGCGGGTCGTCCGGCGCGGCGTTCCTGGAGAGCCGCATGAAGCTGCGCTTCTTCCCCGAGTTGTGGGAAGTGCGGAACGCCTTCTGGGAGCAACCGGCATGAGTGCGAGCTTCGCCAAGGATGCGCTCGCGGGCCGCAACGCACTGGTGTGTGGCGCGTCTTCCGGCATCGGTCGCGCGATTGCGCTTGGTCTGCAGGAGGCGGGGGCGAAGGTTTGGGGATTGGCGCGCCGCGCCGACGCGCTAGCCGAACTCGGTCTCGACGGCGTGGTGGCGCACGACCTCGAAAACCTCGACGGTCTCCCGGCCGCGCTCGCCGCGCTTCCCCCGATCCACATCCTCGTGAACAACGCTGGTGGTCCACCGAGCGGTCCGATCCTGGAGGCCACGTCCGTCGATTTCGAGAAGGCCATCCGTCGTCACCTGCTCGCGAGCCACCGCCTGGTGCAACTGCTCGTGCCAGGAATGGTGAAGGATAACTACGGACGCATCATCAACGTGATCAGCACCAGCGTGCGCGAGCCGCTGCCGGGGCTCGGCGTCAGCAACGCCACCCGCGGCGCCGTGGCCTCCTGGTCCAAAACCTTGGCCAAAGAACTCCCGCCGATGATCACGATCAACAACGTGCTGCCCGGCTACACCGACACCGACCGCCTCGGCGAACTCAAGGCCACCCTCGGCGCCCGCCGCGGCGTCGCCCCCGAGCAAATCGAGCGCGACTGGCTCGCCACCGTCCCGATGGCCCGCCTCGGCCGCCCCGAAGAAGTCGCTGCCGTCGCCGTTTTCTTCGCCACTCCCGCCGCCTCCTACGTCCGCGGTCAGTCCATCGCCGCGGATGGTGGAAGACTCAACGGAATCTAATAGCCTTCGAGCTGCACCTGTCCAGTCATGAAGCTCCAGGAGGCCCTCAAGCAACTCGAAGCGCTCGGCGGCGAGCAGATGCGTGCGCAGAACGTCAATCACGGCGCCAAGGGCAAGCAATTCGGCGTCAAGCGTGGCGACGTGCGTGCGGTCGCCAAGAAAATCAAGACCGATCACGCTTTGGCGATGGAGTTGTGGAAGACCAAGAACCTCGACGCGCAGTTCCTGGCCACTCTCGTGATGGTGCCGAAGGAACTCTCGGCGAAGGAGATGGATCGCATCGTGCGCTTCGTGAGCTTCACGGAAGTCGCCGATTGGTTCATTTCCTACGTGGTCAAGAAACACCCCGAGAAGGAGGCCTTGCGCGAGAAGTGGATGAGCGAAGCGCATCCCATGGCCGCGCGCGCTGGGTGGAGTCTGACCGCTGAGCGCATCGAGAAGGATCCGAAGGGACTTGATCTCGTGGCACTGCTCGATCGCATCGAGTCCGAAATGGGGGACGCCGATGCCGTCGCGCAGTGGACCATGAACTTCGCACTCGCGGCGATCGGCATCCATCACGCCAAGCTCCGTAAGCGCGCACTCGCAATCGGCGAGAAGTTGGGTGTGTATCGCGACTTCCCGGTCTCCAAGGGCTGCACTTCGCCCTTCGCGCCGATCTGGATTGGCGAAATGGTGAAGCGACAGAGCTGAGCAGGAGTCAGCTCAGCGGCCGCCGCGCGCGGCGACGCTCGGCCACCTGCTCCACGCGCGCGACGATCACCGCGGCCGACAGATCGCCCGTGACGTTCAAGGTCGTCCGGCTCATGTCGAGGAAGCGGTCCACGGCGAAGATCAAGCCCACGCCCTCGATCGGCAGTCCCAGCATGCCGAGCATCATCGCGATGATCGGCATCGAGCCCGAAGGCACACCGGCGGTGCCGATTCCCGCCAGCACGCAGACGCCGCCGACCGAGAGCATCTGTCCGAGCGAGATTTCGACGCCGTAGAACTGCGCCAGGAACAGCACTGCTGCGGTGGCGAACAAGGCGGTGCCGTTCTGATTGGCCGTCGCGCCGATCGTCAGCACGAAGCGTGACACCTGCTGCGGCAGGTGCAGCTTTTCCTCCGCGACGCGCAGGGCGGTGGGCAGGGTGGCGTTGGAGGAGGAGGTCGAGAAGGCGGTGAGCATCGCTTCGGCCGAACCGCGGAAGAAGAAGCGCGGACTCATGCCGCCGAGATACTTGACGGCCAATCCGTAGATCAGGAATTGATGCACCGCCAACGCCCCGGTCACCACCAGCATGTACTTGCCGATCTGCGTCAGGATTTCCCAACCCAGGGTGGCAGTCAAGCCGAAGAGCAGCGCGCACACCCCGATCGGCGCCAATTTGATCACCATTTCGATCAGCCGCATGCAAACGTCGAAGAGTCCCTGCAGCACTTGCTCGAACTTCTGCGTGGCTTCGCTGCGCGCCAGGCACAGGCCGATCCCGATCATGAGGGAGAAGAACATCCAGCCGAGGTAGTCGCCGTCGGCGGCGGCCTTGAGTGGATTGCGCGGCACGATCGCGGTGATCAGATCCACTCCGGTTTTCGGCGGCGTGGTGGGTGCCTGCCAGGAGCCACTCGAGAGGGTGAGAAGCTGTTCGCGCTGCTCGGGACTGACGCCCGCTCCGGGTTGAAAAAATTCCACGGCGAGTGCGCCGATGCAGACCGCCACGATCGAGGCGAGTGCGGTGTAGAGCAGGGAGACCGCACCCATGCGCCCCAGCGCCTTGAGGTCCTGCATCTGCGCCACGCCCAGCGCCAACGCGCTGAACAACAGCGGCAGCACCAGCATGAACAGCAGTCCGATGAAGACGTCGCCGATCGGACGCGCGGCGTACTTCAGGATGCCGCGCAGGCTCGCGGAATCCGGGCCGAGGGTGGCGTAAGCCAGCGCGCCGAGCCCGGCGCCGAGCAGCGCACCGATCAGGATCTTCCAGTGGAGCGCGAGGCGGATCGGCGCAGTCTCCGCTCGCCCCGCTCCATTCGCAAGCCTAGGATGCCGACGTGACGCTCCCGGTGCTCGCGATCGTCTTTCTCGCGTTGCTGGCGCTGGGTTACCGCGTGTACGGCGGCTTCGTCGCGCGGCGGCTGGGCATGGACGACGCGCGCGTGACGCCGGCAGTCACGCAGGAGGATGGTGTGGACTACGTCCCGACCAAGCCCTTCTACTTGTTCGGGCAGCACTTCAGCGCGATTGCCGCCGCCGGTCCGATCGCCGGCCCGATCCTCGCCTGCCAATACTTCGGCTGGGGTCCGTGTTTGCTGTGGATCGGTTTCGGCGTGGTGTTCATCGGTGCGGTGCACGATTTCGCGGCGTTGCACGGATCGGTGCGCCATGGCGCGCACTCGATCGCCGAAATGGCGCGCGAACATCTCGGCGCCGGCGCGGGCCGTGCGTTGATGGCGTTCATCTGGCTGGCGCTGGTTTACGTGATCCTCGCGTTCACGGACATCACGGCGGGCTCCTTCGTCTCGGGCAGCGAGGAGTTGCAAGGGGGGGGGATCCGATTCAATCCTGGTGGCGCCGTCGCGGCGGCGAGCGTCGCCTACCTCGCACTGTCGCTGCTGATGGGCGTGGTGACGCGTTTTCTCAAGCCGCCACTGTGGCTGCTGACCCTGATCTTCGTGCCCGCAACCTTTGCGGTGGCCTGGGGCGGCACGCTGGTTTCGGAATGGCTCATCATGGACGCGCGCTCCTGGGCGCTCTTGATCCTCGGCTACTGCGGTCTCGCCTCGGTCGCGCCGATGTGGCTGCTGTTGCAACCGCGCGGCTACCTCGGCGGTTTCGTGCTGTTCGCCGCGCTCGCCGCCGGACTGCTCGGCGTGTTCTTCGGCGGCTACGAGATCGCGCAACCGGCCTTCAAGACCTGGGACACCGGCACCAACACCGGGATGCTGTTCCCGTTCCTGTTCGTGACGATTGCCTGCGGCGCGTGCAGCGGATTTCACGGGTTGGTGTGCAGCGGCACGACCAGCAAACAGATCGCACGCGAGAGCCACAGCCGCTCGATCGGCTACGGCGCGATGCTCGGCGAAGCCTTCGTTGCGCTCATCGCGCTGGTGACGGTGATGATCGTGGCGCAACCCGATCTCGTCGGCAAAGCGCCGGGCCGCATCTATGGGGAAGGAATTGGGCGATTCCTGACGATTCTGCTTGGCGAGGAGCGCTTCGCCTTCGCGCTGACTTTCGGTGCGATGGCGTTTTCCACCTTCGTGTTCGACACGCTCGACGTGACCACGCGTCTCGGCCGTTACTTGGTGCAAGAGCTCACCGGTTGGAAGGGCAAGGGCGGTGCCGCGCTCGGCACTCTGCTCACGCTGGTGCCGCCCGCATTGATCCTCGGCTTCGGCCCGAGCGGCTCCTACCAGTTGTTCTGGGCCTTGTTCGGCGCGTCGAATCAATTGCTCGCCGCACTGACCCTGACCGTGCTGACGGTCTGGCTGGCGCGCCGCCACGGCGTGCGCGGTGCCTGGTTCACCCTCGCACCGGCGCTCTTCCTGTTCGTGATCACACTCTGGGCGCTGCTGTCCCTCCTCTTCAGCAACCTGAAGGCCGCTTCTGGCCTCGACCTCGCGACCTGGAACGCGGTGGCGGCGGGCTTGCTGATCCTGCTTGCTGGGGTCGTGGGAGTGGCAGGTGTTCGTCGCCTTCGCGCAATGGCTCAGCCTTGATCACTCTGCAGCCGGGCCAACCGGCGGAAGATCCGCCAAGATCTCCTCGATCTGAACCAACGCACTGCGTAGATCGTCGGCGATCTCCGCGGCGATCTCATCCGGCTCGGGAAGGCTCGCGGCGTCGAGCAGGCTCTCGTCCTTGAGCCAGAATAGATCCAGACTGCACTTGTCGCGGCTGACCAGCTCGCCGTATTCGAAACTGCGCCACCGACCTTCCGGATTATCGGCCGTCCAGCTCGGAACGCGCTGGTGCAACTTGCCCGGCAGATAGAACGCGACGAACTCGTCGAGGTCCGCGCGTCGCATCGGGTTGGTCTTGAGGGTGAAACGCCGATTGGTGCGTAGATCGTACACCCACAGTTTGCGGGTCCACGGCTCCGGGCTCGCCGGTTTGCTGTCGAAGAACAGGACGTTCGCCTTGACCCCCTGCGCGTAGAACAGCCCGGTCGGCAAGCGCAACAGAGTGTGAAGATCGAACTCGTCGAGCAGTTTCCGACGAATGATTTCCCCGGCACCGCCCTCGAAGAGCACGTTGTCCGGAACGACCACCGCGGCGCGCCCGTCAATCTTGAGCAGCGATTTCACGTGCTGTACGAAATTGAGTTGCTTGTTGGTCGTCGTCGCCCAGAAATCCTCGCGCTCGTAGCTGATGCTGTCGCGTGCGGTGTCGCCGTCCTCGCCCACCACGAGGATGCTGGATTTTCGGCCGAAGGGAGGATTGGTGAGAACCACGTCGAAGCGTTCCGAACCCAGTTCACGCAAGCCGTCGTCGGTGCGCACAGGCAAGTGTTGATCAATCTCGGCGTCGGCTTGCTCCGGATCCATTCCCTTCTCGATCAGTGTGTTACGCAACCTCGCCAGTTCCTGCGGCGTGGGGCCGACGTTATGCAACAGCAGGTTCATCGCGCACAGCCGCGTGACACCTTGCACGATTTCCACACCGCGGAGCGCGTCGAGCCGCAGGTGCTCGCGTTGCTCTCGCGTCAACTTTGCCTCGGCTCGGCTGGTGAGCCATTGGTGAGCCGCGAGCAAGAATCCTCCGGTTCCGCATGCCGGATCCACGATGGCCTCTCCGGGCTTCGGATCCACGCACGCCACCATGGCATCAATCAGCGGCCGCGGCGTGAAGTACTGCCCAGCGCCCGACTTGGTGTCCTGCGCGTTGCGCTCCAACAAGCCTTCGTAGGCGTCGCCTTTGACGTCAGCGCCGACCGTGACCCACTGCTCCCGGTCAATGAGATCGCTCACCAAGCGCTTCAGCTTGGCTGGATCCTGGATCTTGTTCTGCGCCTTGCGGAACACAAGTCCAAGCAGTCCATGATGCCGTCCGAGCTGCTCGAGCAGTTCCCGGTAGTGCTTCTCGAGTGCCGCGCCGTCGCGTGAGGTGAGACTCGGCCAATCACAGCCCGCAGGAATCGGCGACGGGTGATTCCACGGCGGGCGCGTCTGCTCGTCCGCCATCTTGAGGAACAGCAGATAGGTGAGTTGCTCCAAGTAGTCGCCGTAGGAGAGCCCGTCATCACGTAGAACGTGGCAGTAGGACCAGAGCTTGTTGACGAGGCGCGTGGAGTCAGCGGTCATGCAAGGAGTCCGTCGGTGAGTTCGATGAGGTCTTGGGGCAGAAATCCCGCCTTGGTGATCCGTTGGCGCTGGACCGCAGTCAAGCTCGGGGCGATCGCCACCTTCTCGACCGTCCAATCTTGGAAGCGAGGCTCCGCAGTCAGGAACCGCGCCGCCTGTTGCTCACACTGGGCCAGCGACTGCGCGGTACGCTCCGCAGAACGCTTGCAGAAGCATAGTCTCAAGCGCTGAGTGCGCTCGTCGAGGGCCACCAAGTCCACCTCGGTGTCTTTGCGATCCCACCAACCGCGCAACTCCTCGGTCAGCGGGAAGTCGCCGAATCCACGCCGGCTGCGCTCGTGGTAAAGAGTGGCGACGAGGCGCTCGAGTCCGTGACCCTCGGCATCCATCAGTCGCTGATCCGATTCCTGAACCAGTTCCTCGACCGGACGGAAGTTCATCGAGGCCACCGGAACCGCCAGCGCTGCGAGCCAAGCGCGCAGGAAGTTGTCGCGCAGGTAGAAGCGGCCGTTGCGGCCGGTCGGTTTGGCGAACACCGGTTGCAGGCGCTCGACCATGCGATAGCGCTCGTCGAGGATCTTCAGATACGGACCGACTTGCTTCTCGGCGTGCGGTTCGACCGTGCGCGCGTGCGCGAGGATATCGGCATTGCTGCAACCAGGGTGTGCGGCGATGTGCTTGAGCACTAGGTCGTAACGTCCGCGCAGTTCCTTCAGGAACCAGTGGTCGGCTTCGGTGCGCAACGGCGAACTGCTGCTGAAGAACATCTTGCGCAGCAGCTCCTTGCGTGGCGCGCCGAGAACCCCCTGCTCCCAGCAGTCGCGGTAGAACTTCGGCACGCCCTCGAACAGATTCCACAGGAACAGCAGGCGCTCGGGCGCGAGGTCGGCATGCACTTGCAGGATCTCGAGCAAGGAGGCCACGTCGAGATGGTCGAGTTCGAGCGCATCGGTCACGCGGTTGTAGAGCGGTGCCTCGCGATCCTCGAGCAGAGCGGACATCTCGGTGTGGAGTGAACCGAGCACGATCAGGCCGCCGGGCACTTTCGTGGCACGGCTGCTCAATCGGTCCACCTCCGACTGGAGTTGGGAAGTGAATTCGTAGAGTGCCTTGCGGTTGAAGTACTGGAACTCGTCCACCGCCACCACCCAACCCTGCTCGCAGAGCTCGCCGATGCGGGTGGCGAGCGAGCGCAGGTCGGTGGGGAGCCTCTCGCGCACCCCGAAGGTCTGGAAGAAGTCGCGCGCGGTGCTGACCACGCCGGCCGGGTCGGAGTCGGGGGTTTGGAAGTAGAGGACCCGCTCGCGCTGCTCCGGCCGCAGCGCCTGCTGGATCAGGCTGGTCTTGCCGATGCGACGCCGGCCGGTCACTTTGAGGAAGAACCAGCGCCCTCGTCCGAGCACCGTCCGGAGGACCTCCAGCTCCTTACGGCGACCGCGGAAGTCCCAGTCCTGCCTAGGGTTAGGACGCATCGCCATTTAAGATAAAAACTTTTAACTTAACTTGCAAGGGCCGCGGCGGGAGGCACCAGCCGCCCCTCGAACGCGCGCTTGAGGATGGCCTGCCGTAGCCGCGCGCAGCGGGCGAGATTGGCGTCCAGGCTGGCGCCGAGGGCGTCCAGCACCGACAGCCGCCGATCCACCTCCGCGACGATCCGCTGCTGCTCCGCGAGTGGGGGAAGGGGGACAGGGAGAGCTTGCACTTTGCTGATGCTCAACGTGTGAAGCCCTGAGGTGCTGGATGCTGTGGACTGAATCGCAGTGCGACCGAGAGGCGAAAGAAGCCAGTGCAGCATCCAACGAGAGCTGCCGTCGAGGACAGGACGCGCCTTGATCAAGTGATTCTGGTGGATGCAAGGATCAATGGCTCCTTGCCAGATGGCTACGCGTCCGAGTTGATCCGCGCTTCCGTTGCCCTCAACGATCAGTAGGTCTCCCGATTTGAGTCGTAGCCGATCAAGCTCCCGACTCGACGCTGGAATCGTCAGGACTTGGTCGAGACGAAGCTCGTCTGCGTACACATTCGCAACTCTGAGATAAGGCAGCGACAAATCGCTCTTCCGCCTACCACTATTCTTAGTGATTCCCCCTGAAACGATTGCTACTGCGTCCACGGTGCACCAGATCCAGCCAGTCGGCAGGATGGGCAATGTTGCCGCGGTGTCAGTACGAGGCTCTTGATACTTTCCCTTCTTTCCCTGATCGTTCCACGCTTGCACGCGCTGCCCGAGGATGCGCTGCAGGAGTTCGGACGCTGGCTCGTACTCCCGGCCTGCGGCACGGGCGAGTTCCGCTTCGGTGGGCACCAGTCGACCCTCGACGGCGGCCTTGAGCACGCTCGCCCGAGCGCTCGCCACCTTGGCCTTGGCCCGTGTGAGCGAGGCAACCGCAGCGTCGAGCCGAGAGAAATGAGTCTCGATTGCTGCGACCAATTCACTCTGTACGTCGAGCGGTGCGACCCAGAACGGATGGGCGAGAAATGGGCCACGGTTGATGTGCTTCATGGTCGACCCATGAGTGTGCTCACCTCTCCACATCTCATCGATCACGAGTTTCAGTTGGTAGTAGAGGAAGCCTTCTGTCACTTTGGATCGATCAGGAACGACCTTGAAAATGTGCTGGTTGAGCACTGCATCTTCGCCCGGCCACAGGAATGCATCGAGGGTCGCTGACCAGCTCACGAGAATGTCTCCACGTTTCACTACGTACCTCTCGTCGACAGGTCGGTTGGTCAAGTTGTATGGGCGATCCTTATTGGTGAGGTTTTGGATTCGAATAATTGGTCTTCCGGTCGATTCCCAGTCAGTCGGCTTGAACGCCAAGCCATTAATGTAGGTTCCTACATCGCCAACAGATGCTTGTTCCCACCCAGTGCGAGTCATGCCACCAACTCCCGATTCAGTTCCTCGACGATGCCGTCGAGACCTTCGCCGAAGAGTTGATGGACCTTGCCGAGGCCGCCGCGTTCGGCGAAGGGCGTGTCGTCGAAGTCTTCGCGGCGCAGTTCTAGGTCGGCGATGATGCGGTCGCGCATCGCGTCGAGAAGGATGCGCTGCTCCTCCGTGAAGCGGCGTCCGCGGGATTCCTGCTGCGCCAGCCAGCGCTCGTAGCGCGTCTGCACCTGGTCATCGAAGGACACCAGGTCTTCCTCGACACCGAGCGCCTTGCGTGCCAGCCCAATCAGATCGGTCAGCAACCGCCCGCGGCTGGCGCCCCGCACGCGCGCCTTTTCCAGCCGCTCGTAGGCAGCCCAGATTGCTTCGGAAGTCCACTGTCGCGGCGGACGGCGAAGGGTCTCGACGAGTTCCATTAGAGCCTTGCGCGTGAGCCGCCGACGATAGGGGCGGTGATAGAGGATGGTCAGAGCTTCCAATTCGTCGCGGTGTTCGCGGCAGAACTGCTCGAAGGCACTGATCAACGCCTTGTCGGCGGCGTAGTCGGGGGTGAACTCAGGGCGGGCGCCCGCTTGGAGCAACGAGTCGCGGGAGACCTCATCAAGGATCACCTCCTGCGCCTTGCGCACCGTGAGCATGGCCTGGCACAAGGCGGGTGCGTAAGCAATCGGGGCGACGGCTTCTTCGCGTAGCGCCGATTGCGCCGCCTTCACCTGCTCCTCGTCGGGCGCGGTCTCCGGTGCGAGGCCGAACATCGCCCGCGCCTGCTCGTCCTCGCGTTCCGGCTCCATCCGATCAATGATGCCTCTCACGAGATCGCGCAACGGCACTCCGCCACTGGCTTCCTCGAGGATGCGTCGTTGATCCTCACTCAGCCGGCGATCCATGCGATCGAGCCGCGCCGCAAGGGTGGTGATGACGTCTTCATCGCGGTTGCCTGCGCGCACGCTCTCGAGCAGCTTCTCGAAGGGCACCGAGCGCTCGCGGTCGAGCGGCGGATCGGCTTTGACTTCCTCCATCACGCCCACGCAGTCCACGATCACGAAGTGAGTCTTGCTCAGCGCATCGCGGGTTACACGTCGGAAGTCGTCATCCTTCATCACGCGCACCGCGCGACCCTTCATCTGATCGAACAGGGTGCGCGACTTGACCGAGCGCAGAAACACAACGCATTCGAGCGGCTTGATGTCGGTGCCGGTGGCGATCAGGTCCACGGTGACGGCGACGCGCGGGTTGTAGCCGATGCGGAAGCTCTGGATCATCTGCTCCGGCTTGTGAGAAGCGCCGCCGTGCGCGGGATCGCTCGCACTTCGCTCTGGCTTGTAGGTGATCTTCACGGCCTCATCGTTGGACAGGTTCCAGGTCTCGCGAAGCGCCCGCAGCACATCCTCAGCGTGGTCGTCGGACTTGGCGTAGATCAGCGTCTTCGGAACTTCCGTGCGGCCGGGAAAAATGTCCGTGAGCAGCCGCTCGCGCAGGGTAGTCAGGACGAGCCGGATCTGATCCTGTGCGACCACGCTGCGATCGAGATGTCGCGCCTCGTATTCCAGGTCTTCGTCGAGGCGTTCCCAGCGGACGGCGCGCGTGGCGCGGTCCCGCTTGCCGACGTGCGCATCGCCGTCGGCGACGATGGTGGCGCCGCCTTCGGTGATCTTGGTTCGGATTTCGTACACAGAGAAGGGCACGTTCACCTTGTCACGCACTGCCTGCTCGTGGGTGTACTCGCTGACCACGTTGCCATCGAAGAAACCGTAGGTGTGCTTGGCTGGGGTCGCGGTCAGCCCGATGATCTGGGCGTCGAAGTAGTCGAGGACTTGGCGCCAAACGGTGTAGATGGAGCGGTGGCACTCGTCCACCACGATGACGTCGAAGAACTCAGGCGGGATGCGTGGGTGATAGACCACAGGCATGGGCTCGCCGAGCAGAGCGGCTCCTCGTCCTTCGAAGGTCGAGCCTTCTTCGAACTCGTCGTCGAAAGCATCCTCACCTTTCAGCATGCTGTAGAGCCGCTGGATGGTGGTGACGACGACCTTGTTCACCGGATCCACCAGGTTCTGCTTCAAACGCGTGGCGTTGTAGAGCTCGGTGAACTTGCGGCCGTCGTCGGGCGTGGTGTACTGCTGGAACTCCTTCTCTGCTTGGCGGCCGAGATTGCCCCGGTCCACGAGGAAGAGGACTCGCTTGGCGCCACCGTGCCGGATTAACCGGTAGGCGGCGGTGATCGCGGTGTAGGTCTTGCCGGCGCCGGTGGCCATCTGGATCAAGGCCTTTCGTCGTCCCGCGCAGATGCTGCGTTCAAGGTTCTCGACGGCACGGATCTGCGCCGGCCACATGCCGGTGGTGATCAGCGGCGGCGCGGCGCGCATGCAACCCTTGATGGTGGATGCGGCCGGCGCGCCACTGCCACCGGCTCGATGGTGTACTTCTGATTCCAACCAGGCGAGCAGGGTCTCGGGGCGGTGGAATCCGAACAGTGAACGCGCTCGCGGCTCCGGTTCGAGGCAGTTCGTGAACCAGGTTTCGACGCCGGTGCTCTCGTAGCGGAACGGGAGAGGCCGGATGGGTACTTGGAGGGGCACTGGCGCGTGCTCCGCATAATCGCCGGTCTGCGGCTCGACGGAGGAAAGCGCCGTGCCGATCCGTTTGGCCTCGATCACCCCGACGAGACGATTGCCGAGGAACAGGAAGTAGTCGGCCGGTCCGACGGCAGTTGGGAGTTCACGCACAGCAACGCCGGGGCCAGCCGCCAGATTCAACTCCCGGCGATCCTGCACCACCCAGCCGGATGCCGCCAGCATCCGGTCAATAAGGGCGCGTGCGCGCTCTTCAGGAGTCAATCGCCCCGTGGGGGCCATGGTTGGAAGATTCTAACCCTCTGGTTCCCTCGATGGATGCGGCGGGCCCGCTATCCTCGCCTCCGCGCATGCAGTTCGACGTCTTCTTCTCGATCAGCCGCACGCCGGTGCGCGGCGAGACGCCTTCCGAGGCGCAGATGCTGCGCGCCTTCCTCGAACAGGCCGAGGCTGCCGACGCGCTCGGCTACGGCTGCGCCTGGGTGGCGGAGTCGCATCTCTCCACGGAGGTCCAGAAGCGCAATCGCCAGCCGGTGGTGCCGCACTGGCAGGGCGAAATCGGCCTCAACAACGACATCTTCCAGCTCGCGACGCGCATCTTCGCGCGCACCGACCGCATCGAGGTCGGCAGCGCGGTCACCAACATCGTGTGCGGTGGGGGACCGATCGCGGCGGCGGAGCGCGTGGCGGCCTTCGCGGCTTGGCACGGGCTGGAGCCGACCGAGGCACGGCGACTGCGGCTCGGCTTCAGCGCCGGGCGCTTCGATTTCATGAATCGTGCCTATGGCGTGGATGCGCGTGATGACGCGGAGGAGGCGGCATGGCCCGCCTACAAGGGCCGCATGTTCCGCGAGACTTGTGAAGTATTTCTGCGCCTGTTGCGCGGGGAGACGCTGAATTCCGATCAAACCGCGGAGGTCTTCCTCACCCGTGAGCACTTCCGCAGCGACGAGGACTGGACGCGTGCGCGCGATGCGTGGCGCGGGCTCCACGGGCAGGAGCGCGACGGTCGGTTGATCTACGCGAAACGCTGGGTGTTCGAGGATCTCAAAATCGTGCCCGCGGACTGGCGGCGCGAGGTCGTGGACCTCTTGGTCGGATCACACGATCCGGCCTTGCAGGAGGAACTCAATCAATGGATGCCGGTCAAGGTCTTCAACCTCTCGATCACCGCGCCACAGATCATCGAGGACACCCACGCGCGAATGAGCCGCGCCTTCCACGCCGACGGTGGCCCGTGGCGCCGCGAGTACATGCCGCGCACGGTGATGGTGTTCCTCAACGACGAGCCCGGTCTCGACGCCACGCGTCGTTGCGCCGCCGCGCGCGAAGAAGCGCAGGAAGCGCTCGCCGCCTACTGGACCGCGCTCGAAGGTACCCTCGATCCGCAGAAGGTCGTCAGCGCCAGCGACAACGCCCTGGTCGGCGACCCCCACGAAGTCGCCGAACAGATCCGCGAACGCTTCCACCCCGACGACCGCCTGATGCTCTGGTTCGACTTCTTCAACCACGACAGCGCCCGCGTGATCCGCAACCTCGAAGCCTTCGCCCGCGAAGTCGTGCCGCTGCTGGACTGAATGGAGTGCTCTGACCTTTACCTGGTCACTCTACGACGCTAGGATTCTGTGCGTCCCGTCATGAAGTGGAAACAAGCCTATGCCACCGGTGTTGAGGTCCTTGACCAGCAGCACCGTCTGCTCTTCCGGATGCTCGAGGACTATGCCACGGCGCTGAACGAAGGCCAGGGTCAGAGCACATACTCGAACCTGCTTCACTTCCTCGGAGGCTACGTTCGTGGCCACTTCCGCATGGAAGAGGAGTGCATGGAGCGCCACCGTTGTCCGGCGGCGCAGTGCAACCGCGAGGCGCACGCCCGATTCACCGAGGTCTATCGCGGCTTTCAGGCCCGCCACGAAGCCCACGGCTTCCGCGCTGCAGATGCGCGCGAACTGGTGGACACGCTGGAGTCCTGGCTGGACCGACACATCGGAGGGATTGACGCGCAACTGCGCGACTGGGTGACCCCGCAGCCGTCGCCAGCGGATCGCACCCACTTGCCGGCAGAAGATTGACTTTCTGGGCGTCCGCGGCGTCCGCGGCGTCCGGCTCGGTAGGCCGAGCACCGACGTGCGGCTGCTCGACGGAATCGAAGCTTCGCTTCAGAAACCGTAGGAAGGAGGTGCCATTTTGTGATCGGCACCGGATGGATCACAGAATGGCACCCGATGCCTAGCGTTTGAAG
>CXWK01000012.1_pt1 | contig 16509 bp, 16 predicted proteins | sample 590851 | NCBI WGS metagenome assembly CXWK01 (sample SAMEA3498364, study PRJEB10139) | wastewater metagenome | biome: wastewater treatment plant; material: activated sludge | place: Denmark | collected 2014-08-01 | reverse complement strand
TCTACTGGTGCGCATGTTTCCGGACTGACCAACGAGGACGACGATGAGCAAAATCGACGGTGGGGTGCGCGCTCCCGGCGATGGATACGGCGGCTTCGACGAGGATTTAACGTCCCCGTACGGGGAGCCAGACTCGGTGGGCATCCACAATTTGGAGGACCCACAGTTCGTCCCGGCGTACCAGCCCCGCGCACAAGTCAAAGAGCACGACCCGAACCCGCCTCTCGGTCCGGTTCGATGGTTCATCGGAGCCCTTGGCAGGTCGCTTATCACCGCAGGTCTGTTGATCTTGTTGTTCGTCGCCTATCAGCTTTGGGGCACGACCCTGTACACCAATCAACAGCAGAGCCAACTCGGCGACGAGTTCGAAGCGCGACTAGCAAGCGTCGACACGGCCGAGCCGACGACATCTCCTGGCGCTGCACTGCCCGCTGACGAGCCGAGCCTGACCCCGCTGGGTGCAGCTGCAGAGCCGACTTCCGAACCCCTGCTCCTGGGGCAAGGTGTCGCCAGGATCGAGATTCCAAAAATCAACGCGGACTACACCGTCGTGGAAGGCACCGACCGTGAGTCCTTGAAGAACGGTCCGGGCCACTACCCCGAGACTCCGCTTCCTGGTGAGACGGGCAACGCTGCGATCGCTGGCCACCGAACCACGTATGGCGCACCGTTCTACCGTCTCGACGAACTGCAGCCGGGTGACGAGATCAAGACCCAGACGCTCAAGGGTTCGTTCACCTACATCGTGACCGAAAAGACCATCGTCAACCCGGACGCGACGGACGTACTCGAGCCCAAGGGCGACAACCGCCTCACTTTGACGACCTGTCACCCCAAGTATTCGGCTGCCAAACGTCTGATCATCACCGCACAACTCCAAGAAACCTCATCAGACCAGATCAGCGAGTATCAAGCGCGGGAACTGCCCAAGGGCTACGACGAATCGCAGAACGGCCAACTGTCCTCTGAGGGCGATGGCGAGGTCATGGGGTTCCACCCACCGACCAGCGAAACCTACGCCTGGGGATTTGTCCTGCTCCTCGTCGGAATTGGCTGGTGGTACGAGTTCCGCCGGAAGCACTCCTTGTCCACATGGATGGCAGGTTTTGTTCCGTTCTTCGTCGTCCTGTTCTTCTTCTACGGCGGGGTCGAAGAAATGTTGCCCCCAGGCTTCTAGCAAGCGGCCCAGTTAGGACCCGCCGCGGCGTGATCCCCGCCTCGGCGACCGGGTTGCCCAGAACTCGTCAGTCGCCGTTGAACTGCGGACGTCGCTTATCTGCGAACGCAGCGAGACCCTCTCGCACATCGGCTGACTCAAACGCGGCGTCGACATATCGCTCGGCCACCGTTTCAGCGTCCTCGCCCGCGGCCAACGGCCGAAGGCCGGAAGCGAGGTGGATGAGTTGTTTGTGTCCAGAGACCGACAGCGGCGCCTTGGTCGCGATCAGTTCTGCCCAGGTAACCGCTTCGGCGACTGGATCCTCGGCAATCCGGTGGACGAGGCCGATCCCTTTCGCGGCCTCGGGCCCAATGCGTTCGCCTGTCAAAAGAAGCTCTTTGGCCGAGGCCATGCCGACCGTAGCGACGAGGCGTTCCACGTTGCTCGGATCGAGCATGAGGCCGATGTTCACCGCGGGGATCCCCATCTGAGTCATCGGGCCGGCAACCCTGAGGTCGCATCCGACGGCCAGTTGGGTGCCCGCTCCCAACGCGGGCCCATTAATCGCGGCGATGATGACACCGGGGAACATGCCCATGGCCTCGAGCAATGCCGTGAACGCAGGACGAAACGAATCGCGTACGCCTTCACCGTCAAAACGGGTCACAAGGTCAGCTCCGGCACAAAAGGCAGTGCCTTCACCGGTCAGCACGACGCAACGTGTATCGCTGCGGTCTGAGAGACCTGCGGCAAACTCTGCGCACAGCGCCTCATTCAACGCGTTTCGGCGCTCGGGACGGCTAATCGTCGCAATCGAAATACTGCCCTGGTCCTGCCAGACGATCATTGGTGCTCGCTTTCGGGGCTGTTCACTTGGGTGTCAAACGGTATCGTGACCAGGCCGCGGCCTCTCAACGGTTCGCGACGGCGCCCTGCGGTGAATGTGGGACTCTGAGGCCCTGATCAGGGTCTCGACGGGCGAGTGTTCAGGTGCCCGTCCACGTGGGATCACGCTTTTCGAGGAACGCCGTGACACCTTCGGCGGCGTCATTTGTCGACGACGTCAAAGACAGCATGGCCTGCAAGTAGTCGAGGGCTTCATCTTCCCCCGATTCACATGCCCGCCGGAACGACTTGAGGCCCCAGGCCATGATCAGCGGCGATTTCCCGCCGACGGCGTCGGCTAGCGCTTCGACCGCGGCGTCGAGATCGTCGACGGAGACGACCCGGTTAATGAGACCCCAATCCAGGGCTTCTTCCGCATTCAGGCGTCGGCCGGTCAGCATGAGTTCGAGAGCACGCCGCGGCGACAAGGCCCGGAGGATAGGCACGGTGATCATGAAAGGCCACAGCCCGACGTTGATCTCGGGAGTTCCGAACTGCGCATCGTCGGAGGCGACCACGAGATCACACGCCATGGCAAGACCGAATCCGCCCGCCAGGGCGTAACCCCGCACCCGAGCGATGCTGGGTTTGCCGCAGTCGCGGAGGTCTCGGAACAGGCCTGCAAGCTCGCCCCGTGCGCTGTGAGCCGCGGCCGTTCCTTCAGCGATTTCTGACAGGTCGGCACCAGCGCAAAACGCCTTCTCCCCCGCGCCGGTCAAGACGATGACCGAAATCGAGTCGTCTGCGGCCGCTGAGGCAACCGCGGCCCGCAGTTCTCGAATGGTGGTGAAACCGAGGGCGTTGCGCCGATCCGGGCGGTTGATCGTGATCGTGATCCGTCGGCCGTCTGTTTTGGTCAGAACCTGCTGCATAGGTCCAGCTTGTCACACGCGCGGTTGGGCGCCGAGGAGGACTGCTTTGGCAGCGGAACGGGGCGAAGCCTGTGCCCTAAGCCCCGTCACTCTGCCGCCGCGCAGCGCCAGGCGGCGGGGTCTACGACAAGGGAGTTAACGCCAAACGGGTTGTCGGGTCATGGGAGCCTCAAAAACGGTCGTTCGAGCGGCTAACTTTGGTGCCGTGCTAACGATTCTGCTCGCCGTGGCCATCGGCCTGATCATCATCTTGTTGACCAAGGGCCGCGTGAGCGCTCTGCTCAACATTCAGTTCCGCTACCTGTGGGCGATCTTTGGTGCCGTCGGTATTCAGATCTTCTTAGAGCTGTGGTCACCCACCGACGATGACGGCGCGAAGTTGGCTGCCAACCTGTTTGTCGCGTCATTCGCGTTGGTCGTGGGCTTCTGCTTGGGCAATCTCCCGCTGAAGGGTATGGGCATCATGGCGATCGGGGCGTTCCTGAACGCCACGGTGATCGTGGCCAACCAAGGCATGCCGGTTCGAGTCTCGGAGAACGCGTCGGAATCACAGATTCAACGCATCGAGAACTCAGCGACGCACCACCTGGAAAAGAACTCGGACTCCTTTACGTTCCTCGATGACCGCATCGTGCTGCCGAGCCCGTTCAACCAGTCGATCAGCTTTGGCGACATTTTGCTGATGGTCGGGATGGTCGAACTGATGTACTTCGGCTCACGCCAACAGCGTGAGGCAAAAGCGTTGCGGCTGACGGCAAATGCCACACCCCCCGGGGGCGTCGCGATCCCCGCCGCCCCGGCACGCCATCACGATGACCCGGCGTGGTACATGCGCGACGAAGACCTCAGTCAGCACCGACTAGCGGCTCCTCCGTCACCAGCCGTCAACGCCGTGTTTGACCAGGCAGCCGAACCGACGGGCGAAGTTCCCACCGCGTCCTCAGCGGTCCCACCTGGCGACAACGCGCCAACCGTGGCCCTGCCAGCGCCGCCCGCCATGCGAGACCCCTTCGCCATCCCGTTAGGCGAGCGGCCTGCCCAGCACGCACCAGCGGCCGATGCCCAGTTGAGGACAGATGGCGACTCAGAAACGGATGGGTAGCACTCCCCCGATCGTTCGCACCTCACTCACTCCACGCGGTCGCTCCCCCCGCTGGCCGCACGTGTGATGTCTCAGCGGATTGGGATCGTTTCGTTCCGCCTGGGCGGCTCGGACGGTGTGGCAATCGAGGCAAGGAAATGGTCGACCGCGCTGGAGACATCCGGCCATTCGGTCACCCGCATCGCCGGCGAGTTTGGCGACGCCACCATGGGATCAGACGTCCACATCCCTGCGATTGCGCTGGCGCCGCGACAGGACGCGGATCCAGCAGCCGACCTGGCGACCCTCACAAGCGCACTCAACGCCCTTGATCTGCTGATCGTCGAGAATCTGTTTTCGATTCCGATGCGGCTGGAAGCAAGTGCCCTGGTCGCCCAAGCTGTGCGCACATGGGGCGGGCCAGTCCTCTGCCATCACCACGATCCGGCGTGGCAGCGACCGCACTTGGCACACATCAAAGACCTCCCGCCCGATCTCGGACGCCTCACTCACGTGGTGATCAACGAACTCACCGCCCGACAGTTTGCCCACCGAGGAATGAGCGCCAGCGTCCTTCGCAATCACTTCGCGTTTGACGCGCCACTTGGCAACCGCACAACAGGGCGGGCAGCCGCGGCCGTCTTGGCCGGCGTCGATGTGGACGAGGACACGATCATCGCTTTGCATCCGGTCCGGGCGATCGAACGCAAGAACGTCCCTGCGGCCTTAGATGCGGCCCGGGCCCTCCGCTCGGCGACCGGGCGGCCCGTCCTGTACTGGCTCGCGGGTGGTGCTGAGGATGGGTACGGATCTCAGCTGGACCGACACCTCGCCGTGGCTGGAGTCCCCTGGATCCAAGGAATGGCCTGTTCGATCGCGGATGCCTATGCAGCCGCCGATGTCGTGGTGTTCCCCTCGACATGGGAAGGCTTCGGCAATCCAAACATCGAGTCCATCCAGGCCGAAAAGCCGCTGGTCGCGGGCATCTACCCCGCCGCCGACGAACTGCGATCACTCGGCCTGGTCCTACCAAGCATGTTTGAAATCGACCAGGTCGGGCGGTGGCTAGGGGGTCCTCAGGCCTGGCGCGAGGTCGCCGCCCGCAACCTGCAGATCGCGCGACGTCACCTGAACTTGAGCGACTTGCCCGACCGCCTGAACCCGCTGATAGACCTGGCGGTCTCAGCGTCCTGAACAAACACTTTCGAACTTCCGGTGGGGCGAAGAGCACGTTGCTCCGAGGCACTCGCCGGGGCCCTTGCCACGAATCGTGAGAAACATGTCCAAGACTCAAAATGCCGAGGCGCATCCTTTTCCCGAAGACGACCCCATTCGCGTTCGGCGCCGAAAGATCTACCGTTGGGTTTCGCTCGGCAAACGAATCGCATACTCGGCCTTACTCGCTGCAATCGTGGTGTTTGCCGTGGGTGCCGTCACACGACTCACGAGCACCCACATGACCCTCGTCGTCTCGTTGTTGGCCATCACCAGCATTGCTTTGCTGCCAGCAACGATCGTTGGGTATGCGGTGCGCAGCGCTGACCGCGCGGACCGCAACCAGGGCTGGTAGCTCCTGTGAATCCAGCGTCGAGGGGTTTGCAGTTGAGCGCGTACGGGCGACGCCTGGTGAGCGGATCAGGGATTGTCCAGTTGATGGATGACCTGACCGAAGGGCTCGCCAACCCCGAGGTGATCATGCTCGGAGGCGGAAGCCCCGCCCAGGTTCCAGAAGTGGTTCAGTGGGCAAGAGACGCCTGGAAACGCCTCAGCGACGACGCTGAACGGCTCACCGACGCGCTGTGTCGGTACTCGCCCGGTCGAGGCGACCTCGCCTTTAGAGAGAGCCTCGCCACCGCGCTCAACGAGCGGTACGAGTGGAACATCGGACCCGAGAACATCGCGCTGACGACCGGCACCCAGTCTGCCTTCTCGATGCTGTTCAACCTGTTCGCCGGCACCATGGTTGACGGTTCTGAACGGCGAGTTGTCGTGCCGATGGCCCCTGAATACATCGGCTACGCCGACCTTGGGATTTCTGGCGACATCATCCAGTCGAGCCGCCCCATCGTGGACCAACTCGATGCTCACCGCTTTGCGTACCGAGTCGATCCTGCGGCGATCGATCTGAGTAACGCGGGGCTGTTATGCACATCCCGGCCGACCAACCCGTCAGGCAACGTGTTGAGCGAAGCCGAATGCGATTTCTTGGCAGATTTGTGTGCCCAGCATTCGATACCTCTGGTCCTCGACTGCGCATACGGGTTGCCGTTCCCCGGCGTTGTCTTCACCGATGCACAACCCCGGTGGGCGCCGGGCACCATTACCTGCCTGTCGCTGTCGAAGGTCGGTCTGCCCGGAATCAGAACGGGAATCGTCATCGCGGACGCAGGTGTCACCCAGGCGATGGGCGCCATGACCGGAATCATCAACCTGTCGCCGAACTCCATCGGTCCAGCGCTCGTGACCGAAGCGGTTCGTTCGGGCGAACTGTTCGACCTCGCAGAACTGATCACGGAGTTCTACGCCGCCCGGCGATCGACCGCGATCGACCTGGTGTACAGCACTTTTGATGGCTACGGCATCGACTGGCAGATGCATGACCCGCTCGGCGCGTTCTTTTTGTGGTTCCGATTCCCCGGTATTCGCGGAGGTGACCGCGAACTGTACCGACGGCTGGCAGCACGCGGCGTCGTCGTCGTCCCCGGCCACCATTTCATGGCTGGCCTACCGTTGGAGGAGTCGGGTGAGCAGTGGTCGCATTCGACGCAGTGCATCCGCGTGTCGTACTGCGCTCCGCCCGAGCAGATCGAAGCTGGCGTGCGCGCGATAGCGGAAGAGGTACGCGATCTGCAGGCCGAGTAGCCGTCTCGCGCGACGAGCCGGTCGCCAACACCGAGCCCAAGAGCACCATTGACGTCTTCGACCTAGAGAAGATGCCACCTGTCACTTTGGGCTCAGTTTGGGGAAAGGTCACGCCAAGGCATGTGTACCGGTTGGTACCCTGTGTCCTCACGAGCGGCAAGGCGATGTGGGCCGATCCGAGCCCGCTCCGCCGCCACAACTTTTTTCGCGAGGGAACCTCAGGTGGGTGAAGAACAGAGCCTCCCCCTTTTGTCTGGGACGGTCGCGATCGTCTCGGGAATCGGTCCGGGTACGGGAACGGCTCTCGCAGCTTCCTTCGCCCAACACGGCGCGAAGGTGATGCTGTCAGCGCGCACAGACAGGCATCTAGAGCCGATCCTTGACCTCATTTCGGCGCTCGGCGGGATGGCTGATTTTCAAGCTTGCGATATCACCGACCCCGTCCAGTGCAGGGCGCTCGTCGACAAGACCGTTGAGCGGTTCGGCAAACTCGATACTCTCGCTGCCAACGCTTTTGCCATGGGACGTCCAGGGCCGATCGAAACCGCCGAGTTGGCACGGGACTGGAATCCCGCCTGGAAGGTCAACGTCATCGGCACGATGCAGCTGTGCCAGGCTGCCCTCCCTGCACTGAAGCGAAGCCGGCAGGCATCCATTGTCATCATCAACTCGATGACCTCCCGTGTCGTCCCCGAGCACATGGCTGCGTATGGGATCTCAAAGGCAGCCCTGCTGCACGCCGCTCGAGCCCTGGCAGGCGAAGTGGGCAAGTACGGAATTCGGGTCAACTCGGTCGTGCCATCCCACATCGACGGGCCGAACACCGACGTCCTGATCCAGATGAACGCCGAGGCCAACGGCACCGACATCGCAACCGAGCGCAAAGTCATCGAAGACCTAGGGGTGCTGGGTCACATAACCTCACCGCAACAAGTGGCCGACGCGGCTGTGTTCTTGGCTTCGCGGCTTTCGACATCGATCACGGGACAAGCGATCGACGTCAACGCAGGGCAGCTCTTCACGTGATCGGCCTGACCCCCGGGGCCTGAACTCGGAGCGAGCGGGTGCACGGGATGCGGACGCTCGGTCAGATGGACAAGGCCCACACCATGAGTGAGGAAATCGACGATGACGAGTTCTGTTCCAACCGAACTGGCGGTCTCGGGCCTTGTTGAAGCAGCCAAGGACGCCACGGGACTGTCCGACTTTGGGCCGTGGCCTTGGCGCGATGGACTAGAAGTACTGGTCGAGACCTACGAGCGCGCTGCTCTGACCGAAGCGGGACTCCGCTCGACCGTGGGACGGCTGAAAGGTCTTCTGGAGACGCGCCTGCGCGTTGCGCGTGCGTGGGCGGAGCACCCAGAGATCGGTGACGTCGCCATCGAGCGTCCGATCTTTGTGGTGTCGCTCCCCCGAACAGGAACGAGCACACTTTTCAACCTGATGGGCGTGGACCGATCGAACCGTCCACTGTTGTTCTGGGAAGGGGTGTTTCCCGATCCCTTACCGACTCCCCCGCCTGAGGGCGAGCCGGATCCTCGCATGACGATGTTGGCTAGCTGGCTTGAGCGGGCAAAGGCGAAGAATCCCGAGTTCACGGCGATTCACGACACGCGTGCTGACGGCCCCGAGGAATGCGTTGGTCTCACCAACCTTGCCTTGGAGGGTGCGCAGAACGGCATCGAGGTCTTGATGGAGCCATACGCCTCGTGGTTTGCCGCACGCGACCAAACAAGCGCGTACCGCTTCCACAAGGCCATGCTCCAGATGCTGTCCTGGCAGCGGCCGGGCGAGCGCTGGTTGCTCAAATCGCCCGCGCATCTGTGGGGGCTGGATGCTCTGTTGAAGGTGTATCCGGACGCGCAGCTCGTCATGACCCACCGCGATCCCGAGTCGATCGTGGCGTCCTACTGCTCGATGATGGAAGCGCTCATGTCGATCCGGAGAGAGGTCGATACACCGGAGTTGGGTGAACGCACCCTTGAGAGCCTGGGGACGATGCTCGACCGGGCGATGACGGTGCGCGACAGGGTGGGCGAAGAACGATTTACCGACATCTCTTACGACGCCATCGTCGCGTCCCCTGTCGAGGCGGTACGGCAGGCCTACGCAACCATGGGCCTACCTCTCGATGCGGCCACGATCGACGCTATGGCCGATTTCGCTGCGTCGCATGCGAAGGATCGGCACGGCGGTCACGATTATTCGTTGGATCGATACGCCTTGACCAGGAAAGAGATCGACGAGCGATTCGCTGAATATCGCAACCGGTTTTTGTCGGGACCGGGCATCGTTTCGACACACGGTTAAGCGCCAACAACTTCACTTGGCCGCCAGGTCAAGGCGGGCTAGGGTCCGGGGCTCCGGCGACACAAAACACCGGCAATGTCCCACATTTTTGTATCGACTCGGCGGTTCCGCTCGTCGGTCCGCAACGTCGATTCTCGACCCAGGAAACGAGTGCCCGATGCTTTTTGGAGCCGACCCCCGCCGACTCCCGCGTAGATCATTTGGGGCCGTACTGCTCGCGGTCCTGCTCGTTGCCGGCGCGGCCGCGTTTCCACTGCGTCCATCGTCGGCTGGCGCGTACGCCCCCCTCGAGCCTTTGATCACCAGCGAGGGTGATACGGGCTGTAACCCACTGTCCCATGGGACGTGTGTGATGCCGTGGCCGTCGCCGTGGATGCGCGTCTCAGATCCGACGTCGCCGACCGGCGTGCGCACCCGGATCTCATCAGAACTCTTTGAGCCCGTTGCCGTAGACCGCCTGCCCGCCACCCTGAAACAAGAGCTCAGCCTGACCGGGTGGACAGGATTTGCGACCACCGGACCGGCGCTGTTCGACATGCCCGTCGAGTGGGCGCCCGAATCGATTCCCCGGAACGGCGGCGGAGCCGTGTTGGCATTCGACACGGCCACCGGCGCGGCAACGCCGATCATCGCCTCAAAGAACCGAATCGCCGGCGAGGTCTCCCGACCGGCGCCGGTTCTGCAGGTGGTGCCACGAGACATTTGGCAGCCGAAGCATCGCTACCTCATCGTGGTCACCGACCAGGTACAACGTGTTGACGGATCCCCCATGGGACCGTCGCCAAACTTGGCTCGAGTCATCGCAGGCGACCAGAGCGCGCCGGGTTTCGCTATAGCGAACCATCTCCTGACCGAAGCCGAGCGCTTAGGCATTAACCGCCAGCGGGTGATCCACATCACCGAGTACATCGCCCGAGACACTGCCGAAATCACCCAGCCAATGCTCGTCAAGGCCAACGAGATCGCCAGTCGGGACCACCCCATTGAGATCACGCGGGTCGAGCGGTTTCCGGACGGCCCGATCGCGGCCTACGTCCGTGGCCGAGTCATGGTCGACGACTTCCGCAACGGCGACGGGATGGTCAAATTCGATCACGCTCCCCGAGCTCATTGGGTCGACTTCACGATGACCGTCCCCTGGCAGACCGCTCCAGCGAAAGCTCCCATGTTGATCTACGGACATGGGCTGATGGTCGACCGATCAACGATCCTGGCTTGGGCCCATGACGCGGCGCGCCACGGTTTTGCCACGATCGCCATCGACCACCCGTACCACGGGACGCGCATCCCCGAAGAGGGCTTTCTTGAGAACCTGTTCACCCCCGAAGACATCTCACGGGTCGCGGGTTTGCTGGTGCAGTCACCGCTCGACCACGTCGCCCTGCTCACCGCCATCCGGCAACATCTCGGCAGCGTGGACCTGGTTGGCCCCAACGGCAATGGTCCTGATGGACTCCCCGACCTCAACACCGAGCGCGTGTCCTACTCCGGCACGTCGCTGGGAGCGATTCTCGGCGCCACGTTTGCAGCTATTGCCCCAAAACTGGACGCGGCATGGTTTGAGGTCGCCGGAGCGGGGATCATCGACATCATTCCGCAAGCCCAGTTCTGGCAAGAGCTCGACATCGAAAACAGCGTCGACTCCGGTTCCAGCGGCTACGAAGCGGCCGCTTTGTACGCAGGCTTCCAGCACGTGTTCGATGCCGCAGAACCCGCGAACTTTGCCACCTGGTACAAATCACCCCCGCCGGGGCGGTCGCCAACCCCGATCGCGCTTCATTACTCGATCGACGATCACGTCGTGGCGAACGACTCATCGATGCGCTTCGCCCGCATTGCTGGCCTCACCCAGACCGGCCGAGCGTTTCACCCGATCGCGGACGTGCCCTACAGCGCGGACCCAACTCCTTGGTTCGTGTTCCAAAGTCCGAACTCGCAGGGGCCCGAGCTGATCAAGTCGTTCCCAGATCTGCTGCCCGAATCGTTCAACAAACGGGCGATGGCGTTCCTGTTGCACATCGGGTTTTGGCATCCGGTCACGATGGAAATGCGGGATCGGTGGTTAGAGGTACAGAACCCGGGGGTTCGGGTACCGGCGCCCCCTCCAGCGATGACGACCATCGTCGGCCTCCTCGCATCGGTGCCGTTCCTGGTCGCGATGGTTCTCGATGTGGCGGTTAATGGACCGCCGCCGCTGCCGGGCACGGTGAATGCCCCCTGACCTGCCCACCGCCTGGCCGACACCTGACTTTGTCTGTGTTGTGAGTCGAGTAACCTGACACCGATGTCAGCAAAGTGTTGGTGCCGCGGCAGCAACACCTGCCTACCAACCGCATCTGATTCGAAGAGGAACTATGACGCGAGCCGCTGTGATCCGGGCGAAGAACGCCCCGGTCGAGATTTCTGAAGTCAACCTAGAAGACCCCAAGCCGGGTGAGGTCCGGGTAACGCTCTCGGCGTCCGGGGTGTGCCACTCCGACCTGTCGCTGCTGAACGACACCATCCCGCTTCCCCCGCCAATCATCGCCGGTCACGAAGGCGCCGGAATTATCGATGCTGTCGGCGAAGGCGTCACCAGCGTCAAGCCCGGTGACCACGTCGTGATCTCTTGGGTTCCCCAGTGCGGACACTGCTTCGCCTGTACCCGAGGCCAGGGCTATCTCTGTGAGACCTCGCAATTGGCCAACATGATGGGTACGCAGCTTGACCTGACGACGCGATTCTCGGACCCTGACGGTACGCCGATCGTCTGCATGGCCGGCGCCGGTACCTTTGCCGAGCAGACCGTGGTCCACGAATCTGCCGTGGTCAAGATCGACCCGGAGATGCCCCTCGACAAAGCAGCCCTCATCGGCTGCGGCGTCCTGACCGGCTATGGGGCCGCGGTCAACACTGCATCGATCCGCGAGGGCGACATCGTGGCCGTCATCGGCTGCGGTGGTGTGGGCCTCAACGCCATCCAGGGGGCGGTCCACCAAGGCGCCAGCAAGGTGGTCGCGATCGACACGATGGCCAACAAACTTGAAATGGCGAAGGTATTCGGCGCTACCGACACCATCAACGCCAGCGAAGTCAATGCGGTCGAGGCGCTGCAAGGCATTTCGGAGGGCCGCGGCGCGGATGTGGTGCTCGAAGTCGTGGGCATTGTTCCGACGATCCGTCAAGCGATCGATATGGCCCGGCGCGGCGGGGAGATTGTCCTGGTCGGCCTGCCGAGCATCGATGCGCTCATGGAGTTCTCACCGGCGATGGACTCCATCGTCGCAGCAAAGACCCTCAAGGGCTGTTGGTACGGTTCTTCGAACGTCCAAGAGGACGTACCCAAGTTGGTCGATGCCTACATGAACGGGACCCTGAAACTCGACGAGTTGGTAAGCCGTCGCATCACTCTCGACGAGGTCGACGAAGCTTTCGAGGCTATGGGCACTGGCGAGGTCGCTCGCTCGGTGATCATCTACTAGGCCAAGATTCGTAGCGCGACCTCAGCAACCACAAGCTATTCAGAGAGGAGCCCGGGAACCTGTTTTCCGGGCTCCTCTCTGTGTTGCTGCTGCTCTTGAGAGAGCGGCAGCAAGGAGCCTTCGGGACCCTTGTTCGACTCGGGTCCCAAGCGGGTGAGGCCCGTCAGGCGACCGTAGCGGCCGCTGGCGGCACCCGTCGGACATGCCTAAAGAGCTGGCCGGGGACCGAGTATCTTCATCCCCTTGGGGCGACATCTGTTACCCCACCTGATCCAAGGAGTCGAAGGGTTCATGGGCTTTCTCTCCGGACGGAAGGAACCGCCGGTGCGGTTGACGGGCACCGAGCGGCGCGCACAACTGTTGGTTGTGGCACGGCGTCACTTCGCCGAACAGGGTTTCCACCAGACCTCGATGGACGACATCGCCGAGGCAGCAGGCGTTACCAAACCAATCGTCTATCGGCATTTCGCCTCGAAACGAGCGTTGTTCGGAGAACTGCTCGAAGAGATCGCGTCCACCATCATCACCGAGTTGAGTGCGGCTACCGCCGCCGCCAGCGGTCCCCGCCAACGAGTTCACGCCGGTTTGTTGACCTATCTGCGGCTAGTTCGTGACGACCCGTCCGCGTTCAGGGTGCTCTTTGGCACGTCGGTTCGCAATGACCCCGAGTTTTCGAGCTTGGTCAACGACGTGCACAACTCGATTATCCGGGTCATCGCGTCGATGATCGAAGTGGACCGATCCGAGGCCGAACGTGAGGTCATGGCGGTCGCAATCATCGGGGTCGCCGAGGCCAGCTGCCGCCGGCTCATCCTGAGCGGCTTCCCTGAAGAGAGCACCATCGAGGACCTAGCCGACTCGCTCACCGAGTTCATCTGGTTCGGCCTCCGAGGGATCAGGAGCGGAGACCGGCAACGTCAAGCTCAGGCGCTTGCCGATCAAGGGCTACGCGACCCTCTGGAACTCCGACTACCGTAGGCGTCGTCGGCGTCACAACGGCTGAGAATCGTTCGGCCGTTCGCCTGCAATGGTGGTCTGCCAGATCGCTCCGGTGCTGCATCGGACGCTGATGGTGGGCGGCCCCAGAGAACGAGGGATCGAAATGGCTGAGACGGTTTTGCTTCAAGGGCGCATCGTCGTGCTGGTGAGTCCCTGCGACGTCGAGGGCGCTCAGGTGGCTTTTATCGGTCAACACCCCGATGGCGAGGTCACCCACAAGATCGTGACCGTCGACAAAGACGCGAACTTCGGGTTCGAAGTGCCGCTTGGGCCATATACAAGCGCCCGAGTGTTCTCCGACATGGTTGGTGGACCTCCAACCGAACTGGACATTCAAGATGAAGAACTCGCCTCTGATGAGGTGGTTCTGTTCATGAACATCCTGCCAGCGCACATCAGGTTCATGGGCGCGTAGCTTTTCGGATTTCTACAGCGGCGTGACATCGGATGCGGCGCCTATCGGCGGCGCCCACGACGCTCGGTGCCTTGTGTCGGCCGTCTCGACCAGCGCCACCAGCGCGTCTTCTAGGTCGGTGACCGCAGCGGGTCCGCCGGCGACCGCGCGTATCGCATAGCCGTCAATCATCGCCAGTGCCGGCCCGGCCCACCGGTCGGGATTGGGAACGCCCAAGGATCCCAGCAACCGGACGATGATCGATTCGATCTCCGAGATCGCGGCGTCGACGGCGGGCGCGATCTCTGGGTGGCGCCGAGCGTTCAGGTAGATCTCAAACTGGGCAGACCGGGACTGGATCGACACCGACCCCACCAGGCGTGCGGCGTTCCTGATCGCCTGCTCCTGTGACAACCCTTCAACCGTAAAGTGATCAATTGCCCGGTTGTAGACGGCCACTCGTTCCCACAGGTAGAACTTTGCCGCCTCGCTAATGAGGTGGTCAACCGAGTCAAAAAAGTAGTGCGTTGACGCTGGCGGCACGCCGGCCTCTGTCGCGATGGCCCGCTGAGTTGCACCCGCGTAGCCGTCGCGCCCCACCACAACAAGCGCGGCTCGAAGCAGCTGCTCCCGGCGCTTTCTACCCTTTGGTGTGAGCCACTCACCGGCAGCAATTGTCGTCACCGCAACCTTCCGTTCCAATGACGCGTCGAGCGGCGCCAGCTTCTACGAAGTCGTGTTCAGCAGAACCCCAAGGCAGGTTTGGCCGATGAATGCGCTCGCGTTCGGGCAGATCAGGGGCACGGAAATGTCGGTCCGGCCGTCACCGTTGAAGTCGCCCAGCGCAGGGGTCTGCACGCCGAAGAAGGTCTTGAACACACCGTTGTTGACAAACGTACCGTCGCCGACGCCGGTCAGAATGACGAGTTCGCCGCTTGCGACGTTGACCGAGAGCACGTCGAGGATGCCGTCGCCGTTGAAATCGCCGATGTCCCCGTTCGGGTTAGCGAACCCGCCAGCGAAGTACATCGGCGCCGACAGGTTCCCAGCACCATCGTTGAGAAGGGAGGCGACCGATCGATCCGCAGGGTTGACTTCGGGCAGGACTACGACCGAGTCAAACCCGGAGCCGTTGAGGTCTCCCGCTTTGACCGTGCTCGGCACATACGGGACTTTGACTCGTGATTGCACGGTAAACCCGCCCCAACCGTCGCCGATCAGGGAGACGACTTCTTGGGTTGCTGCGTCGGTAACGACGAGGTCCCGGGCGTTGTCGCCGTTGAAGTTGGCATCGTCGAGGGCGGTGATCCCGCCGGGAAAGCCAGGCACCCGGGTGAACGGTCCGTAGGTAAACCGGCCGTCGCCATCGCTCAACATGACTTGGACGCCGAGCGGGGTCTTGAGTGCGATGTCGACCAGGCCGTCGCGGTCAAAGTCCGCTGCGGTGCCTGTGTTCTGGAAGGGCGATTGTTGGAGGGGGTAGGTCGAACCGACACCGAACTTGCGGTTGCCCTTATTCATGACGACGGTGAACGAAGAGGCACCCATCGACGCTAGGTCGGGACGGCCGTCCGCGTTCCAGTCACCGACGATCACGTTGCTGTTAAGAGCGCCAGCGATAATGCCTTGACCAGGGTCTTTGAAGGTTCCGTCGCCTTTGCCCCACACCACTTGGATGGTTGGGCCGAGCCAGGGAGCAACCGTCAACACGTCGACAGCGCCATCGCCGTCGATATCTGCCGCGGTCGACGCGTTGTCGTCCAAACTTGGGCTACCGAACGGCCCCACGTGGTGATACTGCACGGGCGCGAATGACGGGCCTCCTAAAGACCCATCCCCACCTGCCCCCGCCGGCGCCGTGGAGCAGCCAGCGAGCGAAGCGCCGCCCAACACCAACACGAAAAGAACCACACCCAGACGTACGCGCATCGTTTCCCCTGACCCGAAGACCCAAACCACTTGGCAACATAGTCAACGGTTGAGAACATCGCCAGCAAAAACTGAGCGTCTGCTCAACTTTGTTCGCCCTCCCCCTACCCTGCCGCTTGCTCTGTTCAATGATGCGCGATCCGTTGGCGCCGCCCCGCGGTTCGCTGAAGACTCCTCGGCATGGCAGAACCCCAACCGACCTCGTCCGCAAACCCGCGTTCGCACAGTCCCATGGTCCTGGTGGCACGCCGACCTAAGAGTGGCCGCGAAGAGGAGTTCAGTCGATGGCTGCTCCGACTCAACGCCAGGGCGCGCATGGCACCCGGTTACGGTGAGTCGTCGCTCCACCCGCCCAATGCTGCCCACCCGGGCGAGTGGGTCATCGTGTACCGGTTCGAGACCACCGCCGAGTTGCAAGCCTGGCTCGATTCACCCGAAAGGGCAGCGTTACTCGCCGAAGGGCGGGATCTGTTCGTAGGGGACGCTCGCGAACAGGTTGTCGCCCACGCATCCGACGAAGACGTGGTGACCGCGGTCGCGTCGTTTCGAATCCGACC
>CXWK01001823.1_pt1 | contig 16510 bp, 7 predicted proteins | sample 590851 | NCBI WGS metagenome assembly CXWK01 (sample SAMEA3498364, study PRJEB10139) | wastewater metagenome | biome: wastewater treatment plant; material: activated sludge | place: Denmark | collected 2014-08-01 | reverse complement strand
CGTCCTGGGCAGCACTCCTGGCCTACAGCGAGCCGCCTTCATCGCCGGTTATCAAGAACGTAACGTCAGCTGAGGCTGCGGCAGCCGAGGCCCTTGGCAGACATTCGCACAGGCTCGGATCTCAGGGCCTTTTCTGGACACGCGGAGTCGAGGAGTCTGCGGCCGAGCGCGCAGGGCTACTTGAGCAACGGACGGACCGGCCCGCTGCATGGACAGACGTCGTTCTTCAGGGCCCACATTTCGGTATCTCCAATCCGTTCCAGAAGGAGCCCAGGCTAAGTGGGCTGCATCAGCAGGACTACGACGAGATTGATCTCAACGAGCTTTCAGAGTCACACATTCCACGGACAAATTGGCAACGCAAGGCAAGCAGGTCAGCGTTGGCGACATCGCTTGAAACGTGGGATGGCATTCCATACTCGGAGAGCTTCCGAGCCATAGTACGAAAGCGCATTCCTTCCAACACGTACCGATCGCTGTTTGTGTCACTCTGCCCGCGTGGGCCGATCGCTACCAATATCTGTTACTTCGGGGGTTACGCAGACGAGACCGACACCGCCCTGCTTGTCGGCGTTTTGTCGGGATTGCTTTCCGACTTCTTCATCCGAATTACCGATACCACCGACGTGACCGAAGGCGTAATTGGGCGACTTCCGGCGATGCGAAAGGAAAGTACGTTCTCGGCGCCTGTGCTCCACCGCGTGGCCCGGCTCAACTGCCTGACCGACGACTTCGCTGATCTCTGGAGCTCGCTACATTCCGAGCATTGGACCGAGGACGATTTCGCCGATAGTGCACGTGCCACCCGCTCTATCGCCTCGCCTCCAACTACCTGGGACATGGGCGTTCCGGTCCGGACAGACCTTGACAGGTGGCTGCTTCTCACCGAGCTTGATGCACTCGGGGCACTTGTGCTGGGAGTCGACCCGGCTGGGTTGACCGCCGTCTACAACTCCCAGTTCCCAGTGCTGCGTGCCTACGAGCATCAGATGGTGTTCGACGCTAAAGGTCGACAGCTCTGCGGCGACTGGCACCAGCACGGATTTCTTCAGGCGCAGCTTGAAGCACAGGCCAAGGAGGAAGGAACCCGGGGATGGGTCAGGGTGTGGGACCGGGTCTCTGCTTACCTCGGGGGAGATCGCGACGTTGATCTCGGGCCGTTCGAACCGCCCTTCACTTCTGCCGATCGGGTCGAAGCGATGACGAGTGCCTACGACGTCTTCGTCGAACGATATGGCCTCGACCCGGCGACACCCAGTGGTTTGGCGTCGTGATTCCGTCTCTTGTTGCTCGGGAGCTTCGTGGCTCGATCGTCGAGTACCTCGCAACGACGTTCGCGCTCTCCGAGGACGAGGCCTACAAGACACTCACCGAGTTTCTCTTGGATGAGGTAGACGGGATCTTCCGTGGTCCGTACCTGCGTGTCCGGCTGCCGTTTGTCGAAGCTCCTGACGATTCGGACCTAGGCCTTGCGTGGGCACCTCCCGGGTTTCGGCCGTACTTGCACCAGCTTCTGGCGTGGCAGCGGCTTTCTGGTCGAGGGCGGACGCCGAAGCCAACCCTGATTACCACCGGGACCGGTTCTGGTAAGTCGGAGGGCTTCCTGATCCCGGCCATCGATCACGCTATCTCTGCTCGTGGTCGGGGCCAGCGGGGCATCAAGGCGCTCGTGCTGTATCCCATGAACGCCCTCGTCACAGACCAGGAGCGACGTATCGCAGCGCTCCTCACGGATCCGGAAGCTCAAGCCGCCGGTGTTCGCGGAGGGGTGTGGATCGGCGATGACGGCTCGATCCGTCCACGTCGGGCGATGGACGGATCGCACCTCATCTCCGACCCGGCAGAACTGCAAGCCGACCCACCCGACATCCTTCTCACCAACTACAAGATGCTCGACCGGCTCCTGACGAACTGGACTCGGCAACGCCTGTGGGCGGCAAATACCCGGCCAACCGACGACGACAGTTGGGAGCAGCCCCTGAAATACCTGGTCCTCGACGAGTTCCATACGTACGACGGCGCACAGGGCACCGACGTGGCAATGCTGCTCCGGCGACTCGGGTATCGCCTCAACACAGCGACCACAGCTTCGCCGCTCACCGGCGTCGGATGTGTTGGCACGTCAGCCACGCTCGGGTCGTCCCCGACAGCAGCGGCCGATATGTGCAGCTTCGCATCCCGCGTGTTCGGAGTGCGGTTCGATGCGTCGTCGATCATCGGGGAACAGCGGCGAACCGTCGCGGAAGTATGCGGCGACATCGACTTTGGGATGCCTGTCCCTAGCCCGGAAGATCTGATCGCTCTCGATCCGCTTGACCTCGACGCGCTAGCCGAGGCTTTCACCGGCGAGGGGTTCGACGACGCCAAGTCCGTGGGCGATCGGTTACTACGGCATCGAGTCACGGCAAGCCTGCTCCGCGTCGCGGCTGACCGTCCCCGCCGGTGGCCCGATGCGGTCGCCGGCGTGGCACAGCAGATCCCCGAGTGGGGCGAGGCTTTGACGCGCGACGTGGACGCAGTCGAAGAAGGCCTCGAGCGGTTTGTCGCCCTGGTTTCGCAGGCCAAGGGCCGCACCAGTACTGGTGGGATCCGACCGCTCTTCTCCGTCGAGGTGCAGCTGTGGATACGAGAAGTCACGCGTCTCAAGCGTCTCGTGTCTGGCACGCCCGGGTTCCGCTGGGCGGACTCACCACCAAACGATCATGACGACGCTACCCACGAGCTGCCATCGGTGTACTGCACCTCATGCGGCCGGTCCGGCTGGCTCGGGGTCGTGAACCGAGCCGGGGGACAGGGTGCTGCGGCGATCGAACGTCTTGTATATGACCACGATACCGACCCCTATCTCGTGTCGGTGCGGGACCGCGAACGGACTAGGACGATGCTTCGAGCCAACGCGCCCGAGCCGGACGTCCTCTGGCTCGACCCCGCCAGCGGTCAAGTCCACAAGGGCGATGACGACAAAGCAACGCGTATCCCTGTGCTCGTCGCCGGGATGACCGGCGAAGAGTCCACCGAAGAATCGCGCGACGAAGCCGCCAAACGCCAACAATGCCCGTCGTGCGGCACCCGAGACGCCATCCGGTTCCTCGGGTCACGGGTCACGACGCTCGCGTCGGTGAGCATCACCCAGATGTTCGGCTCCGACTACGTCGCCGACGACGAACGCAAGCTGCTCGCCTTCACCGACTCGGTCCAGGACGCCTCCCACCGCGCCGCATTCTTCTCGGGCCGAACGCATCGCTTTAATCTCCGGGCCACCCTCTCCGGTGCGCTCCAGTCAAAGGGACGCGTGCCACTTCAGCGCGTCGCCGAGGTCGTCCTCACCAAGGCCGACCAGGGTGATCGCCCGCTCGACGACGTCTTCGCACTCGTCCCGCCCGACCTTCTGTGGGAGGGCTGGTTGGCAGCGTCATGGGAATCACCCGGGACTAACGCCGCCCAGGAAGCCCGCGACGGTCTGGCCGAACGACTCGGTTTCGACGCAATTCTCGAAGCAGGGGTGCGATCGCGTCTCGGCCGAACACTGGAGACCACGGGCACCGCCATTGCCGAGGTGCTGATCACCGACGATGAGTGGACCAACCTCGTCCAGTTCGCCACCGAGGCAGTGCAGGCCAACACCGGCCTGCTCCTCACCGACGCCGTCACCATCCAAACGTGGATCCACGGAGTCATCGAACGCCTGAGACTCCGCGGCGGAATCTTCCACCCGTTCCTCGACCGGTACGTCGCCGAGAATGGCAACCGCTGGCGCATTTGGGGTGGTGGCGACCGTCTCGCACCCAAGTTCCCGAAGGGTATAACCGCGCCTGCCTTCTATTCCTCCGCCAAATCCGATGAGTTCGATCCCGTTACCGGACCGCAAAGCTGGCTCCGTCTCTGGTCGAAGAAGGTGCTGGGAATCGAAGGAGCAGCAGCCGACCAGGCGCTCCGAGACCTTCTCCACCTGCTCACCGAGCAAGAGATCCTCGGCGCCCGGACTTCCACCAAAGGGACGGTGTGGGGCCTTCCCGCCGATCGCATCGAGTTCGTAGACATTGCCCCATCTGTCGACGGGTTTCCCCGGACTGAACTCCGGTGCGAGCTGTGTGCGCACCGGCACTACGCCACACCTGAGCGATTCGACGATTGGAATGGCCGACCCTGCCTTCGGCTGCGGTGCACGGGCACCTATAAACCGGCGTCGACATTGCCGACGAACTACTACCGCCACCTCTACCGGTCCGGGCAGATCCGGCGGGTCGTCGCCGCCGAACACACCGGAATGCTCACACGCCAGCGGCGGGAGCTCATCGAGACCGGTTTCAAGGATGGGGGAACGCCTGATGCCCCCAACGTGTTAGCGGCGACACCCACGCTCGAGATGGGGATCGACATTGGCGACCTTTCGGCCGTGATGCTCACCGCAGTCCCGCCAACGCAATCCAGCTACATCCAACGCGTGGGTCGTGCCGGCCGAAAGACGGGAAATGCGTTCGTTACGACATTCGCCGAGGGTGATCCCCGAAGCCTGTACTTTCTCCACGACCCGGAACTGATGATTGCCGGCGACATCACCGCACCGAGCTGTTATCTCGACGCCATTGAGATCCTCCGTCGCCAGTACCTGGCGTTCCTGCTCGATCGAGCCGCCGAAGGCGCTGACGGTCTCATCCCCAGCGCAGGGCAGATGCCACGAACCATTGGGCAGATCGCTTCGTCCGGGCTCCAACCAGGCGGCTGGCTTGCCGAGATCCTCGAAGCCGGTAGGGCCCGAGACTTGGTGACGCGATTTGTAGGCCTCTTTGGGCAACACCTCGACGCTTCCGTTTCTACGCGTCTGGCCTCCTGGGCCTCCGTCGACATGCGACCTCACGTCGAACGGGTCATCGATCGATGGTGGGTGCACATCAAAACCCTCACCAACCAACGAGACCGGCTGCGCGAACGTGAGAAGCCACTCGTCGCCCTGGAGAACCCGACCGATGAGGACAAGGACACGCTCGGACGGGTCGTGGCCGAGTTGCGGTACACCGCCAGTCGAATCATCCGAGCCAAGAGCCAGGACACTCTTGGTGCACTGGAGAGTCTCGGGTTGCTGCCCAACTACACCCTTTTCGACGACACCGTCACCCTTGAGGTGAACCTCTGGGGTCCGAATGACGGCTACGACCCCGGAGACGAACAGAGCAAACGATTCACGTCAAGGGCGGAGGAATACACCAGGCCAGCTTCCATCGCCATTCGCGAGTTGGCGCCGGGCAACTACTTCTACGTCGATGCGCACCGGGTGCGAATCGACTCTGTCGATAATGGCACCGAGAGCGAACCGGCCCACGCAACGTGGCGCTTCTGCCCGTCCTGTGCTTGGGCATCAGCCGATGTGAGCACCACCGTCGTCACCTGCCCGCGATGCGGATCGAATGGAGTCGCTGACCAGGGTGCCATGCTCACGGTCCTGCCGATGCGGGTCGTGTCGTCGACGGAGCGGGAGACCTCGGCGCGAGTCGGCGACGACAGCGAAGACCGCGAGAAGGAATGGCATGAGGTCCTTACCTCCGTCGATATCGCACCTGACGACATCACCGCCGCTCATCTCCACGCCAAGATCGTGTTCGGCGTCGAGGCGGCGCGAGCCGCCCGTATTCGTTATCTCAACCTCGGCCCGCACGGGTCTCGCTCCGGTCAGTCCCGTCAGGTCCGTATCGATGGCTACGACGCCCCGGTCTCACTCTTCACCGTCTGTCGGCATTGTGGCGGCGTTTACGGCATCCGCGGTGACACACGCGACCCGGAAGACTCGAACCACCACCGCACGTGGTGCAAGGTCCGGTCTGGCGCGCGCAAGGAGCAATGGGACAGCCTCGTTCTCGCTCACGAACTCGTTACCGAGGCAGTCAGAATTCTGCTTCCGGTCGCGGAGTTCGAGGCCATCGAACGGGTGCTGTCCTTCAAGGCGGCTCTGCTCCTCGGCCTCCGGGATTCGTTCGGTGGCGACCCGTCGCACCTCCGCGTGATCCAGACCGATTTCCCAGCTCCCGGTGGCGAGCCGGATGACCGTAACCGATTCGTTCTCGTCCATGACACGGTTCCGGGCGGAACCGGCTATCTCCCCCGACTTGCCGACCCTGAACGACTCCGCGAGATCCTGACCCGCGCTGTCGAACTCATCTCTACATGCGAGTGCCAAACCCGAGGCCAGCCCGGCTGCCACCGTTGCCTCTTCACCGCCGTGGGCCGCCATGAGATCCCGCTCGTCTCGCGCGATGTCGCCCTCCAGTTGCTCGATGAGATCCTCACTGGTTGGGACCTCAAGCCCGCCGAGGATGGCACCATCACCGGTGTCAACCTCTCGAACGTTCGACAATCCGAACTGGAACGGATGTTCAAAGCGCTCCTGCATCGTTGGTCGACGGACGGGCCCGCCCGAGTCACCGCCAGACCCGATCCCGACCATGCGAGCCTCGCCCGCTTCGACGTGCGGTTCCAGGATGGACCCCATTGGGAGCTACGGGAGCAGGTCAACCTCGCTGCCCACGGCACCAAGCCCGACTTCTACGCCACCCGCGTCGACGCCACCGGATCCGCTCCCGTAGCCATCTATCTCGACGGCTGGGAGTTCCACGGCAGCGACCCCGACCAGGTCGATAAGGACTCCACCCGCCGCGCGTCAGTCCGAGCAGGCGGCACCCGGGTGTGGGCGCTTACCTGGCACGACGTGAAGGCGACGCTCACGGCGGTGTCGCAGGGTTTGACGGTCGGTTCGGCAACGCCGTTGCCAAACCCCGTACTCCACTCCTCCGCACAAGGAGCGAAGCAAGCATTCGGTGCCAGCCATCCGGCATTCAGCGCTCATTCCCTCGGTGCATTCGACCAGCTGGTGCACTACCTCGCTCATCCCGATGACCAAGCATGGCGGGCCCTGGCCCTGACCACGAGCCTTGCCCCGGGGAATGGTCACACGCTCCCGGTGGACGACATCGGACGAGCAGTCGATGAGCTGGCCTTCGGCGACGTCGTCCAGCCCTCCGATCACGAAACAGGTATCGCAGCGGTTACGTGGACATCGCAGAGCGGTCAGCACGGCGGCTCCATCCTTGAACGTGGACGTGCTCAGATCCTGACCGCCATCGTCTCGCACGACACATCTATTGAGCCCGACAAGGCAAGGTGGACTGACTGGCTCCATCTTGGAAACATCCTCCAGTTTCTCGATGAGAATGCGGTGATCACGACCACCCGGACCTACAGCCACACGGAGTCAGCTTCAACCGGTCCGGTTCCGTCGACACAGTTTTCATCTTCCGATGAGGATCTCCTCGCCGACGTCTTCGATGCCGCTGCCATAGTTCTCGCCGAGCATGCGATCGATGCCGGTTGGTCCGACTTCGAGGTTGCCTTTCCTGCAGGGGACGCTGACGACACACCGATCGAGGTCGCCTGGCCAGCCAGCAAGGTTGGGATTCTGCCAAGCAATGTTGCCCGGCCGACCACCCTCCTGGAATGGGATCTTCGGAGCCCTGCTGGATGGACACAAGAGTCTCTTGTCGAGACCCTCGAGCAAGGAGTTCGCTGATGGCCACGCTCTTATTCGCCAAGGAGTTTTTGGACGACTTCGTCAAGCTCGAACCCCCCGTTCGACAGAAGGTTCGCGAACTGCCAGGCAAGTTCGAGGACGCTACACACACCGGAGTGCACCTCGAGAAGCCAAACGCAACCCGGGATGACCGAATCCGCACCGTTCGCGTCGACCAGTCCGTGCGAGGAGTCGTCGTTCGTCTCGGGGGTGGTAAGTACGCGCTCCTCCGTGTGCTTCCACACGATGACGCATACGAATGGGCGGAGAAGCAGAAGCTCGCGATCAACCCCGTCACCGGTCTCGTCGAGATCCTCGACATCCCTACCGTTGCTGCCCGGGTGGAGGCGGTCACGGCCTCGGAGCCGGTCAATGCCCCGAGCCTTTTCGCTGAGAGGCGCGATCGCGAATTCGCTGCCGTCGGCATCGATGAGGAACTGATCTCCGTGCTCCGTCGAATTGTTGACGAAGCTGAGCTCTACGCCATCGCTAACTATCTCCCGCCAGCGCAAAGCGACGCCGTGCTTATGCTTGCCGACGGTAAGACCACCGATGAGGTCTGGGAGGCGCTCTCTCAGGACTACGACCTCACGGGTGATCCGGTCGATCCCGAAGACATCGACGTTGCGCTCGAACAGCCGGGCACCAAGTCGGCATTCGTCGTCACGACCAGTGACGAGGAACTTGTTGGGCTCCTGTCCGGCGATTTTGAGGCCTGGCGAACCTTCCTGCATCCGGCACAGCGCGCCCTTGCGTATCGCCCCTCGTATCCAGGGCCCGCCAAGGTGACTGGCGGCGCCGGTACGGGCAAGACGGTCGTCGCTATCCACCGGGCGCGCTTCCTTGCCCAACAGCTGATCGACGCCGACGACTCGAACGGTCGTGTCCTGTTAGCGACCTATACAAACAGCCTCACCGACAACCTCGACCGGACGCTCCGCGGGTTCTGCAGCCCCGAGCAGTACCGCCGAATCCAAGTGTCGACCGTAGACTCGTTCGCACGAAAGGCCCTTTCCGTCTCGAAGACCCGCGTGCGGGTCGTTCAGACGGACAGGCTTCAGGATCTAGCCGACCAGGCCGCCAACATGAGCGGCCTGGATGACTTCGGTCTGGATGGTCGGTACTTGATCACCGAATGGGAACAGGTCATTCTCGCCCGTCGGCTCACAAGTCTCGCCGACTACGGCACGAGCCCACGACCCGGTCGCGGCGGCCGGCTGACCCGACCCGCACGAAAAGCAGTCTGGTCAGCACTCGAACGGATGCTCAGTGATCTGCAAGACAAGGGCCAGGCCACATTTCTCCAGATCGCCGACCAAGCGGCGGATCTACTCGCCGCACGTTCTGGACATCCGTATGTGCACGTCGTCGTCGACGAAGCACAGGATCTGCACCCGGCTCAATGGCGTCTCCTCCGCGAGGCAGTTGCGGCCGGACCGAACGACCTCTTCATTGCCGGCGACGCCCATCAGCGCATCTACGATTACCGAGTCAGCCTGCTGAGCCTCGGGATCGACACAAGGGGGAAGTCGCGCCGACTCAAGATCAACTATCGGACGTCGCAGCAGATCCTCGGTTGGACGCTTGGCATCCTCACCGGCCAAGACATCGACGACCTCGACGGCAACCTCGAGCCACAGGTTGGTTATCGCTCTGCGTTCGATGGACCCGCACCGACGATCCAGAAGTTCGCCACACCGGCAGAGGAGGCAGAGTTCGTTGCCGCACAAATCCGAGAGTGGCTCGATGAGGGAGTCGCCCACGCCGCCATTGGCGTTACGGCTCGCACCCGAGATGATCTGCGTGCCGTGCAGGCAGCAATGGATGACGCTGATATCCGCTGGTCGGAGATCGGTAGCGACACGAAGAAGCCAGGGGTCCGAACGGCGACGATGCACTCCTGCAAGGGGCTGGAATTTGCACGTCTCGCCGTCGTGGCCGCCAACGCCGACAACCTGCCGTTCCCCCTGGCGATCACAGCTGTCGGTGTTGACGAGGCACAACACGACATCGACATTCTTCGAGAACGCTGCCTCCTTTACGTCGCCTGTACCCGCGCTCGGGACGAACTCATCGTGACCTCATCCGGAACCCCGAGCACCCTGCTTCCAGGACAGTGACTATGAACCTTCCGCTCCGCCATCTCTCGATTCGCGTGCCGTGGCATGACGCAGCCTGGAACGGCACCGTCTGTAACGACCCAGTGAACAACGGCTCCTGCCTGCGGCTCGGCAATATTCACGAGCGCCGCAATGATGAGGTTGAGTTCAAGGTCTCAGGCCGCAGAATCGACGAGCTCAATCAATTCGAGGTGCCGCCGTGTGTCGCCGAACGGGCGACGTTCATGGCTGATTTTCCAATCACGAGAACGTTCCAACACCCGTACAGCAAGAGTTCGTCGGTGCACAAGCACTATCGACCAACGCCCATCGAACTCCCCGCATTCACAGCGGGAGCCGTCCCATTCAAGTGGATGCTGCGCAACGAGGCCGTTGAGATCGCTGATTCCCTCGACCTCGTCTTCCACGATGATGCCGAGATGGCTGTCCGGGACCTCATGCAGTTCGGCTCGTCGTGGGTGCAGGACGTCAACAACCAAACTCGGATGCTCGATGCGTTCTTCTCTGCGATCGAACCCCAGCGCTCCTTGGCGTTCTTCTACGCCAAGGAGGTACCTCATACCGAGCAGGCTGGACGGGTTCTCGTCGGCGTCGGTTGGGTCACTAAGTATGGACCGGCAATCGAGTACGACTACGACCTCGGCGAGGGGCACCCAACGCGGTCGATGATCTGGGAGCGCGTCGTTCATCATTCGATCCGTCCCGATGTAGTTGACGGCGGGTTCCTGCTTCCGTATCACGAGGCGATGGAACGGGCGGCCGCAGACCCCTCCTACGATCCTGAAGATGTGGTCGTATTCGCTCCAAACGAAGCATTCGAGCAGTTCTCCTACGGCTCGGAGCACGTCTCCCACGATCATGCGATCGCATCGCTACTCGCCATCATCGAAGGGCTGCAGCGGGCGCAAGATTCGCTTGGCAACAGCTATGCAGCCGAGATCCGTTGGTCGCAGGAACGGCTAGGTGAGCTCTGGAAGCTCCGCGGAGCATTTCCGGGGCTCGGCTCGGCATTGTCGGCGTTCGGCGTGAACCACGGGCACTTGCTGGCGTTTCGAGTGGCCGACGGCCTTTCCGAAGAAGACGATCCATGGCCAGCCGTCCAAGCTGCGCTCGACGACCCGTCATCAGTCGGTGAGGAGTGGGTCGGTCGTGTTGGTCCGACGATGGCAAAGAAGCTGGCGGAACTACCCAGTGAACGTCGAGCTTTGCTGCACCTGCTCGCAAGGTTCGATCTTTCGTCTGCCCAGGCCACGCGCTTCTACGTGCCCGAGGAACGTCACCAGGCCGGTATTGATCTCGCTGACGCTGAGCTGGTCGAGAATCCCTACCTGATCTACGAAACTGACCGAGTCAATCGCGATGCGACGCCAGTGACTGTCGTCGATCGCGGCTCGTTCCCAGCACCAGCGGTGACGTCGGCGTTTCCCATGGCAGCGCCGTCGGCAATGACCGAGGGGCAGGATCCCCGACGTGTTCGTGCCCTGCTTGTCTCGGCCCTCGAGGATTCGGCAAATGACGGTCACACGCTGTTGCCACAGGACCAAATCATCAGGACCGTTCGATCGATGCCGGTCGAGCCGCCGTGTCCTGTCGACGGGGATTCCCTGGCCGCTGTCGAAAGCGATCTCTCACCGACTGTTCAGACCGCCAAGATGTTTGACGGCCGCCCGGGCTACCAGCTCGACCGTCTTGCTGCCGCCCGCACGCGAATTGGCACCGAGGTTCGAAAGAGGGCGACAGCAAAAAAGCGCCACCAAGTTCAAGCCGACTGGGGCGCAGTATTGGAGGACGTGCTCCAATCCACGTCGGTGCCTGACGAGGTGGAGACACTTGCCCGTCAGGAGAAGGCAGCGGCTCTGGAGGAGATGGCTGCGGCGCGATTCTCGGTGGTGGTCGGCGCAGCGGGCACGGGCAAAACAACCTTGCTGGCAGCGTTGTGCACGCAGCCATCGATCCAAGGCGCCGGTGTCACGCTGCTTGCTCCAACTGGCAAGGCTCGGGTCCAGCTCGAGCGGGGGCTTGGGGGTCTGACCGGTATTCGGGCCCGGACGATCGCCCAATTCCTGGTGCCGACCGGCCGCTATGACCCCGCTACCGCTCGGTACTGTCGATCAAAGGAACCCCCGGCGGTCACTGGGGGGACAGTCGTCATCGACGAAGCTTCGATGCTGACGGAGGAGCAGCTCGACGCTGTACTGGACAACGTCAGCCAGATCGAGCGGCTGATCCTCGTCGGTGACCCGCGACAGCTCCCCCCGATCGGCGCGGGCCGCCCGTTCGTCGACATCGTCGAGTTCCTGAAGGACGGTGTTATATCGCCCTTCCCGAAGGTTGGCCCGTCGTTCGCCGAACTGACGATTCTCCGGCGGCAGCGTCCTGGGGCAGACCCGGAGGAATACCGTCACGATCTAGCACTGGCGCAATGGTTCGGCGGAGAGGCTCCGAGTGCCCTCGCCGAGGAAGCATGGGGGCAAGTCCTGTCTGGAAGCCCCAGCGAAACACTTCGATTCGAGCAATGGGACTCGTCGACAGACGTCTTCGAACGGCTCCAGGAGCTGCTCGTTGACGAGATCGATGAGATTTCGGACGTCGATGATCAGACCGGTTTTGGCGCTTCGCTCGGTGGAGTCATCAGCGGCGATTACGTGTACTTCAACAACAGCCGTCCGAACAGCGAAGGAGCGGGTGCGAAGTGCGAAAACTGGCAGATCCTCAGTCCGATTCATGCTACGGGGGCAGGCGTGACCGAATTGAATCGGTCGATCCACCGACATTTCCGAGCCGACTTGATCGAGACAGCGCAGGCATTCGTTAAATACGGGCGAAAAGTGCCCAAGCCCATGGGCCCGGAAGGAATCGTCTACGGCGACAAGGTCATGAACAACCGGAACCACCGGCACAAGGACGTGTACCCGGAGGAGTTCGCTGAGGGGAGCCCATTCACGGGGCCGGCCGAGTTCGTCGCCAATGGCGAGATCGGGATGGTCGTCGGGCAGTTCAAGCGTCGCGGTCAGAAGTTCAAGGTCACACGCCTCAAGGTCGAGTTCTCAACACAGCTCGGCGCCGAGTACGGCTATGGGGCCAGGTACCTTCCAAAGGACGGCGGTGATCCGATACTTGAACTGGCCTACGCGATCACAGTTCACAAGTCGCAGGGTTCGGAGTTCGGCACGACCTTCCTGATCGTGCCAAATCCGTGCCGTCTGCTGTCAAGGGAACTCCTCTACACGGCACTGACCAGACAAACCAAACGTGTTGTAGTGCTCCACCAAGGACCGCTGAACGACCTCCTCTCCTACTCCTCGGTTGATCATTCGGTGACTGCGCAGCGGTACACGAACCTGTTCCGCGACCCACAGCCACAGGATGTCGGGGGCGGTCGATTCCTCGAAGCAAACCTGATTCATCGGACCTCCAACGGAACGCTGGTGAGATCGAAGAGCGAAGTGATCGTTGCGAACGCGCTTTCGGCTGATGGCGTCGAGTTCGCCTACGAGAAGCAGTTCCGCGGTCATGACGACACCATCCGGCTTCCCGACTTTACGATCGAGGATGCGGCCACGGGTGAAACCTATATCTGGGAGCACCTGGGTCTGTTGTCGAACCCGGAGTATGCCCAAGCCTGGGAGCGTAAGAGGGCCTGGTATGCATCGAGTGGTGTGAAGGAAGGGGGTGGGGATGTCGCTACCTTGCTCGTCACGACTGATGACGAACGAGGCGGGATCGACTCTTCCGATGTGCAGACCAAAGTGCAAGAGATCGGATGAAGCGGTGGCGCAACTTTGCTCAGCGAACTGGAGCACCTCACTTGGGTGACCAATGCGGGGTGGTCCGTTCTTGGTTGCTCGATGGTTGAGCCTGTGGTGACGTACTTGGTTGATGGCGGCAGTTCGCCAGGTGAGGTCGCCCTGCTAGGAGCCGGGCATTAAAGCCTCGTTACGTGTTCCCCTCACCTCACGCAATTCTTATCAACCATGGCCCGCATAATTACTGGACCGACTATTCAGGCTTCAAATGAGTAGGCCGATCAAACGCACGGGTAATCTCGCCGTCCCCTTCGGGACGGGCTAGTCTGCCGATGATCGATGAGCATGACGGTCCGGCGCTGAGAAGGTCCTGTGTGTATCGGAAAATGAGCTCCGGATCTAGTGAGCTGTAAGGGGGCGCGTCACGGGCACCCATAGGGTCGACGGCGTCTGCCAGGTGGCCTGCTAGCCAGCCCAGCCCCACGCTCGCCAGGTCGGTTTCGAGGGCGAGAGCGTGTGATCGGGCGATCGAGTTCAACTCTTTAGACCCGCAGGAGCTTGAAAGTAGTTTCAATTGCGCCTCTAAGTTGTGTTCGCACCTGTCCGCTGCGAGCTGGGCGTTATCAGTCTTGAATTGGTTCGCCCGAACGCTTTGCATCAGATATCCGAGCGCGATAGACAGTATTAGGCTGACGGTGATGGCGATGACCGCGGTGAACATGGAGATGTAGCCGTCGTGAGGACCTCCAAGCACGTAGCCGATCGCGGCCGCCCAAGCGATGCCGAACCCCGAGGTCGCCACGACTGCTCTGGGGCTAGTCGCCGGCGTAGGTGGGAGCAGTCCAGACAGATGCGACGCAGATTCTTTCGGAGCGTATTCCATTAGTGCTCCTTGGAGGTGGGGAGAGGCTCGAACAGACGGAAATTCCAGTCGCCGCGTCCAACTTTGCCATACTTGGTGATATCAATCGGCGGCGGCGTGTAGGCTGTTAGGTGTTGCGTAAGTCGATGAATAAATATCGCCGTTGGTCGCGTGTTGTCATCAGCATCGTCCTCGTCCTCCTCCGCGAAGACGAGTTGGCTTTCTGCCTCAAAATCGTTCCAATAGCAGAGGGCAATTGATGAAGCATTATCGTCCCCCACCCTACGTCCCGGCATAACGGTGCCACCACCGAGTACGAACAGAGCGTCCGGCCGGTGGTCTCGGTTCGGAATGTGTCTACATGCGTTTACGTATGACTGCGCAATCGAAAGAAACTGTGGCCGCGAGGCGTATCCGACCACGCCCCCGAACGGCATTGCTGGGGTGCCGGTAGCAGTGGGTGGGCGATCCTTGACTAGTGCCTTTACTGACTCGACATTGCGAACGGCCTCCTCGACGGTTTTTTTTGTAAGCGAGGTTTTGACCTCGATCGTTCCTGAGACAGACTCGATCGGAACTATCCCGAGGTCTTCGGAGCGTAGAAGCGACGATACGTTCTTCGAATCCACGACTACGAGATCCTGCTGACGGCTGATCGACGTCGTGCTGATGATCTGGCCGCTGAAGAGGTTGTAACCTGTCGGCAGTATGTCGCGCAGTGCGCTTTTCAGTATCCCCTCCAGATACTCGCCACGAGCGAGGTCGTGGCCGAAGGCGTTCCGAGCCGCTTGGAGCGCACCGGCCAGTTGGCTGGCAAATAGGACGAAGCCAGCAGAGACCCTACGACGGTGTTCTTCCTCCGAGACCGGCTCGCCAGGTTCTGGTGCTGTAGCCAAGGGAACGCCTCCTTTGGGGGTCGCCACCGGGGTGGCGTCGAACTCAAGGGTCAACCCGCACGGCGCCAAATTCGACCGGTGGTTCCGACCGACGGCGTTGGCGACCGATGAACGTTGGGTTTCTGAACTTGTTGATCAGTTAAGACGATTAGAACTCGTATGTCGAGGTAAATCTGGACCGATCGGCAAGACGAGGACCACTCCGGGACGGTAGGGGGAGAGTTGGGCCCAGGGAAGGGCGGGCGCTCAGGCTGACTTGCAATGAGTGGGATAGTGTTCAATGTTCAGGTGCCTCCTGCTTAAGTAGCTGCGCGGGCGGTACGCAGCGATGTCGACCATGCATCACGGAGAACCTGGTCGAGATCGAGGCCGATAATTGGCGCAGCCGACCGTTTGCATGGATAAGGACGGATCCGACGCACGCTGCGCTCTCCAAATCGAACTTTCGTACGGGTGCAGCGGTGAGCTCTTTCCGGCGACGGTCGGTGACATCACTGTCGGATTGCGGAAGCCGGGCGAAGGCTGCCTCAATGTTGTGGTCTTGAGGGCAACGACCCAGCCCTATCGCAGGCCACCCGGGCTGCCCTTGGAGGTTAAACACCTTCTGTAGAGGTCTTTGTAGCAGTGCTCGAACTATCCGAGATATTGGATCGCTCTGCTGGTCTTTCAGCTTCACCGGCCAGCTACAGCGTGGTCTAGTATTGCGCAGTCTCGGCCGGATCGCTCCGGCGCTGGTGGTCGGCGACGGCTTGTTTGGCCGTGCATCAACCAAGGGGGAACATGGCAGCGACGACTGACGAGGTGCTGCGTGCACCGCTGGTGATCGAATATCCGTTTCGGCGGACGACGGGGCCGGTGATTGGGGCGTTCTTCACCGCACTGCGGGAAGGTCGCCTGTTGGGCATCAAGGCCGCCGATGGTTCGGTGATCTGTCCGCCCCAGGAATACGACCCGGTGAGCGCCGAGCCGCTGACCGAGCTGGTGCTGGTGGGCGACACCGGCACGGTCGAATCGTGGACGTGGGTGACCGAACCCCGGGAGGGCCAGCCGTTCGATCAGCCGTTCGCCTGGGCGTTGGTGCGGCTGGACGGCGCCGATACCCCGATGCTGCACGCCTTGGACGTTGCCTCCCCCGACGACGTGTCGGTGGGGCAGCGGGTTCGGGTGGTGTGGGCCGTGGTACGCAGCGGAGCCATCACCGACTTTCACTTCGCCCTGGATTCCGATGAGCCGACGGAGGCTTCGTCATGAGTGGCGACGATCGAACCATCTCCACCCTGCCCGACGGCCTGTGGATCCAGCCGGACATCGACACGACGGCGATCGAC
>CXWK01018993.1_pt1 | contig 16535 bp, 17 predicted proteins | sample 590851 | NCBI WGS metagenome assembly CXWK01 (sample SAMEA3498364, study PRJEB10139) | wastewater metagenome | biome: wastewater treatment plant; material: activated sludge | place: Denmark | collected 2014-08-01 | reverse complement strand
GGAAGGCTCTCGAACGGAGTTTCCACGTCGAACCGGAAGTGCTGCGCCAGCGAGACGAGCATCGAGAAGTAGAACTGGTTTCGCCGGTCCCAGCCCCGGATGGCGCCGCCCGCGAGCGAAAGGTGCGGGAAAGCCACGACGCGCTTGGGATCGAAGAAGGTCACCTGGCCCAGGCCGTCGCAGCGAGGGCACGCGCCCATCGGATTGTTGAACGAAAAGAGCCGGGGCTCCAGCTCCCGCAACGAATAGCTGCACATCGGGCAGGCGAACTTGGCGGAAAAGAGGTGCTCCGTTCCAGCGTCCATCTCGACGGCGAGGGCGCGTCCGTCGGCATGGCGCAAGGCCGTCTCGAACGACTCCGCCAGCCGCTGCTTGGTGTCGGCCTGCACCTTGAGGCGGTCCACGACGATCTCGACCGTGTGCTTGCGGTTGCGCTCGAGGCGCGGCAGCCTGTCGATCTCGTGGACTTCACCGTTTATGCGAAGCCGGACGAATCCCTGCGAGCGCAGCTCCTCGAAGAGTTCGGCCTGCTCGCCCTTGCGGCCAACGACGAGCGGCGCGAGGACCATGACGCGCGTTCCCTCCGGAAACGCGAGCACGTGGTCGACCATCTGCGAGACGCTTTGCGCGGACAGGGCGAGGGCATGCTCCGGGCAATGCGGCTCCCCGACGCGCGCGAACAGCAGGCGCAGGTAATCGTGGATCTCCGTTACCGTCCCCACCGTGGAGCGCGGGTTGTGGGACGTCGCCTTCTGCTCGATGGCGATGGCGGGCGACAGGCCCTCGATCAGGTCCACGTCCGGCTTCTCCATGAGCTGGAGGAACTGCCGGGCGTAGGCCGAAAGGGACTCCACGTACCGCCGCTGCCCCTCCGCGTACAGGGTGTCGAAGGCGAGCGACGACTTCCCCGATCCGGAAAGGCCCGTTATCACCACGAGCCGCTCGCGGGGGATGTCGAGGTGCACGTTCCTGAGGTTGTGGGTGCGGGCGCCGCGAATTCGGATGTGGTCCATGCCCGTAGGGGGGGGTCGGGTTCCTGGGTTGACCTCTGCAGCCCTTCCCGGACGAACGCGGTCGGGAAGGGCAATCTGCTAATATACCTGAGCGTTCTTTTCCGTTCGAATCCCCCCAGTGACCCCATCTCCGGCCCGCATGAGCGCCCGGGAGCTCCGGGCGAGCCTTTCGCTCGCCTCGATCTTCGGGTTACGCCTCTTCGGGATGTTCATCATCCTGCCCGTCTTCGCGCTCTATGCCGAGCGGCTGCCAGGCTGGAACCTCACGCTCGTCGGCGTCGCGCTGGGCTCGTACGGCCTTGCCCAGGCGGCCCTGCAGGCCCCTTTCGGCTGGGCCTCCGACAGGCTGGGGCGAAAGCCCGTGTTGCTGGCCGGGCTCGTGGTGTTTGCGGCCGGCAGCCTGGTCTGCGCACTGGCGCAGTCGCCCTGGATGGTGATCCTCGGCCGGACGGTCCAGGGCGCGGGTGCGATCTCCGGCGTGGCCATCGCGATGGCTGCCGACCTCACGCGACCCTCCCAGCGCACCAAGTCGATGGCGATCATCGGGGCGACGATCGGGCTTTCCTTTGCCTTGTCGTTCGTGGCGGCGCCCTTCCTGCAGCACGCGATCGACGTGCCCGGGATATTCGCGATGACGGCCGTCCTCGCCGTGGCCGCGATGGCGATCGTGGCCTGGGTGGTGCCGACTCCTGCGGCCCGGAGGACGGACGAGCCCCGCGTGTCGTTCGCGGCGGTGCTTCGCGACCCCGAGCTCCTCAGGCTCAACGTCGGGATATTCGGCCTGCACGCGATTCTCATGGCGCTCTTCGTCGTCGTGCCCCTGGCCCTGGTCCGGGCGGGCCTGCCGGCCGGGTCGCACTGGGGCATGTACCTCGGGGCGGTCGGGGCGGGATTCCTGATCATGCTTCCCTTCGTGGCGATCCGGATCCTGGCCCGCCATGAGCGGGCGATCTTCCTCGGGGCGGTCGGCGTACTGGCTGCCGGACTTTGCGTGCTGGCAGCGGCGGCCGACCGGCTGTGGCCGCTCGCGGCCGGCCTCGTCATCTTTTTTGCCGCCTTCAACGTTCTTGAAGCCAAGCTCCCCGCGCTCGTCTCCAAGGCGGCGCCCCCCTCGGCGAAAGGGGCGGCCTCCGGCGTCTACTCGAGCGTGCAGTTCCTCGGCACTTTCGTCGGCGGTGCCGCCGGAGGCGCGATCGCCCAGCATTTCGGCCCCGTCGCGGTCCTTGCCTGCTGCATCGCGATCGCAGCCGCCTGGCTCGCGATCGCCTGGCCGATGGGAGAGCCGGCTGCGCACGAGCCTGAACCGCAGGAGCCTCACGAGCCCCACGAGCCCCAAGCAACCAACCCCTGACCCCGGGAGAAAACCATGGCATCCGTCAACAAAGTCATCCTCATCGGCAATCTCGGCCGCGATCCCGAGACGCGCTACATGCCCGACGGTGGCGCCGTCACCAACGTTTCCATCGCGACCACCGAGACCTGGAAGGACAAGGCCGGCGAGAAGCAGGAGAAGACCGAATGGCACCGCGTCGCGTTCTTCGGCAAGCTCGCCGAGATCGCCGGCGAATACCTGAAGAAGGGCAGCCAGGTCTACGTCGAGGGGCGCCTGCAGACGCGCAAGTGGCAGGACAAGGACGGCCAGGACAAGTACTCCACGGAAATCGTCGCCGACCGCATGCAGATGCTCGGTTCCCGGCAGGGAATGGGCGGCGGCGACCGGGAGCGGGAATCCGGGGGGGAGCGCGAGGGCGGTTCCCGGCCCGCGGCCAAGCCCGCGGCGGGCAAGCCCGCGGGGTCGAAATTCGACGACTTCGAGGATGACATTCCGTTCTAGGAGTGCCGGTAGAATGTGGTCCCCTTCGCCTAAAGGTGCCGTGAATCCATGAAGCGCATCGTCCTGTTTCTCGTCACGAACGTGGCGGTCATCCTGGTCCTGTCGATCGTGCTCAGGGTGCTGGGCGTCGACCGGTTCATTGCCGCCGAGGGCCTGAACGTCGGGATGCTCGTCGTCTTCTCGGCCGTGGTGGGCTTCACCGGGTCGTTCATCTCGCTGCTCATGTCCAAGTCCATGGCCAAGTGGTCCACGGGGGCTCAGGTGATCGACACGCCGCAGAGCGGCGAGGAGCAATGGCTCGTGGGAGCCGTGCGCCGCCTGTCGGAGAAGGCCGGCATCGCGATGCCCGAGGTGGCTGTGTACGAAGGCGCGCCCAATGCCTTCGCCACCGGGGCCTTCCGGAACTCTTCCCTCGTCGCGGTCTCGACGGGCTTGCTGCAGTCGATGACGAAGGAGGAGGTCGAGGCCGTCCTCGCCCACGAGGTGGCGCACGTGGCCAACGGCGACATGGTCACGCTCACGCTCATACAGGGCGTGGTGAACACTTTCGTCGTGGTCTTTGCGCGCGTCGTGGGCTACGTGGTCGACCGTGCGATCTTCAAGACCGAGCGCGGAACGGGCCCCGGGTACATCATCACCGTCATCGTGTGCCAGATCGTCTTCGGCATTCTCGCCTCCATCGTGGTCGCCTGGTTCTCGCGCCAGCGGGAGTTCCGGGCCGACGCCGGAGCGGCGGCGTTCATGGGTACTCCGCGTCCGATGGTCGCGGCGCTGCAGCGACTCGGCGGCATCGAGCCGGGAGAGCTTCCCAAGGCCTTCCAGTCATCCGGTATCTCCGACAGGCCGGGCTTCATGGCCTTCTTCTCGACGCATCCGCCCATCGAGGCGCGAATCGCCGCGCTCGAGTCGAGAGGTTGACCGCCGGAAGCACAGCGGGAGGGCGGCCCGTCCGGATCGCCCTGCTCATGGTGCTCACGGTCTTCGCGCACGCCGCGTTCAATGGCAGCCGCTTCACCGTTTCGCTCTATGCGTTGAGCCTCAAGTCGAGCCCGCTCACCGTCGGGGCGCTCGTCTCCCTCTATTCGCTGCTGCCCATGTTGCTGTCCGTGAGCGCGGGCCGGATGATCGACCGCGTCGGCACCGCCCGGCCGCTCCTGTGGTCCTCGGCGGTGCTGGCCTGTGGCGTGGGCCTTCCCGCGGTCCTGCCTGGCCTCGGGACGCTCTACCTGGCCTGCACGGTGATCGGGCTCGCCTTCATGGTGTTCCACATCGCCATCCAGAACGTGGTGGGTGCCCTCAGTGCGCCGGAGGATCGTGCCGTCAATTTCAGCTGGCTTGCGCTCGGATTTTCCATCTCCGGCTTTCTCGGGCCGACCACCGCGGGGCTTTCCATCGACAACGCCGGCTACCGCGTGACCTTCGCCGTGCTGGCGATGTCGGCGATCGTTCCTGCGCTGGTTCTCGCGCTGGCGAAGCCGGCGTTTCCGCGCGCTCAGCCCGGCACCAACCCGGGCGGGCGACTGATGGACTTGCTGGGGCGCGGCGAGCTGCGGCACGTCTTCATCGTCACCGGTGTTCTCGCGATGGCGTGGGATCTCTTCTACTTCGCGGTTCCCATCTACGGGACGTCGCTCGGGCTTTCGGCCACGACGATCGGCGGTGTGATGGGCTCGTTCGCACTGGCGACTTTCGTGGTGCGGCTCGTGCTTCCGTGGTTCGCGCGACGGTTGCCGGAATGGCAAGTCGTGGGTGTCACGCTGTTCGTCGCCTGCGCGGGCTATGCGCTCTTTCCGCTGGTGCGCACGGTTCCTCTCATCGCAGCCACGGCATTCCTCCTGGGACTGGGGCTCGGCGCCTCCCAGCCCAGCCTCATGTCCCTCATCCAGCACCTGACGCCGCAGGGCCGGTTCGGCGAGGCGCTCGGCGTGCGTACCATGGTGATGAACATGAGCCATACCCTGTTGCCGCTGCTTTTCGGGGGAATCGGAACGGCCCTCGGGATGGGCCCCGTATTCTGGTCGATGGCTCTCTTCCTCGGTGCTGCGGGCGTGTCTGTCCGACGGCAGCGGCCGGTATCGTGAGCGCCCGGGTCGCGGGCGCCGCGGTTTGCGCCAAGTGCTTGTGTTAAAATGAATTTTTGCAAAATTTCGAGGCGGACATGCCGATATACGAGTATCGATGCAGCAACTGCGGCCACCAGCAGGAGTTCCTGCAGAAGGTGAGCGCCGCCCCGCATACGCGGTGCACGAAATGCGGGCAGGACACCTTCCTGAAGATGGTCACGGCGGCCGGTTTCCAGCTGAAGGGCAGCGGCTGGTACGCGACCGATTTCAAGTCGGGCGGCTCGAAGCCTTCGACGAAATCCGAGGGCGGCCAATCCGAGGGTGGCAAGTCCGAGAGTGGCAAGTCCGAGGGCAGTTCGGAAACGAAGGACGGCGCCAAGGGTGCCGCCCCGGCATGCGGAACGGGCGCCTGTCCCGCATGCCAATAGTGTCGTTCCCGGTTCGCTTCCGTCCAGGCCGGAGTACCGGCGCGTGATGTCCACGCTCAGGCGCTACCTCATCGCGGGGCTGCTCGTGTGGATACCGCTCGCGATCACCCTCTGGGTGCTCTCGCTGCTGGTCGACCTGATGGACCAGTCGCTGCTGATCGTGCCCGCGCGCTACCGAAGCGATGCGCTGCTGGGCTTCCACCTTCCCGGTCTTGGCGCGGTGCTCACCCTGGCCATCCTGCTGGTCACAGGCGCCATCGCCGCCAACTTCTTCGGCAAGCGCCTGCTGCTCGTGTGGGAGTCGATTCTCGGCCGAATTCCGATATTCCGGTCCATCTACGGCGGAGTGAAGCAGATCAGCGACACGCTGTTCTCGCCGGACGGCAAGGCCTTCCGGCGCGCCGTCCTGGTTCGCTATCCCCACGCGGGGGCGTGGACGGTCGCGCTCGTCACCGGAACGCCGGAACACGAAGTCACCGACCACCTCGGGCGCGAGCAGGTTTCCGTCTTCGTGCCCACCACGCCCAACATCACAGCGGGGTTCTTCCTCATCGTGCCCCGCGCCGACACGATCGCGCTCCAGATGAGCGTCGACCAGGCACTCAAGTACATCATTTCCATGGGCGTGGCGGAGCCGCCGCGCCCGGGGACAAGGCCCGAGAGCGATCCCTCCGGGACCGACCCCAATCCGGTGCCGTCGCCGAAAACGTAGGCGGCGGCCGAAGGCGGCGACGGAGACATCCACGCCACACCACCATGGGCCTCCCGCGCCACGCCGGGAGCTGCGAACGAAATCGCCCCGCCACGCGGGGCACAGAGAGAACATGCGAACCGAATACTGCGGACTGACAGACACGCGCTTCCTGGGGCAAACCGTGAGCCTTTTCGGCTGGGCTCACCGGCGCCGCGACCACGGAGGAGTGATCTTCATCGACATGCGCGACCGCGAAGGGCTCGTGCAGGTGGTGAGCGACCCCGACCGGAAGGAGACCTTCGCCATCGCCGATCGCGTGCGCAACGAGTTCGTCCTGCGCGTGACGGGCGTGGTGCGCCGCCGCCCCGAGGGAACCGTGAATCCGGGGCTGCGCAGCGGGGAGATCGAGGTCCTCGCCCACGAGCTCGAGATCCTGAATCCCGCGGTCACGCCGCCGTTCATGGTGGACGACGAGACGCTTAGCGAGGAAGTGCGCCTGCGCTACCGCTATCTCGACCTGCGCCGGGAGCCGATGCAGAAGGCGTTGCGCATGCGCCACCGCGCGGCGAAGGCCGTGCGCGACTACCTCGACGACAACGGCTTCATCGATGTCGAGACACCGGTGCTCTACAAGTCGACCCCGGAAGGCGCGCGCGAGTTCCTCGTGCCCTCGCGCATCCACGACGGGCAGTTCTACGCGTTGCCGCAATCGCCCCAGCTCTTCAAGCAGCTGCTCATGGTCGCCGGCTACGACCGCTACTACCAGATCGTGAAATGCTTTCGCGACGAGGATCTTCGGGCCGACCGGCAGCCGGAATTCACGCAGATCGACATCGAGACCTCGTTTCTCTCCGAGCGCGAGATCCAGGACATCATGGAAGGGCTCGTGCGCCACGTCTTCAAGCGGGTGCTCGACGTGGACCTGCCGGCCTTTCCGCGCCTGACCTACGCCGACGCGATGGCGAGGTTCGGCAGCGACAAGCCCGATCTGCGCGTGAAGCTCGAGCTCACCGATCTCACCGACCTCATGAAGGGCGTCGATTTCAAGGTCTTCCGGGCGGCTGCGGATCTTCCGGACGGTCGCGTGGCGGCGCTGCGCGTGCCCGGCGGCAACGCCGCCTTCACGAGGAAGGAGCTCGACGACCTCGCGCCCTTCGTCGCGATCTACGGTGCCAAGGGCCTCGCCTACATCCGCGTGAACGACCGGACCAAGCCGGGCGAGGAAGGCCTGCAGTCGCCGATCGTGAAGTTCTTCAAGCCGGGCGAGCTCGCGGCGATCCTCGAGAGGACCGGGGCGCAGGACGGCGACGTGATCTTCTTCGGTGCCGACCGGCGCAAGGTCGTGAACGACGCGATGGGCGCGCTGCGCGTGAAGGTGGGTCATGAAAAGGGCCACGCCGAAGCCGGCTGGCGCCCGTGCTGGATTCTCGACTTCCCGGCCTACGAGTACGACGAGGAGGGCAAGCGCTGGCTTGCGGCGCACCACCCGTTCACGAGCCCCAAGGACGAGCACGTGGCGCTCATGGACACCGATCCCGGCAAGGTCCTCGCCAAGGCCTACGACATCGCGCTGAACGGCTGGGAGATCGGCGGCGGCTCCGTGCGGATCCATCGCGCCGAGATCCAGGCGCAGCAGTTCAAGACCCTCGGCATCGACGACGCGCAGGCGCGCGCCAAGTTCGGCTTCCTGCTCGATGCGCTTTCGTACGGTGCGCCGCCCCACGGCGGCATCGCCTTCGGATTCGACCGCATGGTCGCGATGATGGCCGGCGTCGACCAGATCCGCGACGTGATCGCGTTCCCGAAGACGCAGCGCGGCCAGGACCTGATGGTGGAGGCGCCCAGCCCGGTGACGGAGAAGCAGCTTCGCGAGCTCCATCTTCGGCTTCGCAGCGCGACGCCCACCCCATGACCATCGCCTTGATAGCTCACGGGGGCGCCGGCAAGTGGCGGCCCGGCTCCGACGAGGACGCCGTGCGCGGGCTTCAGGTCGCGGTGGAGGCCGGGCGCGCGATACTCGCCGGAGGCGGCCGGGCGATCGATGCGGTATGCGCCACGGTCGTGGCGCTGGAAGACAACCCGATCTACAACGCCGGGACCGGAGCGGTGCTCAATTTCGACGGCTACTGCGAGCTCGACGCCTGCGTGATGGAAAGCGCGGGCGCGCGCGTGGGAGCCGTTTCCGGGCTGCAGCGTGTGAGGAACCCGATCCTCGTCGCCCGAAGAGTCATGGAGGACACCGATCACGTCATGCTCACCGGCGACGGCGCGCAGCGCTTCGCACGCGTCATGGGGTTTCCGGATCACGATCCCGTGACGCCGGAACGCCGCGCCGACTGGTTCGACAAGCGCAACCGCATGGACGAGGTGCTGGGAGAGCATGCCCACAAGATGCGCCGGTTCCTCAAGGAGCACCCCGAGTACGCCGGCGGCACGGTCGGCGCGGCCGCAGTGGACGCGAGCGGCGTGCTGGCCGCGGCCACTTCGACGGGAGGCGTGACGCTCAAGATGGTGGGGCGCGTGGGGGATTCCCCGGTCCCCGGCGCGGGCAACTACGCGTCGGCCCGGGTGGCGGCATCGGCAACCGGAACCGGGGAGTTCGTCCTGCGCTCCCTGGCGACCCGCGCGATTTCGGAACGGGTCGAGAACGGCGCTTCGCTCGCGCAGGCCGTCGCCGACGTCCTGGGCCGGATGGGCGAGGACTTCGACGCGGACGTGGGGCTGATCGCGGTCGACGACCGGGGTGTTCCCGTCGCCATGCACCGCACGCGGGACATGCCGCATGCCTACTTCACGGGCGACGGGGCCGTGGTATCGCGCATGCGGGTGTAGACGCTTGGAGAAGCGCGACAAGATCCCGGTATCGACGCTCGTCGTCATCTACACGCCGGCGCTCGACGTGCTGCTCCTGGAACGCGCGGATCGCCCGGGCTACTGGCAGAGCGTCACCGGCAGCCAGGACCCGGGCGAGACGCTAGCCCAGACGGCCGAGCGCGAGGTCAGGGAGGAAACGGCCATCGACGCGAGGTGCCACAGGCTCGCCGACTGGCGCCTATCGAATGTCTACGAGATCTACGCGATCTGGCGCCACCGCTACCCGCCGGGCGTCACGCACAACACCGAGCACGTCTTCGGCTTGCGGGTGCCGGAGCGGATCGAGATCCGGCTGGACGCCCGGGAGCACCTCCGCTACCGGTGGGTGCCCTGGCGCGCGGCGGCGCGGGAAGTGTTCTCCTGGAGCAATCGGCAGGCGATACTCATGCTTCCCGACCAGGAGGCGTCCCCCGACACCGCCGGAAGCGCGCCATGAAAAGCGCAGACCCTTCGCCCCTCACGGTGGTCACCTACAACATCCACAAGGGCTTCTCGGCGCTCAACCGGCGCCTCGTGGTGCACGAGATCCGCGAGCGGCTCCACGCCCTTTCCCCCGACGTGGTCTTCCTGCAGGAAGTGCAGGGCGCCCACCTGCGTCATTCCCGCCGGCACCTCGCGTGGCCCGTGGCGGCGCAGCATGAGTTCCTCGCCCATGAAGGCGGGCATTCCGCCTACGGGATGAACGTGAGCTACCTGGACGGGCATCACGGCAACGCGATCGTGAGCCGCTACCCGATCCTGAAGGTGGAGAACGTCGACATCTCGCACCACGCGCTGGAGAGCCGCGGCTTGCTGCACTGCGAGATGGCGGTGCCGGGCTGGGACGAACCGTTGCACTGCATCAACGTCCACCTCGGGCTCTGGGCCAGGAGCCGGCGCTTCCAGCTCGAGTGGCTCTGCCACCGGATCCGCGAATTCGTGCCCGCCGCCGCTCCGCTCGTGGTGGCAGGGGACTTCAACGACTGGCGGGGCAAGGCTACTGCGGTCCTTGCGCGCGAGCTCGGCTTGCGCGAAGTGTTCGAAAGCTCCCTCGGCGCCCACGCGAGGAGCTTCCCCGCGCGCTTGCCGCTCTTCGCGCTGGACCGCATCTACGTGCGCGACCTGAAGATCGGCGAGACCCGGCGCCTGGCCGAAGGGCCCTGGTCGAAATTGTCCGATCACGCGGCGCTCGCCGCGAGACTCACGCGCTGACGGCCGGCCGCCTTGAAACCCGTGGCCGGCAATCGCGTGACGCTGCTTCGCAACGGCGCGGAGCTGTTCCCGGCGCTGGTAGCGGCAATCGACGCGGCCGCCAACGATGTGCGCGTCGAGACCTACATATTCGCGGACGACAGTGCGGGACGAGCCGTCGGGGATGCGCTCAAGCGGGCAGCGGGGCGTGGCGCACAGGTGCGCCTGATGATCGACGGCTTCGGCTCACGCGAGCTTCGGCCCGCGTTCCTGGAAGACCTGCGCGCCGCGGGCGTCATCGTCCTGCGATTCCGGCCGGAGCGGCGGTGGTTCTCGGTCAGGCGCAGCCGCCTTCGCCGCCTGCACCGCAAGATCGCGCTCGTGGACGCGAGAGTCGGCTTCGTGGGCGGCGTGAATATCGTGGACGATCTCTCGGGGCACGGTGCCGGCCGGCCCCGCCTCGACTACGCGGTGCGCGTGGAAGGCCCGCTCCTTGCCGACATCTACCCGGTAGTCCATCGACTCTGGTGGCTCGTGTCCGCCCTGAGCCGCAAGGAGCGCCAGTCCGGCTTCCACCCGCCCGAGGTGACGGCCGCGCCCGCGGGAGACACGACGGCCGCGTTCGTGTATCGCGACAACTTCGGGCATCGGCACGACATCGAGACGATGTACCTGGATGCGATCAACGGGGCGCGGCGGGAAATCCTGATCGCCTGTGCCTACTTCATGCCCGGCTGGCGCATGCGCCACGCGCTCATGGAGGCGGCTTCGCGGGGCGTGCGCGTGGCGATCGTGGTCCAGGGCTGGTCCGACCACCGGATCTTCCAGCAGGCGAGCCGCGTGCTCTACGGGACGCTGCTCGATCACGGAATCGAGATCTACGAGTACGAGCGCAGCGAGCTGCACGCCAAGGCGGCGGTGGTGGACGAACGCTGGTCGACCGTGGGCTCGTCTAACCTCGATCCGTTCAGCCTTTTCCTCGCGCGGGAGGCAAACGTCGCGGTGTTCGGGGAGCCGTTCGCGCGCGAACTGCGCGACTCGATAGACCGGGAGATCCGCGATGGCGCGCGAGCCGTGCAGCGGCTCCTGTGGAGGCGCCGCCACTGGCTGAAGCGCACGGCGGGCTGGATCGCCTACGGGTACGCGCGCCTCGCGATGGGTATCGCCGGAATCGGTAGACGCTGGTCCTGACGCAAGCCGCTTCCGGCTAGCGGTGGTCCCCCCGCTTCGGGGGGGCGCCACGGATCAGGGTGCCGACTCCCTGGCTGGTGAGCACCTCCAGGAGCAGCGCGTGGGAGACGCGGCCGTCGATGATGTGCGCGGACTTCACGCCGCCCTTCACCGCATCCAGCGCACACGCCACCTTCGGCAGCATGCCGCCGGAGATCGTTCCGTCGTCGATCATTTCCTTCACCTTCTTGGCGGTGAGGCCCGTGACGACCTTGCCTTCCTTGTCCATGACGCCCGTCGTGTTCGTGAGCAGGATCAGCTTCTCCGCCTGGAGCGTCACGGCGAGCTTGCCCGCCGCGACGTCCGCATTGATGTTGTAGGCNNCCCGCCGCGACGTCCGCATTGATGTTGTAGGCGCGGCCCTTCTCGTCCGCGCCGATGGGGGCGATGACGGGAATGAAGTCGCGCTCGTCCAGGATCTGGATGATTTCCGGGTCGATGCGCACGACCTCGCCCACGAGGCCCACGTCGATCTTCTTCTTCTTGTCCTCCTTGCTCGCGACCTTGAGCTTGCGCGCATGGATGAAATGCCCGTCCTTGCCGGTGAGCCCCACCGCCTTGCCGCCGGCCTTGTTGATGAGCGTGACGATCTCCTGGTTGATGAGGCCGCCCAGCACCATTTCCACCACGTCGAGCGTCTCCTCGTCCGTGACGCGCATGCCCTGGATGAACTCGCTCTGCTTGCCGAGCTTCTGCAGGAGCGCACCGATCTGTGGCCCGGCGCCGTGCACCACCACCGGGTTCATCCCGATGAGCTTCAGCAGCACGATGTCCTCGGCGAAATCCTCCTGCAGCGCGGCGTCGGTCATCGCATTGCCGCCGTACTTGATCACGAGGGTCTTGTTGTAGAAGCGCTGGATGTAGGGCAGCGCCTCGACCAGCATTTCGGCCTTTTGCGCGGAGGATAGCTTGGTGGGCATGTCGGGGACGCGGCTCGCGGGGGGTGGGAGAGGTGGCCGACATTGTAGGCGGCGCCACCCCAAGGTAAAAGGGGTCCGGTACGATTGCCGTCCGGGTCAGGCGCGATCGCGAAGCGCCGGGCTCGAGCTTGCCAGCTCCGGTGCTATCATTCCCCGCCTGCCGCAGCGGCTGCCTCGCGGCCGCCCCGGAGTTCCCACCCGATAAGGAGATTTCCATGCGTTCCAAGAGACTTCTCATTCGCTCGGCCCTGGCGGGCATGATCGCGGCCGGTCTCGGCCAGGCTCCGTTGGCCGTCGCCGACGAAGGCAAGGAGAAGTGCTACGGCATCGCGAAAGCCGGGCAGAACGACTGCGGGACCGCGACCCACTCCTGCGCGGGGCTCGCGAAGAAGGACAATGCCCAAGACGAGTGGAAGTACGTACCGAAGGGGACGTGCACGAAGCTCGGCGGCAAGCTGAAGCCCCCGGCCGGCAAGTAGCGCGCGGCAAGCGTGTCCGCGCGCTTCGCCCCCCGTGCGCCGGATCCCGCGCGGGCCGGCATCGGCCTGCGCACCCCGCATTTCGAGGCGCTCGCCGGCAGGCGGCCGGCGCTTTCGTTTCTCGAGGTCCACAGCGAGAACTACTTCGCCGACGGGGGCCCCTCGCTCGCCTGGCTGGAGCGCTTCCGCGAAGACTACGCCGTGAGCCTTCACGGCGTGGGATTGTCGCTGGGTTCGGCCGACCCCCTGGACCGGGAACATCTTTCGCGTCTCTCGAGGCTCGCGGCTCGCATCGAACCGGCGCTGGTCTCGGAGCACCTGTGCTGGTCCAGCGTCGGCGGCAGGCACCTGAACGAACTCCTGCCGCTTCCGTATTCCGAGGAGGTGCTCGCCCACGTGTGCGAGCGCGTCTCGCAGGTGCAGGACATGCTCGGGCGCACGATTCTCGTGGAAAACGTATCGTCCTACCTGCGGTTTGCCTCGTCGACGATCCCCGAGGGCGAGTTCGTGGCGGAACTGGCTTGCCGCACGGGTTGCGGCGTCCTGCTCGACGTGAACAACGCCTGGGTGAACGCCGTCAACCACGGCACGGATGCGCGGGAGTTCCTGGCCGCGATCGATCCCGCGACGGTCGGGGAGATCCACGTCGCCGGATGCGAGACCACGCCCGCGGGACTCATCGACACGCACGGTGCCCCGGTGTTTCCGGAGGTGTGGGCGCTCCTCGAGGAGACGTTGGCGCGCCTGGGGCCGGTGCCGACGCTGGTCGAATGGGACACGAACCTACCCGCGCTCGACGTGTTGCTCGGCGAGGCCGCACGGGCCGATGCCGTTCTCGCCGCGGCCGCGGGAGCCCGGAGGAGGGCGGCCGCGTGAAGCCGGTACCCGCGCTGGCAAGCCTGCAGGCGCGGTTCGCCGACGCCGTCCTCGATGGCGGCGACGAGCGCCTCGCGCCGCTGCTCGCGGGCGACCCCGGGGTCAACCGGCGGCGCCTGGCCGTTTATCGCGACGCCGTTCACGCCAATCGCCGGGAGACGCTGCGGGGTGCATTCCCGGTGGTGGCGCGCCTCGTCGGCGAGGGGTTTTTCGACGAGGCGACTAAGGGTTTCGGCTGGCGATCGCCGCCGGCATGCGCCGACCTGAATCGCTACGGCGAGGGCTTTCCGGCCTTTCTCGCCGCCTACCCGCATGCCGCCGCCATGCCCTGGCTCGCGGATGTCGCGCGGCTCGAGTGGGCATGGCAGGAGTCGCTGATGGCAGCGGACGAGCCGGTGCTCGACTATGCCGCGCTCACGGGGATTGCCGACGCCGAACCGGAGGGCCTTCGGTTGCGACTGCACGCGAGCGTGAGGCTCGTGCGCTCCGCCTGGCCGGTGCTGGCGATCTGGGAGGCGAACCAGCCCGACCGCGACGGGACGCCTGCGCGCGAGGAGGGCACGGACGACGTGCTGGCATGGCGCGAAGCGCAGCGCGTCCGCCTGGCGCTGCTCTCGCCGCCCGAAGCCGATTTCCTGGAAGGGCTCGGGCGCGGGCTGCCGCTCGGAGAGGTGTGCGCGAAGATGGACGGCCGGGATTTCACCGGGATGCTCGTGCGCCTCGCCCGGCACGGCATGCTCGGCGGCTACTCTGTCGAGGGCGCCGCTAAAGCCTAGCGCGCGGCGAGGGCGTTCACCACGTCCAGCGCGATGCGCCAGCCACCGGCCTCGCGTCTCCAGATGCGGACGTAATGGCCCGTGGCGGCGGCGCCCGGCGCCGGGCCCAGGGAGCCCGAGGCGTAACCCAGATCCCCGGAATCGCTCGTCTCGTGGGTCTGCAGCGACCACGCGGTGTGCGCTTCGCGCGCCGCGGGCGAGGCGAGGGCCCGGTCCTTGCCGAGAAACGGCGCATGCGCCTCCCGATACACCCGCACCGACGGGGACACGGCATCCGCATAGGCCGCCGCATTGCCGGAGCGGGCCGCAAGCGCCGCGAACCGCGCCTCGGCGTCCACAATCGTGCCGGCCGCATCCGTTCGCCTGCCCGGGGTCGTGAGCGCCTGCAGGGGGACTTCGGACAAGGCGGGAGCAGGGTGCGAGATCCCGAGATCGACCCGAACCCGCCAGGCACCGCCCGCCTCACGCTTCCAGACGGAGACGAACTGGCCGTGCCGGGGCGCGGCGCCCGGGTCTGCGCGGCTCGCGAGCGTCCACGGCCCGGTGGAGAGCCCCAACTCGCCGGACGAGGCGACTTCGACGTATACCGGCTTCCAGTCGAGGATGATCGGCGGATCCGGGTTGGCCGCGATGAACGCGGGCCCGTTCACCGGCCCGTTGCGATAGAGCGTCGCATCCGGCGCGAGCCAGGCGAGAAACGCGGCGCGCATGCCGTCGCGCACCGACTGCGCGGCAAACGCGGTTTCCGCGGCGGCGAGAGCGGCGGGCGGTTCGGCAGGCGTCGCGGGCTCCGGCATGGAGGTGCAGCCGGCGAGCATGGTCGCGGTGGCGGCTAGGAAGCGGGTCATGGTTTTCGATTCTGCGCCACCGCTGCCGCTCCTGCGTTTCGGGCCCGGCCGGCGGGTGGCCGATGTTTCCCGGCGGGGACTAGAGCACGTAGCGCGACAGGTCTTCGCTCCTGGCCAGGTCGGCCAGGCGAGCGTCCACATAGGCCGCGTCGATCCGGTTCTCGCGCGCTCCCCGCCCGGCGTCGAAGGAGATCTCCTCCAGGAGCCGCTCCATCACCGTGTGCAGGCGGCGAGCGCCGATGTTCTCCGTCCGCTCGTTCACCGAAAAGGCGATCTCCGCGATCCGGCGCACGGCTTCGGGCGTGAAGGATAGTGCCACGTCCTCCGTGGCGAGGAGCGCCTCGTACTGGCGCGTAAGACAGGCATCGGTGGAGGTGAGGATGCGCTCGAAATCGTCCACGGTGAGGCTCGCGAGCTCCACGCGGATGGGCAGCCGGCCCTGGAGCTCGGGGATGAGGTCCGAGGGCCTCGCGAGGTGAAAGGCGCCGCTCGCGATGAAGAGGATGTGGTCGGTGCGCAACACGCCGTACTTGGTCGTGACCGCCGTTCCCTCGACGAGGGGAAGCAGGTCGCGCTGCACGCCCTGCCGGGACACGTCGGCACCGGCGAGCTCGCTGCGGCTCGCGACCTTGTCGATTTCGTCCAGGAAGACTATTCCGTTCTGCTCGACCGCCCGCATGGCCTGGAGGCGGATCTCCTCCTCGTTCACGAGCTTGCCGGCTTCCTCGTCGGTGATGAGGCGCAGCGCCTCGCGAATGGGGAGCTTGCGCGCGCGGCGGCGGCCGCCGCCGATGTTGGCGAACATGCCCTGGATCTGCTGCGTGAGTTCCTCCATGCCGGGCGGGGCCATGATGTCCATGGATCCCGGGCCCTGGGCGATCTCGATCTCGATCTCCTTGTCGTCGAGCTTGCCCTCGCGCAGCATCTTCCGGAAGCGCTGGCGCGTGGAGCCGGCCTCCTGGCCCTCGGAGGCGGGCACTCCCGGCAGCAGGGCGTCGAGGATGGGCTCCTCCGCGGCATCCTCCGCGCGCGGCCGGACCTTGCCGACCTCCTGCTCGCGCGTGGCCTTCACCGCAACCTCCGCGAGATCGCGGATGATCGTGTCCACGTCCCGCCCCACGTAGCCGACCTCGGTGAACTTCGTCGCCTCGACCTTCACGAAGGGCGCGTTGGCGAGCCGGGCGAGGCGCCGCGCGATCTCCGTCTTGCCCACGCCCGTGGGCCCGATCATGAGGATGTTCTTCGGCGTGATCTCGCTGCGCAGCGGCTCCGCCACCTGCGAGCGCCGCCAGCGGTTGCGAAGCGCAATGGCGACCGCTTTCTTCGCCGC
>CXWK01001583.1_pt1 | contig 16553 bp, 11 predicted proteins | sample 590851 | NCBI WGS metagenome assembly CXWK01 (sample SAMEA3498364, study PRJEB10139) | wastewater metagenome | biome: wastewater treatment plant; material: activated sludge | place: Denmark | collected 2014-08-01 | reverse complement strand
GTTCGTCCGGCACGTCGGAATCGTAATAGGCGACGACGAAGAAGGGGCTGCCGGCGAGGGGGAATATATTGGTGACATCCCCGCTGAGCGGCTCGACCCAGTCGGGGTCATCCGTCTGGCGCAGTTCGTCCGGCACGTCGGAATCGTAATAGGCGACGACGAAGAAGGGGCTGCCGGCGAGGGGGACTATATTGGCCACCTCCCCACTGAGCGGCTCGACCCAGTCGGGGTCATCCGTCTGGCGCAGTTCGCCCGGCACGTCGGCAGCGAAATAGTCGACGACGAAGAAGGGGCTGCCGGCGATGGGGACAATATACTCGACCGCCCCGCTGAGCGGCTCGACCGCAGCGCCGGTCCTGCCAACCATCAGACCGTCATTTCCAAGCTGGTAGTCGACTACGTGGACGGTTCCGGTGAGGTAACTGGTGAAAGCGGTCACGCTGGCAGTGATCGGCTGCGTCGCCCGGCCGGTCAGCAGCTTGTCGACCAGAGCGGCGGTGGTTTCTGCGGCTCCGTCTTCGCTCCCGGCCACAGCCGCTGCCTCCAGTAGCAGCCGGTTGGCCAGCAGCGGGTCACGCTCAAAGAGGCTCGCGCTCTGGTTCAGCAACAGACGGGCGTTGGAATCGTTGAGCGCGACGACGGCCGCATTCCGCTGTAAGAAAGCAAACACGGCCACCAGCCCGGCTATCCCGGCCAGTATCCCGGCGACAACCACCGCCCGCTTGAACGTTCGCGCGGCTCGCGTCTGTGCCTGCTCACGGGCGGTCGCTTCTTCTGCCAGCCGCTGCGCCTGTTCCAGCTTTTCCTGCTGCGCCTGTTCCCGCTCGGCCGCCTCCCGCTCCTCCTCGGCCGTCGCCGCGTCGAGGAAGGCGCGCACCGTGGCGCTTACGCTGGTCGGGTTGGTCTCCGCCCACTGGCAGGCCGCGGCCAGTTGCGCCCCGTCGTAGAGATAGCTGGGGTCGCGCCGGCCCTCGTCCCACTCGGCCGCCGCCGCCGCCAGCCGCCGCTCCAATCGCAGCGCCTCGCGGTTGTCGCGCAGCCACTCCTGCAGCGCCGGCCACTCGCGGATGAGCGCTTCGTGGCTCACCTGGGCCGCGGCGTCGTCGGCCGATACCAACCGCGCCCGCGATAGCGCGTGGAGCACCGCCTCGGCCTCGCGCCGCGCCGCGCCATCGCCCGGCAGCAGGTCATCGAGGCCCACGCGGCGACGGGTGTCCTCGGCCCCCTCGCCCAGTTCGGTCAGTTGCAGGAAGATGCGCCGGGCTACGGCCTGCTGCGCCGGGTCGAGGTCGCCGTAGGCTCGCTCGGCCGTGCGGGCGATGGCCCCGCCCACGCCGCCGGCGTCGTTGTAGCCGGCGTAGGTCAGCCGCCGCCCCTCGCGCCGCCGCCACGTCTCCAGCAGGGCGTGGGACAGCAGCGGCAGCGCGCCCGCCTCGTCCCCGGCGTCGCGGACGATCTTATCGGCCAGCCCCGGCTCCAGATCGTAGCCGGTGCGCGCCGCGGGCTCCGCCACGGCCGCGCGCAGTTCGGCCTCGTCCATCGCGCCGATGATCAACTGCCGCTGTTGCAGGGCGTCGCGCAGGCCGGGGTAGCGCAGGCAGTGGTGGTAGAAGTCGGCCCGCAGCGTCAGCACGACCGTCGCCGACCCGCCCTCGGCCGCGGCCAGCAGCCCGCCGATGAAGGCGACGCGCGCGGCCTCGTCCTTGCAGAGGGTGAATAGCTCCTCGAACTGGTCGACCAGCAGGAAGGCGCGCGGCTTCTTCTGCCGCTCCAGGTATTTGCGCAAGTAGAGGTGCAGCGCCGCCGGCTCCTCGGCCAGGTCGCGGATGATGGCCCGCGTCTCGCCGACGGTATCCAGATCGCGCGTCAGGGTCAGGGCCAGTTGCTCCAGCGGCCGGTCGGTCGGCGTCAGCACCAGGTAGTCCCAGCCGGCGCTGCCCTTGAGCGGCGCGGTTCCTTCCGGCGGCGGGCGCGTGCCCCGCAGGACGGGGACGACCCCGGCGCGGACGACCGACGACTTGCCGCTGCCCGACGCGCCGACGACGGCCAGCAGCGACTGGCCGCGCAGGGCGTCGAGCAGGGTGGCGATGAGGCGCTCGCGGCCGAAGAACAACTCGGCGTCGCCCTCATCGTAGTACTCCAGCCCCTTGTAGGGCGACTCGGCCGATTCGTCCAGGTCGTCGAGCGCCCAGGGTTCGCCCGACCGCAACGCCTCCAGCCGTTCCAGCAGGAGCGGCAACTGCGTCCGGCGATTGAGGAGGTCCAGAAGTTCGGTTGTCTTGGCGCTCTTGTTGCTGCCGGGCAACTGGTCCCAGTCCGCGCCCAACTCGAAGGTCAGGTCGCGCAGTTCGTCCAGCGAGAAGCGCTCGACCATCTGGCCGCGAATGGTGCGCAGTCGTTCGGTTGGAATCGGCCGTTGCTGGTCCATGCGGTTGCCTCCATGCTCGCTGACACCGATACGAGAGAGGGGAAAGTATAGCCAGGATCGTCTGTCAGGCAATGTAGAAACCGGGTTTCTTCTGAGAAACCCGGTTTCTAACCCTCAGTATACCAACTCGCCGCGCAGGAACGCGGCCGCCTGGGGCGTGACCGGCGCGTTGAAGAACGTCGCCGCGTCCGATACTTCGACCAGCCGACCGCCGAGCAGGAAGGCCACCCGGCCGGCCACGCGCCGCGCCTGGAAGATGTCGTGCGTCACCCAGACCACGGTCATCCCCGTAACCGCCCGCTCCTCAGCCACCAGCCGCTCGATCAGGCCAACGTTGTACGGGTCGAGGTTGGCCGTCGGCTCGTCGAGCAGCAGCACGTCGGGCCGCACGACGAGGGCGCGAGCCATGGCCACCCGCTGCGACTCGCCGGCCGACAGGCGCAGCGCCGACTGCCGGGCCAGATGGGCCAGCCCCAGCCGCTCCAGCCAGGCGGCCAGCTCCCCGGCCGGCAGCTTGCCGCCGCGCAGGCCGAGGCCGTAGCCGATGTTGGCGGCCACGCTGCGCCGCAGCAGGGCCGGGCGCTGGAAGACGGCCGTCACCCGCCGCCGCTCGCTTAGCGGCAGGTCGTCACCGGCGACGCGGCCGTCGAAGGTCAGCGCTCCGGCCGTCGGCGGCTCCAGGAAATTGAGCAGCCGCAGCAGCGTGCTCTTGCCCGACCCGCTCGGCCCGACCAGGGCCAGCACCTCGCCGCGGCCGACATCCAGCGCGGCGATGTCGAGAACGATGCGGCCGTCGTAGGCTTTTTGCAGGTCGTTTAGTTGGTAGATAGGGGGCATTAGTAGGTCAGTGGGTTAGTGGGAGAAGAGCCTCACGCCAAGATCGCCAAGGGCGCCAAGGACGCAAAAAGAGTTTCTTCTTGGCGCCCTTGGCGATCTTGGCGTGAGGTTCTTCCACTCGTCACTCGTCGCTCAACTTGTGGAATAGCCAGTTGGTTAGGAAGGCCAGTAACAGCAGAATGATACCCAACGCCAGGGCCAGGGCGAAGTTGCCGCGGCGGGTTTCCAGGACGATGGCCGTAGTCAGCACGCGCGTCTGCCCCTCGATGTTGCCGCCGACGAGCATGACCGCGCCGACCTCGGAGACGATGCCGCCGAAGGCGGCGATGATGGCCGCCAGCACGCCCAGCCGCGCCTCCAGCAGCAGTGCCGTGGCCAGTTGCAGCCGCGTCGCGCCGAGGGAGCGCACCTGGAGCTTAAGCGAGGGGTCGAGGCCGCGCAAAGCGGTCAGGGTCAATCCGATGACCAGGGGCAGGGCGATGATCGTCTGGGAAACGACCATCGCCCGTACCGTGAACAGCCAGTCAAGGCTGCCCAACGGACCCTGGTTGGAAAGGATGAGATACACAAACAGACCGACGACTACCGGCGGCAGGGCCATGCCGGTGTAGATGATCGGCATGAGACAGCCGGCGGCCGGCACACGCTCGCGCAGGCCCAGCGCCGCGCCGATGGGCAGACCAAGCAGCACGGCCAACAGCAGGGCCGAACCGGTGACGCGCAGGGTCATGCCAATGATCTCGACCAGGGACGGGTCGAGATCGATCAACAGCCGCAACGCCTCGCGCAGCGCGTCGAGCAGCGTCTCCATGTTAAAGAGTTGGAACCACAGATTACACAGATTTCACAGATTACTAGAGAGTTCGAGACGCTTTCTGTAATCTGTGAAATCTGTGTAATCTGTGGTTTCTCTTCTTACTCCCCCGCGTTGGGGTAGAAGAGCGGCTGGCCGAAGGTATCTACGCCGTAGTCGCCGATCATCTCTTGCACTGCGGGCGACGTGATCCACTGCACAAACGCCTCGGCCAGCTCGGCGTTGATGTTCTCCGACTTGTCCGGGTTGACCGGGATGACGCCGTAGGGGTTGAGCAGGGCCGGGTCGGCGTTGTCGGCAATGCTGGCCCCGCCGACAACGACCGCCAGATCGCCCAGCGAGTCACTCATGGACAGGAAGGTGCCGCGGTCGGTCAGCGTGTAGGCCCCGGCCTCGTTAGCAAAGGTCAGCGTCTCACCCATGCCCTGGCCCAGCGAGTTGTACCACTCCCCTTCGGGCGTCACGCCGGCCGCTTCCCACAGGCTCAGCTCCTTGGTGTGCGTGCCGCTGTCGTCGCCACGCGAGGCGAAGGGGGCTTCGGCGGCGGCGATGGCCGCCAGTGCCTCCGCCGCGGTGGTCATGTCGCTGACACCGGCCGGGTCGTCGGCCGGGCCGACGAGGATGAAGTCGTTGTACATGACGTCGGCGCGAGAGAGGCCGTGCCCCTCGGCGACGAAGGCATCTTCGCGGGCGCGGGCGTGGACGAGGATGACGTCGGCATCGCCCGCCTCGCCGATCTCAATCGCCTGGCCGGTGCCGACGGCGACGACGTCAACGCGAGCGTTATTCTGGGCCTCGAAGTCGGGCAGGATGGCATCGAGCAGGCCAGAGTCGGCCGTGCTGGTGGTCGTGGCCAGGCGCAGGACGGCCTCGCCACCGGCCGGCTCTTCCACGGCGGTCTCGGCCGTCGGCTCCACGGCCGTCTCAGCCGTTGGTTCCACCGCCGTCTCAGCCGTCGGCTCGGCCGTGGTCTCGGTCGCGGCCCCGCCACAGGCGACCAGCGCCGTCAGGGCCAGCAGGATCAACAGGATCAGGCTGAATTTACGCATGGGGTACCTTTCTTCTCCTTGCACGGCGTTATGATGGATTTTCATAACGCCGCCAGTATAGCGCAGTGTGAGAGAGAGGCAAGTAGGAAAAGAGAGGCACGCTGATTTTCGCTGATTTCTACGCTGAAGAACGCTGCTAAGCTTTGCAGCGGGAATCAGCGTAGAAATCAGCGAAAATCAGCGTGCCATTCTTACTCTGGCAAGTGGAAGTTGGCGGCGAAGGCGTCGCTGACGAAGCGCTCCAGGTCGTGGGCGAAGCGGTCGAACTGCTCCAGGTAGCGTTCGGCGGCGGCGGTCAGTCGCGCCCCGCCGCCGTGCTGGCCGCCGGTCTGCGTCTCGACCAGCTTTTGGCCCAGGCGGGTCTCCATCTCGTGGATCTTCTGCCAGGCGATGCGGTAGGGGATGCCCAGCGCCTCGGCCGCGGCGCTGATGGAGCCGGCGCGGGCCACGGCGCGCAGCAGCTCGGCCCGCCACAGGGACAGGACGACCTGGCCGTCAATCTCGATCCAGAGGTTGTAGCGCGGTTGCACGGTTAGGCCGGGGTGTAGCGCACGCCTTCAAAGTCGCGGAAGCGGGCGTCCTGTGTCCACAGGCTAGCACCCTCGGCCCGCGCTGTGGCCAGAGTGACGCTGCCGGCCATTGGCAGACGCAGGTCGGCCGACAGCTTGGCCGCGCTCAGCGCCAGCATGGCCTGGAGGTTCAGCGCCTCGCGCACCACTTTGGGAATGACCACCTGATACTTGGGCGATACCAGAACGATACTCATCCACTCCTCTCATGGATAGCGTAATCGTATGACCAAACGTGATCGTACCTATATTTGGGTAACCGGGCAACTGCATATCGGAGAGCGGCACGTGTCGAAGAGTGGTACACGCTTACCCTAAATAGGCGGTAAAACTATTGTAGTTTAACGAGGCTGCTTCTATAATAACTCTCATTCTTGGCGTCTCGCATCTCCCGGCGATCTTCCCCTGTTCTGCCCCGGTCGCCGCTGAGAGTAAGCCGGTTGCAGCTGTTACGTAGCCGGCATGGAGGAGGCTTGCTTTGGACACTCGCCCTGTTCCAGTCCGGGCGCGGGAGACAGGGATCGGTTCAACTTCTTCGATCGTGCCGAGGGAGTCGCGCACTGGCACTGCCGGTCAGGCTCAGGAGTTTCGCACCGCCGCCCCGCATCCCGCCCGCCGCAACGCCCTGGTTTTGCTGTTGCTAGTCTTCCTCTGCCAATTTGTTCTGCCGGTAACCGCTCAGGGGCCGGTCGAGCGGGTCGTGCTCACCGAGGTCAATTCGACCGATTTCCCGGCCGTCACCTTGCGCTTTCGGGCGCTGGACGCCGCCGGCCGCCACGTGCCCGGCATTCAGCGCAATCAGATCAGCATCCAGGATGGCGAGACGGCGGCCACGGCCGAGTCGCCTACGGAAGAAGCCGCCCCCTTGTCGGTCCACTTTGTCATCGAGACCGGCGTGAGCCTCGACGACCGCGGCTGGGCGGCGGCGCAAGAGGCCGTCCGCGCCTTCGGTAGCCACATGGGCGGCAACACGACGGCGGCCGTCTCCTATGTCAATGGCCGAGAGCTGGCGTCGCTGGTCGCGCCCACGACCGACGCCAACGCCATCACCGGCGTTGACAGCCCCAACCCGAGCGGGAGCGCGCTGGCCGTAGCCATGCCCGCCCTAACCGGCCTGCTGGAAGAGATGGGGCGTCAGTCGTCGGGCCAGGCGCAGGCCGTCGTCTTCATCACCCGACAACTGGAGTTCTATAGCGACGACGCCTACGCCACGCTCGTGGCCCGCGCGCGCGAGGCGGGCATTCCCATCTATACCGCCCTGCTGCGCTCCGTCGTGCGCCCGCGCGCGGCGGGATCAAGCAACGGCACGCCGACACCGCCGCCGCAGGATGAACGGGTGGAGAGCTTGGCCGCGGACACCGGCGGCGTGTTCACGCTGATGGCCGAAGACCCGGCCCGAATGACGGACGCCTACGGCGACCTGGCTGCCCGCGGCCGGCAATATGCCGTCGTCTACCGCGTCGGCGATAACGTCGGCGGCGCGCGCAACGTGACGCTCAGCCTGAACGACGGCACGCGGACGTTGACGTCCAACAGCATCAGTTACGAGTTTGGCATCGTGCCGCCGCAAGTGAGGATCACCAGCCCCACCAATGGTGGAACCGTCGAACGCCAGATGCCGGCTGAAGACGGAACAAAGTTGAGCCAACCGATCCAGATAACCGCGACCATTGACTTTGGCCTAAACCCGAATCGGCGAGTTGAGTCGGCGGAGCTACTGGTTGACGGCGTTACAGCCATGACCGTCGAGCGGGAAGAGTTGGTGCTACAGACAACGGCCGACGGAAACATACAGCTTGACCTCTTCTGGGATATGGCCGACATGGTTGAGGTCGGCGAGAGGCCCTATAACCTGGCCGTGAAGGTAGTAGACGAACTGGGAGTGCCAAGCGCCAGCGAACTGAGCACAGTGACGGTGCGTGTGACTCCGGGTGACGTAGTGATCGTAGACGGCACGCCCATTGCGGGGACGGCTACCACCGAACTGCCGGCCACGCCCATTCCTTGCCTCAGCCCGTCGCCGCTGTGCGAGCGTGTCGAGCGCCCTATTCGCGCCAACCCCGTCGCCGCCATCAGCATCCTGGTGGCCTTCCTGGCGCTGCTGCTGGTGGCGCTGATGTGGATTAACCGGGGCAAAGCGCCGGTGCAGCGCGTGACGCAAACGGTGCGGCGCGGCCTCGACCGCATCACCAACCGCTATCGCCGCTCCGAAGTGCGCGCCTATCTGGAGCTACTGGCCGGCGACGGCGACATGGGCCACCGCTACGAAATTTATGGCGACACGCCCATCGGCCGCTCGCGCCAGAACGCCGAGCTGCTCTTCCAGGCTGAGGCCGAAAACAGCCCCATCAGCCGCCTGCACTGCACCATCACCGACGAAGAGGATCACTTCATGATCCGCGACGAGGACAGCGCCAACGGCACCTATCTCAACGGGGAGCGGCTGACGCCCATCGTGCCCCACCGGCTGAAGGACGGTGACATCCTCGAACTGGCGCGGGTGGAGCGCGGCGGGGTGCGGCTGCGCTTCGTGGCCGCCACGGCCGAGGACACCGTGCCGCCGCCCAACGTGGGCTACACCTTCGTTGACGGCCAGTTGGGCGGCCAACCGGACGGCCAGCCGGTCGACCAGACGCGAGGCCGGTTTTGAAAGGGTTGCGCCTCTATAACGACCGCTTCCGGCTGGAAGAGGAGATTCGTAGCGGCGGCTTTGCCACCGTCTGGCGAGCCACGGAGAGCGGCCACGACACGCCGCTGGCGCTGAAGATCAGCCGCGTCACCGACGACCCCGGCTTCGACCGGTCAATCATCAAGGAGGCGGAGATCATCCAGCGTATGCAGCATCCGGGCATCGTGCGCCTCTTCCTGTTGCCACGCCAGGATCGCGCCCCGGTGGCCTATGCGCGGGTCATCGAGATGCCCGGCCACCCGTTCTTCTTCGCTATGGAGTATCTGGCCGGCGGCACGCTGGCCGACTTCCTGAAGGAAGCCAAGCGCGTCTCCGTGGCCGAGGCGGCGGCCATCGGTCTGGCCATCGGCCGGGCGCTCGACCACATGCACCTGCTCGGCTACGCCCACAACGATCTGAAGCTGGAGAACATCGTCTTTCGCTACCCGGTCGTTGCCGGGCAGGCCTATTCGCCGACGCTGATTGACTTCGGCATCGCCACGCGCGTCAAGCTCCAGTCCGCGGCCGGCTCCTTCTACATCATGTCGCCGGAGCAACTGGTGCAGGCCAAGATGCTGGCCGCGCCGGAAGTGGCCGAGGCGGTTGACCACACCAAGGTGGACGTGTGGGGGCTGGGCATTCTGCTCTACCGGATGCTGGGCGGCCGCCTGCCATTCGAGGGGCGCGACGAACGCTCGGTCACCAGTCGCATCCTGAAGTCGCGACCCCAATCGCTGCTGGAACTCTCCAAGGATATTCCGCCCGAACTCGACAGCGTGATCATTGACGGCTGTCTGGCCAAGAACCCGGCCTACCGTCTGTCGCTGGTCGAGTTGGGGCAGTACTTGCGGCGCTATGGCGAGGGGGTGGTGGCCTCGCGCGACGCCAACGCCGGCCGGCGGCGCCGGCTATGGTAAAACGGCGCCGCCGCGTGCCGCAACAGGTGAAGTATGGCCAAGCAACAGGCAACAACGACAGACCCCATGCTTTTGGGCGTAACGTCCCACATCGGCGGTCGCCCCAACCTGGAAGACCGCGCCGGGGCGGAGACGCTGCGCACCGCCGGCGGGCTGGCGTTAACCGTGGCCATGGTGGCCGACGGCATCGGTGGCAACGTGCAGGGGGAGCGGGCGGCTGAGCTGGCCATTGAGACCGTCTTCAATGACATCCGGCTCTCGACCATCGCCAGCCCGGCCCAGATTCCGCTGCTACTGAGCCAGTCGTTGCAACGGGCCAACACAGCCGTCTTTGAGGAGGGCCGGGCCGACCGCTCGCGGCGGGGCATGGGCACAACGGCCGTGCTGGCCGCCATCCACAACAACCAGCTCTATCTGGCCAACGTCGGCGACAGCCGCGCCTATCTCATCCGCGACGGCGCGGCGACGCCCATCACCCGCGATCACACCTGGGCCTTCGAGATGCACCGCCAGCGGCTGCTGACCGAGGCCGAGATCGCCCGGCACCCCAAGCGGCACGAACTGGTGCGCTCCATCGGCTACGGCTCGACTGTTGACGTGGACCTGGGTATCTACACTAACGGTCTGGGGCAAGACGAGCGCGAGGCCAGCCAGAACCAGGGGCTGCTGCTCCAGCCCAACGACCGGCTGGTGCTGTGCTCCGACGGGCTGATTAAGGAACAGCGCGACGGCGCGGGGCCGTTCGTGCCGTCCGAGGAGATGGCGCGCATTGTGGCCCAGCACGCGCCGCCGGCGGCAGCCGAGGCGCTGGTGGCCCGCGCCGTGGGCCGCCACGCCGACGACAACGTTAGCGCCGTGGTCATAGAGATGCCGGGCAGCAAGCGCGTCGTGGGCACGCCATCGTGGCTGCCCTATGCCTTGCTGGGGTTGGCGGCGCTGCTGGTCGTCGGCGCGGCGGCCTTCTTCTTGCTGCGCGGCGGCGACTCTTCGCCGCCGGTGGCCGAGGCGACGCCGCCAGTCGAGACGACCGCGGCCGGGCTGACGGTAGCGTCGCCAACGCCGGTCGTTGCGCCGGCCGGGCAGGTGATGGTGCTGGCCGCCGCCGGCGGGCGCTGGGAGGCGGCCGATGGCAGTGGGGGGGCGCTGGCCGCCGGCGCCAACATCCCCCTGCCGGACGGGCAGCGGGTGAAGCTGGTCAGCGACGGCGGGGCGGCCCAGGTGGCGCTGCCCGATGGGTCGCACCTGTTCCTGGAGGCGGGGGCGGAGGTGGGGCTGACGGCCGGCGCGGCGGGGACGACCATCGAACTCGACGGCGGCCGGGCGCTGGTCAGCGGCGGCGGCGGGCGGGTCACGGTCGGCAGCATCGTTGACGCGCGGGCGACATTATTAGGCGCGGGGTTGATGGGGCTGTACGTAGAGCCGTCGTCGCTGCTGTTCGAGGCGGCCTGCCTGGTGGGCGACTGCCAGGTGGCCGGGTCGGCCGACGGCGCGCCGTTGGTGTTGCCGCCGGGACAGACGACCGTCGTCGGCAGCGCCAACACCGCCGGGTCGCCGGAAGCGGCCGACTTCGCCCCCTACGCCGCGCTGGCCCCTGGTCTGGTGCCCCAGCCGACGGCCACCGCCACGGCCACCGCCACCGAAACGCCGACGGCCACGGCCACGCTTCGTCGGCCGACGCTGACGCCGCGGCCGACGGCGACGCCACGGCCGACGACCGCGCCGGTGACGATCAACACACCGGAGGCGACGGCGACCGATGGGCCGGAGGAGCCAGGTGACCCAGAGCCGACGGACAAGCCGCCTGCTCCGACGGAAGCGCCGCCGACGCCGGAAACCTAACGTGTCACGGAGGGAGATATACAATGGTGCGCCATAGTAAGTGTCGCCGAGTAAGGATGGGCGGGCCGGTCGCTTGGTCGGCCATCTTGGTTGCGGCCGTTGTTTTCTTGTTGGCTGCCGCTGCTCATATGGCCGAGGCCGACAGTTCAAACACAGAGAGCGAAAGCCGGGCGTTTGCGCCGCTAGTTACCAGTGGGGAGTGGGGCGGAAGCTGGCAGCGGGTCGGAAAGGAGGTTGCCGCGGTAGATAAGTTTTACAGCGTGGCCCGCTGCGATGTACATACATTGGCCGGTAGTGACCTGGGCGTCTACAGCCTCAAAAGCCCATCGTCCGATTGGCAGCGGGAGCAAATGTCAGTCACCGGTGCGCCCACGGACGTGGCCTTTGTGCCCGGCCAATGCGCCCAGGCCTATGCCACGATGCTGGGCCACGGCGTTTGGCGCGGCAGTTACACGGCGCAGCAAGGCTGGGATTGGGTGCGCGTCGACAAGGATAATCAACTGTCGGCCGCGCGTGCTGTCGTCATTGTGCCCAGTGGGGGCAATCTCCACATCTACGTTGCCGGCGACTTCGGCGTCAAGTGGCTATCGCAATTGCCAACCACGCCTCAGACCTGGCAAGATACCAACCGGTTTACACTGACAACGAGCCTGACGACCGACAGCAGCGTGCTGGCTTCGGTTTGGAACGACGGCGTGTATATCCTGGTGGGCCAGGGCTTCTGGTCGCCGCTCGGTGCCGGTTCGCCGCCCGACAAGCTGGTCTATGAGGCGGTATATGACGGCAGCCAGGGCATAGTTGGGACTCAATCAGGCGCTTCCCGTTGGGGCGTAAGCTCTTGGCAGCCTATCCCTGCCATCCAGCAAACTGCGTTTGCCGTGGCGCTGGATGAATTGGGCCTCTTTGCCGGACAGCGCACGACTGGTATCGCCGTCAGTGCCGATGGCGGTACCACCTGGCTTCCGTTTAACAGGGGTTTAGAGGGCATTGGCGGGGGCGAGTTTCAGGTACGCGACCTGTACGTTTACCCCGATCCCAGCAATAAAATAGGGCATTTCTGCATGTATGCGGCGACAACCACCGGCATCTGGCGTTTGGGGACGTGTCCGTAGTTCGATTACTCCGGTAAGGAGCACAAGGGACGCTAAGACCGATGCCAACCACCGACCGCTACCAACTCCGCGACGTCCTGGGCCAGGGCGGGATGGCGGTCGTCTATCGCGCCTACGATACGCGCTTGCAGCGCGAGATCGCCCTCAAGGTGCTGGCCGCCCACCTGATCACCGAAAGCGCCTTCTATCAGCGCTTCGAGCGCGAGACGCGCATCATCGCCACGCTGGAGCACCCCAACATCGTCCCCGTCTACGACTCCGGCATTGACGAGAAAAAGCAGCCCTACCTGGTCATGCGCCTGTTGCGCGGCGGCACGCTGCGCGACCGGCGGGCGCGGGGCGAACTGGCCGGGGCCGACCTGTGGCCGCCCATGCACCAGGTGGCCGCGGCGCTCGACCACGCCCACAGTCAGAACATCATCCACCGCGACATCAAGCCGGTCAACGTCCTCTTCGACGAGAAGGGCAACGCCTACGTCTCCGACTTCGGCATCGCCAAGGTGCGCGACACGACCACCGGCGACCTGACCGGCAACAATGTGTTGGGCACGCCGGCCTACATGAGCCCGGAGCAGTTCGAGGGGCACCCGGTGGACGGCCGCTGCGACCAGTACAGCCTGGCCATCGTCCTGTTCGAGGCGCTGACCGGCCGGCTGCCGTTCGTCGGCAAGACGCCCGGCGTGCTGATGAACCAACACCTCAACGACACCCCCACCGCGGCCCACGCGCTGAACCCCAGGCTGCCGCCGGCCGTCTCGACTGTGCTGGGCCGAGCGCTGGCCAAAGATCCGGCCGCCCGCTATCCGACCGTCAGCGCCTTCGTGCAGGAGCTGGAGGCGGCCAGCTACCAGACCGCGCCGCCGCCCCACACCCGCGGCCCGCGGCCCAGCGCCGAGCAGCAACAACTGGAGGGGTACTATCGGGCCGGCGTCGAGGCCATTGGCCGCGACGATTGGGGCACGGCGGCGGCCTTGCTGGGGCGCGTGTTGGCCATTGACGTGGCCTACCGCGACGCCGCCCAACTGCGGCAGACGGCCATGCAGCGCTTGCACACGGAGCGCGCTGCCCCCGTTTCGCCGCGGCCCGCGCCGCCCCCGACGCCCATCCACAAAGAAGCCGGCGGCACGCAGGAGACGCCGCGCCCCGAACCGGCCGCGCCGCGCAACGTGCGCCCGTGGATCGTGCTGGGCATCGGCGGGCTGCTGTTGGCCGCGCTGCTGACCTACGTCTTCTGGCCGACGAAGCCGCCGGAGCCGGTAGCCACGCCCGCGGCGACCATAGCCAAGGCTACGGTCGCGCCGACGATGGCCACAGTGGAGGCTGTCTCCGTCGTCGTCGCCGCCGATGACTCCAGCGCGCGTTGTGGAACCGAAACGACGGAACTGGCGGCGGGCGAGAGCCTGTCGCCGGGCGGTTGCCGCCCGCTGCAAGTGACCGGCGGCGAAGGGGTCAGCGAGCTGGCCCTGCCGGATGGGACCCGGCTGCTGCTGGATCGTGGAGCGGTTGTGAACCTGTTGCCGGCCGAGGGGGACACGATCGCCATACAGGTTCGAGAGGGCCGCCTGCTGGTGATCGGCGACGGTGGAACGACCGTGGCCAACGATGATGGCGCCTGGGCATCGCTCGACCGGGCGGGTGTGCTGGGCGTGTTCGTCTATTCCCGTAGCCGGGTGTTTGAAGCGGCCTGCCTAGCCGGGCAGTGCAGCCTGAGCGGCGAGGAAGACGCGGAACCGCAGCCGCTGGTGACCGGGCAGGGGGGCCTCGTGGGCAACAGCCGCCGCGCCAGCAAGCCGGAGAACGCCAACTATGGTGGCTTTCTCCGGCTGGCCCCCGACCGCGTGCCCACGCCGACGCTCACAGCGACGTGGACGCCCACGGCCACGCCGACCGACACGGCCACGCCCCGCCTCTACCCAACGGCGACGGCCACGCTGACGCTTGCCAGCAGCCCGACCGCCAGCGTGACGCCGCCGCCGCCCCCAGTGCCGACGGACGAACCTGCGCCCAGCCCGACGCCGCCAGAGCCGAGCGATACGCCGGAAGTGACCGATACGCCGGGGCCGGACACACCCGCGCCCACGGAAACAGCCATCGAGGAATCTCCGTCCCCCGTGCCTTCGTCAACGACAGAACCTTAAGTCGCTGACATTGGGGCAAGGGGCTAACGCAACGAAGGGAGCGAGACAGATGACCAACGCAATCGGCCGCTACGAACTGCGCGGCGAACTGGGACGAGGCGGCATGGCCGCCGTCTACCGCGCCTACGACGCCATGCTCAACCGCGAGGTGGCTCTGAAGGTGATGGCCGGGCATCTGGCCACGGATGTCTCCTTCCATCGCCGCTTCGAGCGCGAGGCCAAGGTCATCGCCACGCTGGAGCACCCCAGCATTGTGCCCGTCTACGACTACGGCATCACCGCGCAGGGACAGCCCTACCTGGTCATGCGCCTGTTGCGTGGCGGCACGCTCTACGACCGGCTGGTAGAGGGCAAGGTGACCCAGCAACAGTTGTGGGCCATCCTGCGCCAGGTGGCTTCGGCCCTCGACTACGCCCACGACCGCGACATCGTCCACCGCGACATCAAGCCGGTCAACATCCTCTTTGACGAAAAGGGCAACGCCTACGTCTCCGACTTCGGCATCGCCAAGGTACGCGACGCGACGACCAACCTGACCGGCAACGCCATTGTCGGCACGGCAGCCTACATGAGCCCGGAGCAGTTCATGGGCGCGACGGTGGACGGCCGCTCCGACCAGTATAGCCTGGCCGTTGTCGTCTTCGAGGCCCTCAGTGGCCGCGCGCCATTCGTATCCGACACGCTCCACGGGCTGATGTTCCAGCACATCAACGAGCCGCCGCCGGACATCCACAGTCTCAACCAGTCGCTGCCGCCGGCGGTGTCGGCCGTGCTGCGCCGCGCCCTGGCCAAGAACCCCACCGAGCGCTTCGCCACGACCAGCGACTTCATCCAGATGTTGGAGGCGGCCGCCGGCGGCCGCCTGAACGCCGCCGAAGCGCCCCACCAGCGCCAACTGCAACAGGACTACGACACCGGCCTGAAGGCGTATCACCACAGCGATTGGGCCACGGCGGTCGACTTTCTCGGTCGCGTCGTGGCCCTCGACACCGGCTATCGCGACGCCGCCCACCTGCACCAGACGGCCCGCTTCCGGCTGCAAGAGCAGCGCCGCGCCGCCCCGGCTACAGAAGTGGTCGGCGGGGCGACGAGCGGCCTGCCGGCGCAGGTCGTGCCCGGCGCGGGTGGCATGGCCCAGCCCGCGCCGCGCCCACGGAGCCGCCGGCCGCTGCTGCTTGGTCTGCTGGCGCTGCTGGTCGTCGGTGGGCTGGCGGCGTTCTTCCTGCTGCGGCCCGCGGACGAGCCAACGACGCCCGACAACGGCGCGACGGCCATCGCCGTCGTGGCCCCGACGATGGCGGCCACGGCCACCGCCGAACCGCCCTCGCCCACGCCGCTGCCGACCGTGCCGCCGCCGGTCGTCGGCGCGGCGCTGGTCGTCGAAGTCGGCTCGGCCAGTGTGTCCACTGACGGCGGCGGGGCCCGCGCGCTGGGCAACGGCGCGGAACTACCGCTGCAAGCGGGCACGCAGGTGCAACTGGCCGTGGACGAGGGGCGGACGCAACTGGTCATGCCCAGCGGGGCGCGCCTCTACCTGGACGCGGGCAGCGAGGTGAGCCTGTCGGCCGACGACGCCGGCGCGCCGCTGGTGACGGTGGAGCGCGGGCGGGTGCTGGCCTGGAGCCACGCCGAGCCGGTGGCCGTAGTCAGCGCCTTCGATGGCCGGGCGACGCTGCTGGGGGCAGGGCTGATGGGCGTCACCCTCAACCCCGGCGCGGTGCGCTTCGAGGTGGCCTGTCTGGAGGGCAGTTGCGACGTCAGCGGGGCCAACGACGGCGAGGCGCTGCGCCTGCGCAACGGGCAGGCCTCGGCCATCGGGGCCGATGGCTTCGCCGATCGGCCGGCAGCCGCCGACCGCGCGCCGTTCGACGCGCTGCTGGCGGAAGAGGCGGCCGTGGCTGTGGCCGAAGCCCCGCCAACGGAGGAGCCGACGACTGAGCCAACCGAGGAGCCGACGGCCGCGCCAACCGAGGAGCCGACGGCCGCGCCGACCAGCCCTACACCAACCGCCACCCGCGGCAGCGCCACCAGTGGCTCCGGCAGCAACACTACGGCCCTCGGCCCCGGCGCGCTCGATTTCGAGGCCTTTGGCACCTGGCAGCGCGGCGACCAGGAGAATGGCACGCTGACCCAATCCACGGCACAGGCCCACAGCGGCAGCCGTTCAGCGGCGCTGGAATAT
>CXWK01020366.1_pt2 | contig 16561 bp, 12 predicted proteins | sample 590851 | NCBI WGS metagenome assembly CXWK01 (sample SAMEA3498364, study PRJEB10139) | wastewater metagenome | biome: wastewater treatment plant; material: activated sludge | place: Denmark | collected 2014-08-01 | reverse complement strand
CCGCCCGGCGTGCTTTCCCGCGCCGGCGGCGACGTCCACCCGTTTCACCTGCGCACTCAAGAGGACGAACGGACTCTGTCTGCCTTTGTCTGGGCCGACCAGCCGCAGCGACTGGTGCGCCTGCGCGAGGGCATCGCCGCTCTCCAGACCACCGCCGGCTCGGCCGCGCCGGTGCGCCTGTGGCCGGTGCGCCTGCCCGAAGAACTGCCGCGCTTCCTGGCCGAGGCGCTACCGCCGGCGCTCGACGCGCCGGTGGTCATCTTTAACACCGTCGTCACCATGTACCTGCCCGATGGGGGTCTGGGCCTGCGCCGTCACGTGGAATCCTGGGCGGACCGCCAGTCCGTCCCTGTGCTATGGGCGCAGTGGGAGCCGCCAGACGCGCCGCAGCCTGCGCCGCCGGAGTATGGCTGGTCGGCCTGGTCGGTCGATCTATGGCGCGACAGGACGCATCGCCGCTTCCATCTGGGCTGGGTTCACCCGCATGGTACGGCTGTGCGCGACCTAGATGTAACGCCGTTTTTCCGGTCCTAGACTGGCGCTAAACTGGGCGAACCCTGATATTTCTATGCACAACTATGCAGTTGTGCTTTTCTTCGCCATTTTACGTATAATCCGCGCCCTATGGACGGACAACAGCGACCTTTCACCCTATGGCGAGGACTGCGCCTGAGTAGCTTCCAGATCGGCTCGGCGATGGGCGACATCCTGATCACCAGCATTTGGAATCGTATCCTCATCTCCAACTTCGGCATCCCGGCCACCCCCGTCAGCCTGCTTATTGCGTTGCGCTATTTGCTGTCGCCGCTCAGCCTATGGGCCGGCGACCTGACCGATAACCGGAGCTTCTTCGGCCTGCGGCGCACGCCGATGATCTGGCTCGGCCGCATCCTCATGGTGGCCTCGCTGCCGTTCCTGGGCCTGAGTGTCATGCGCCTGGGACAGTCGGCCGGCGACCCGTGGGGCTGGACATTTGCCCTTGTCTCTTCGCTGGCCTACGGCGTCGGCACGCTCGTCTCCGGCAGCCCGTTCCTTGCCCTGGTGCGCGAATCCGCGCCGGAGCGCCTGCAAGGGGTCGCCATCAGCATGGCTCAGACGGTATTGATCATCTTCTTTGCCGTCGTGGGTATTGTGTTTAGCATCGTCATGCCCGTCTATGACTTGCAGGTCTTCTGGCAATTGATCCTCGCCACGATGGTTATCGGCGGCTTTTTCTGGTTCTTTGCCATCGCCGGTGTCGAACGACGTGAGGTGCTCGCGACCGATACCCCCGCCATCGCGGTTGCCGGTCTTCGCAACGTCATGCGCCAGATATGGGGCGACCGGCGCACACGGCTCTTCTTCGTCTTTCTGTCCCTCGGTTCGATGGCGGCATGGAGCCATGAGGCCATCCTAGAGCCGTTCGGGGCCGACGTGTTCGATCTGGGCATGGACGTGACCACGCGCTTCAACAGCTACTGGCAGGCGGCCACGGTCATCACCCTGGTGCTCGCCGGCGTCCTGTGGCGCAAGCGCCGGCCGGAAGGGCACAGTCGCATCACGTCCGTAGGTCTGCTGGGGATGGCGCTGGGTATGCTGATGCTGGTTCCTGTGGCGATCATCGGGCAACGCCACCTGATCGAGGTCGCCCTGCTCATCTTCGGCGGCGGGTTCGGCATCTACACCTTCGGCGGCGTCAGTCTGATGGCCGTCATGTCGCCCGACCGCCACGCCGGGGTCTATCTGGGGCTGTGGACGATGTCCAACCTGCTGTTCAAGGGTCTGGGTACGTTTATGGGTGGGGCCACGCGCGACCTGCTGTTGCTGAGCCTGGGTCTGTCGCCCGGCCTCAGCTATGCCCTGGTCTTTCTGGTCCAGGCGTTCGGGCTGGTCGCGACCGCCCTGCTCCTGACCCGCATCGATATCCTCGGCTTCGCCCGTGACACCGGCCGGCACGTCAGCCTGACCGAAGCCCAGATAGCCACCGCGGATTAATTACGAATTAGGAAATACAATTACGAATGAAGAGCAATCGTCTTCATTCCTCATTCCTGATTCCTCATTCGTATGATCTTGCACATCGATATGGATGCCTTCTACGTCAACGTCCACCTGCTGGATCACCCGGCGGACGTGGGCGTGCCGCTCGTTGTCGGCGGGCGGCCGGACGAGCGCGGCGTCGTCTCCTCGGCCAGCTATGAGGCGCGGCGCTTTGGCGTGCGCTCGGCCATGCCCACAGCGCAGGCGGCGCGGCTGGTGGCCGGCCTGAAGATCGTTGCCCCCGACTGGCCGCGCATTCGTGACTGCTCGCGCCGGGTGATGGCCGTGCTGGAGCCGTCCGGTCCCCTGGAGCAGATCAGCGTCGATGAGGCCTATATCGATTTGACCGGCGCGCCGGATGCCGCCGCCCAGGCGCGCGCGGTCTATGAGCGCGTTCCGGCCGAGACCGGGCTGCCGTGCTCGGTGGGGCTGGCGACAAGTAAGCTGGTGGCCAAGGTAGCTTCGGACTTCAACAAGCCGCGCGGCTTCACCGTCGTATTGCCCGGCGAAGAGGCCGCCTTCCTGGCCCCGCTGCCGGCGCGCGTCATCTGGGGCATCGGCCCGCGCACGGCCGAGCGGCTGGCGGCGTTGGGCATCGCCACCTGCGGCGATCTGGCCGCGGCCGACCCGGAGCGGCTGCGCGGAGCGTTGGGCCGCGAGGCGGATAAGATGATCCGGCGGGCTTTGGGCATTGACGAGCGGCCGGTTGTACCCGACCGCGGCCCACCCAAGAGCATCAGCCAGGAGTGGACGTTCAGCCGCGACCAGGCCGACGCCGACGCGCTGCGCGACCATCTGCGGCGGATGTCGGCCGACGTGGCCGCAGACCTACAGAAGCGCAACCTGTTGGCCCACACCGTGCGCGTCAAGTTCCGCCGGCCCGACTTCGTGACCTTCACCCGGCAACGCTCGCTGGAGATCGGTGTGGATGACGCCGAGACGATCTATCGCCACGCCCTGGCGCTCTGGCAGGAGCATTGGCCGGCCGGCCAGCCGATGCGTCTTCTCGGGGTCGCCGCCGCCGGGCTGGTGGCCAGCGAAGGGCGGCAACTCGGTTTAGGCTTATAAGAAGATCTCTTTTATCCGACGGTCACCAGTTCCCGCGGGTAGCTGGTCATCGTGCGGCAGCCGTCGGCCGTCACGACGACGTTGTCCTCGATGCGCACGCCGCCGCGACCGGGCAGATAGATACCCGGTTCGATGGTGAACACGTTGCCGGCGACCAGCGGCTGGGTATTCACCTGGCTCATGTCCGGCGTCTCGTGCACTTCCAGGCCCAGGCCGTGGCCGGTGCGATGGATGAAGTACTCGCCGTAACCGGCATCTTCAATGACGTCGCGCGCCACGCGGTCAACCTGTTGGCCGGTGACGCCCGGCCGTGCCGCCTTGCGCGCCTCTTCGTTGGCCAGCCGCACGGTGTCGTAGATGCGGCGCAGTTCCGAGTCGATGTCGCCGACGGCGAAGGTGCGCGTTAGGTCAGACGGGTAGTCGTCCACGTATACGCCCCAGTCGATGACCAGCAGGTCGCCGCGCTGCAACGTGCGGTTGGTGGGTGTGGCGTGGGGCAGGGCAGAGTTCGGCCCGGCGGCGACGATGGGGCCGAAGGCGATGCTGTCCGCGCCGGAGGCCAGCAACTCCTGGGTCAGCATGGCCGCCACCTGACGTTCGCTCAGGCCGACCTTGATGCGCGGCGCGATGCGTCCCAGCGCCTTCTCGGCCACGGCGATGGCCTTCTCCATGGCGGCGAGTTCGGCCGCGTCCTTCACCGAGCGCAGGGTCGACAGGGCCGGCTCGGCGTGGGCGATTTGGAGTCCGGGGGCGTAGCGCTGGAGCATCTGATACTCCAGGACGCGCATGTGCAGGGCCTCAACACCGAGCATGTAGTCGGTCAGTTCCAGATGGGCGCACGCTTGCTGGAACGCCCCGGCGTAGCCTTCGGCGTCATTCCAGGCGAAGATGCGCTCTTCGGGAATGCCTGCCGCGGCCGCCTTCATGGCTTCCAACGTGGGAATGATGATGGCCGGTTCGTCGTCGGCGGGGATGAACAGCACGATCGGCCGCTCGCTGAGATGCACGTGCATCCCGCTGACGTATAACAGATTCGGCCCCGGCATCAGGGCCACGCCGTCCAACCCGTGGGCGACGATTTGTTCGGTCAGGCGTTGCAGGCGTTGGTCGTTCATGGGAGTTAGTTATCAATAAGCAGTAAGCAGTAGGTAAGTAGGTCAGTAGCGCTAATTCGTGGACTGTGGTTTGTAGTCTGTCGTCGGCGGACAAGAGTCCCCTCGGCCGGCGGTCATCCCCAATCTCTAATCCCCCATCTCCACCAGCGCCACGCCCGCCGGCACCGACTGGCCCGGCTCACACAGGATGGCTGTTACGCGGCCGGCGCGCGGGGCCTGGATGGGGATGACCATCTTCATCGACTCCAGCAGGATAAGCTTGTCGCCCGCGGCCACCGCGTCGCCGACCTCGACCAGGATTTGCGATACGACGGCCGGAATGGCCGCCGCCAGCGAGCCTTCGGTCGCCGGTCCGCCACCGCGCTGCCGGACGCGCCGCAGCGACACAACGCGGCCGTCGAGCCACACCTGGCGCTTGTCGCCGTTGCGCCCCCCGGTGAGCCGCAGGCGCTGTGTCGTGCCGTCGGGCCAGTGCAGTTCGAGCAGCAGCCGCGGCCCGTCGCGGTGGAGGACGCGCACATCGGCCGCCAAACCGTCGTCGCCGGTCACGTGCAGTCGCTCTCCCTGGCGCGTGACCTCAAAAGCACGCTCCCGGTCGCCGGTCGCCAGTCGGAATTGCGTCATGGGCTAGTTATAGCAGAGCGGGGAGGAGTTGTCAGTAAGCAGTTGCCAGTCGCCAGTTGTCAATTGGTAGTTACCAGTTGTCAGTTGCCAGTGGTCTTTGGTCTGTTTTCCGTGGCCGGCCGTTGGCGGTCGGCGGTCGCTCCTCTACGCTGCCCCGCCCACCAACTCCACGACCGTCAGCGCCAGTTTGGCGCTGTCGTGTCGCCAGGGCTTGGCTTCGTCGACCAGGTCACGGGTGAGCATGGGCACGTCGGGCGGGGCCACGGGCGGCACGAACTGGGTGTGGCCGCCGCCCGCCTCCGGCGAGACGGACAGGTTATCGTTGGCCAGCACCAGGTCGATGCACCCTCGAGGCAGGTGGCGTTGCATGGCCGCCACGTGGTCGGCCACGCTGTAGCCATCGGTCTCGCCCGGCTGCGTCGCCAGGTTGCAGACGTAGACGACGCGGGCGCGGGCATGCCGCAGCGCCTCGGCCAGGTCGCTCACCAGCAGGTTGGGCAGGATGCTGGTGTAGAGACTGCCGGGGCCAAGAACGATCAAATCAGCCTGAAAGATGGCCCGCAGCGCCGGGGGATAGGCTCTCGCCCCGGCCGGCTCCAGGCGTACGCGCACCACGCGACCGTGGGCCTCCGGAATGGCCGACTCGCCGGTCACCGTGCGCGTCTGGCCGTCGGGCAGGGTGACTTCACCGATGAGCGTCACGTTTTCCAGCGTCGAGGGCAACACCTGGCCGCGCAGGGCCAGCACGCGCTGGGCGGCCAGCAGCGCCTCGTCGAAGCTGCCGGTGATGCCCGTCAGTGCCGCCAGCAGCAAGTTCCCAAATGCATGCCCGCTCAGCCCGTCGCCCGCCGGCGGCTGACCGTTCGCCGCGAGTTCTGTCCCATCGTCCGTGGCCTGTGGTCTGTCGTCTCCCACCTGTCCCCCAAACCGGAACTGCAACACTTGCGTCAGCAACGCTTCGTCGCGGGCCAGCGCGGCCAGGTTGTTGCGGAAGTCGCCCGGCGGCAACAGGCCCAAATCGCGGCGCAGACGGCCGCTGCTACCGCCATCGTCGGCCACGGTGACGATGGCTGTGATGTTGCTGGTGTGGGCGGTCAGGCCGCGCAGCAGGCCAGGCAGCCCAGTCCCGCCGCCAATGGCGACGATATGGGGGCCGCGGTCGCGCCGCCGGTAATCATAGAGCGAATCGACCACCGCGCCCTCGCCGCCGCGCAACGGGTCGGTCAGGCTCTTGCCCAGGCGAACGACGGCCAGCAGCATGATTGCCCCGCCTATGACCAGTGGCGTCACCACACGCAAAATGAGGGGTAAAAATTGCATCGTCAGCGCGTCATAGGCCGCTGCCGGTAGCCGGCCGTCGCGGTTCATGACCAGCAGCAGGTAGGTCCAGCCCATGCTGGTGACGGCCGCGCCCACTACCAGCAGCAGCAACCAGCGTTTGACGCCGATACCAATAAGCAGCCAGCGACGACGGACATAGAGCGCGCGCCACAAGGCGCGAAGGCGTGACATGGCTCGATTATAACGCAGACATGCCCTGTCAACGCGCCGTGGGGCGCGGGATTCTTATCCCGCGGCCGAAAGGGGCCGGATCATGGCGCAGACATAGCCTGCCTACGCGCCTACCCAAACGCGACAGATGAAAACCAACACCGCTACTTGCTATCATGGGACTAACTACCTATAATATGCGTTACACGACATGGTGGCTGTCCCAGAGGGTGCGCCGCCGTGTCAGCCGCAGCGTATTAGACGACTTACTTAACGGAAGTACCCACAATCGAAGCAGTGGTGCGCGCCCCGATGTAGGCGTTCGTTTGACCGATCGCGGCTGCCATGTGTTCAGCCGCGCCGGATTAAGTAGCACAGCATGGCTAGGGCAGCAGTCAAGTCGCTCACGGCTCAAAAGCAGACGCTCTGCGTGGGGCGGGGGTTCGCATCGGCCGCGGCCGAATCTCCGTTCCCGGCCGTCGTCCTGGCTCAGACGGCCGACTTCGCCTTCGACATCGAGCTGAACCTGCCTGTGGCCCTCCAGAGGTTGCAGAGCCAGGCGACGCTCGACTTGTTGCTACTCGATGCCGACAGTGAGCCGTTGCCGGCCATCCTGACTTTTGTCCGCGAGGCGCGGCGGCTGCGGCCGAAGGTGCCGATTGTCGCCTTCTCCGAGCGCGGCGGCGACGCCATGCGCTACCTGTTGCGCGAGGGCACGAGCTGGCACTTCACCAAGCGCGCCAAGACCATCGCCCAACTGGCCCGTGCCCTGCGCCGTCACGTGCTACCGGCCGATCTGGCTGGACCGCGGGCCGATAATGAACAGGCCGTGGTCACGACCGGCGCGACCGCGGCGCGCCCGGCCAATCCCTACGTCGTCGGCCGGCCGCTGACCGGCGTGTCGGCGGCGCTCTACGTTGGCCGCCATGACATCTTCGCCTGGTTCCAGGAGAACCTGGCCGTCGCGCGACCTAACGCGCTGTTGCTCTACGGTGAGCGGCGTATCGGCAAGACCTCGACGCTCTACCAGTTGGTCGAAGGTGAGCGTGGCCGGACGCTGCGCGAGGCCCCGCGGCGGCCCATCGTCGCCGCCTACGTCGATCTGCAACGATTGGCCGGCTGCCGCACCGACGAGTGGCTGCGCCGGCTGGCCCGCGAGGTCTACCGCCAGGTGGCGACGTCAGATAGGGGCCACGCCCATGCCGCCGGACCAGCCATGCCGCCGCTGGCGTCGAACGGCGATTCGGCTTACGCTGCCGTCGATCGCGCCCTGGATCATCTGGAACAGATCGTGCCCGGCGACGCGCTGATCCTCGTCGCTATCGACGAGCTGGAGCAGTTGCGGGCCGGTATTGACGCCGGGCGGCTCGATCCAGCCGTGGCCCCCTATCTGCGCTCCCAGGTGCAGCATCGACCGCGGCTGGCCTTTGTCTTCGCCGGCAGCTATGGCTTGCTCGACCCGTTCTGGCAGCCGCTGACCGACCTGGCCGCCCGCCGCGAGCTTGGCCCGCTAGACGAGGCCTCAGCCGCGGCTCTCGTCCGCGAGCCGGTGGCCGGCTGGTTGGCGTATCAGGACGATGCCGTGGCGCATATCTACCAGCAGTCCGGCGGCCGTCCGTTGCGGATCCAGACACTCTGCCACCAGCTGGTAGCGCAACGTCTGGCCGAGGAGCGCGCGCTGGCCGCCTCGCCCGGCCCTGTAGGGGTCGCCGAGGTGCAGCAGATCATCGATGGTCTGGCCCGTGCCGCCGACGCGCGCGCCGCAGAGTACTCCCCATTTCAGCCACAGGTCACACCATGAGAATGCCCTACATCGTCGGCCCGCCGGTGAAGCTGCCGATCGATTTCTTCGGCCGCGCCCGGCAGACGCAGCAGTTCTATGACACGCTGGCCGGGCCACAGGTACAGTGCGTCAGCGTGCTGGGCCTGCGCCGGGCGGGCAAGACGTCGTTCCTGCAATACCTGGCCCATCCGGAGGTCATGGCGGCGCATCTGCCCGACGCGCCACGCTACGTGATGGCCTACGTCGACGTGTCGGCCTGCCGGACGCCGGCCGAGTTCTATGGCCGCGTGCAGCGGCGCTTGCTCGGCGCGCTCTTGCCCCGTGCCGCCCACGACGCCGCGCCGGCGGCCGACGTCTACGCTGTTGAGTCGCTGCTCTACGAACTGGCCGACCGCCGGGTTGTCCTGCTCATGGACGAGTTCGACCAGTTGCGCGCCGCCGACTATGGCCAGGAGTTCCTGACCGAGTTGCGTGCCCTGGCCGGCGTGTGGGATTACGAACTGGGCTACGTCACGGCCTCCTACTGGGACCTCCACCGTCTGGGCAATTTCGTCGGCCTGCCACCCACGTCGCCCTTCTACAACATCTTCTACCCCACGCCGATTTACCTCTCCGGCCTGAGCGCCGCCGAACTGGATGACCTGGTGCGCGTCCCGGCCCATCGCGTGGGCATCGCCGCCACGGACGAGGATGTGGCTTTCGTGCGTCACATCGCCGGGTCGCTGCCGTTCTTCGTCCAGGCCACGGCTGCCGTCTGGCTGGCCGGCGGCGCCCAGGGAGAGATGCCCGACCTCCAGGAAGTGACGGCGCGGTTGGTCTCGGAGATGGGGCCGTACTTTGAGCAGTGGTGGCGCAACTTCAGTGATGTGGAACGCGATACCCTGCTGGCCGTGGCCGCGGAGAAGACGCTGGAACGGCTGCCCTATGAGCCGGGCGAGGTTGTCGCGGCCGTGGAACGACTGACGCAGTACGGGGTGCTCATGGCCACCGGCAGCCGCCTCTGGGCCGACAGCCTGCTATTGCGGCAATGGCTGCTTGAATTCGCCCGCCGCGCCGGCCCACCGGCCACGCCGTTGCGCCGGGCGCTGTAGATCGATTCGTAGACCAGCGCTTTAGCGCGCTCTCCTACTTGGAGCAACTAAGAACGCGTTGAAGCGCTGGCCTACGAACGGCTTTCGTTCGCCGTCAGCGCCCGCCAGCGCCACCAAACCATCACCATCGCCCGCGTGTCGAGCTGGCAATACTGGCGCAATAGGTGCCGCCAGCGGTCGGCCTCCAGCGTCGCCCCAGCCGCGGCCCGCTCCAGCATCGCGTAATAGGCCAGGATGGCGGCCTAGCCGTCGGCCACAGACACGGCGCGGCCATCGACGACCAGCGGCGGCAGCGCGGCATAGGGTCCGGCCAGACCGTCGGCCGTCTCCAGGCCATACTGCGGCAGGCGGGCGCGAATGGTCGCGTCGGCGCGCCAGACGACATCGGCCACAATCTTGAGCGACGTGCGCCCGGCCATGTGCGGATGGAAGTAGTGGCGCAGCGTCAGGCGGTTCATGTCCACCAGCCGGCCGCTGTCCAAGAAGCGCTCGATCCAGCCGCAGATCTCCGAGTCCGCCTCGCCACGGGCCAGCATCTGACGACGGATGGCCCGGAGAACGCTGGCCTCGTGGCTGCCCCAGACGNNTGCCCCGGCAAAGGCGAAATTGGGAAAGGCGTCGGCTGTCTGGAGCCATTCGCTGTGTGTTGGAGTGTTGTCGGGCATGCTCACCGTCTGGCAGCACCATTGGAAAGCGATGGTCTCGAACGGTCGCATACCCCGATAGCGCGGGACGGCCGGCGCGCAGGTCTCGAAATCGACAAAGTGGAGCGGGTAGACCCACGTCGCCAGCTCGGCCGCCAGTTCCGCGCTCTGCCATTCGCGCCCGGCGCGCGTCTGGCGCACCTGAATCTGCTGGCGGCGCGCGATCTCGCCGGTGGTGGCGCTGTCGGACTTCGTCAGGCGCTGCTCCGGGATGTCAATCAGGGCCGCCCGGCGGCCGGCGATGAGTTCGGCCCCCAGCGGCCGTTTGCCCGCGTCCAGGCTGCCGGCGTGGTAGAGATCGAGGAGGTGGGGCGAGGCGTCGGCCAGGTCGCCCCAGCAGTCACGGAAGCCGTGGGGCTCGTTAGCGTCAGGCTCGCCGCCGGCGACGCGGTACTCGCAGTGGCAACATTGCCGCACCGAGACGGCCTGTTCCAGCCGGCGCAACGTGGGCAGGAGGCCACCCAGGTAGTGCTGTGCCTGCCGGCGCACCTCGGGCAGAACCATCTCCACTTCCTGGCGCACCTCGACGCGGGCCAGAAACAGGCTGCGGCGCAGTTCGCGCGGGTCGCCGGTGTACTCGGCCGCGGGCAAGCCGGCATTCTCCGAGCCGCCGTGCAGCGTGCGCAGGGTGAAGTGATGGTGCAGGCTGTCGATGGCGCTGGCGCGGCTGGTGTCAGGCATCAACAGGTAGGGCACGACATCCATGTGGGGGAAGAGGTCGCGCAGGATGTCACACTGGAAAGCCGCATCCTCGACGTAAGGCCGCCACTCGGCGCGGATGTCCTGGCCGCGTGTCGTCCGAAAGACGCCCGCCCCACCACCCTGGATCGATTCATCGTGCTGCTGCCGGTCGAAGCCGCACGACTTGATCTCGATCAGCTCCAGCGTGTCGTCGCGCCGCACGAGGATGTCCACGCGGGCCATCCGGCCGCCGCTGATGAACGTGGCTTCGAACAGCGTGCACGGGTTGTCGGCCAGCGAGGTCATGGTTTCCCAGGCGGCGGCCTCGACGTTGTCCTGATAGCCGATCCAGCGCCCCTCGGTGTAGAGGGCGCGGGCCAGCGCCTCGACCAGGTAGCCCTGGTCTGCCAGCGCCGATAGGTGCTCACTGCCCTCTTCGCGCGTCGGGTAGCCGAGCTTGTGGTAGTAGAGCTTGGCCGGGCAGGTGCGGGCTATCTTGTAGTCGGATTTGGTGAGGTAGGGAGTGTGCATGGTGTGTCGGGATTAAGGAGCAGGGGAGCGGGGGAGCAGGGGGTCAGAGGGGAGAAGAGTCGTTATTGCCCCGGCCATGTTGGCTAGTAGCCCCGCGGCGATCATGACGGCGGCGATGTTCTCCAGGCGGGTGCTCACGAGCAGCATGATGGCGATTTGTACCACAACGATGACCACCAGGGCCATCACGTAAGTTCGCCGCGCCAGCGACAGCGCGAAGTTGAGCCAGATGTTGACCCCGGCATAGAGCGTCGTCGCCAGTCCGACCAATGCCAGGAGCGAGCCGGGGTCGGCATAAGCCGGGCCGAAGACGGCGCGCACGATGGCCCCCGGCCAGAGCCAGTAGGCGACGGTCAGCAGCAGGCCGGGCAGTAGCGTGGCCGCGAGCGCCAGCAGCAGCACCGGCCGTGGGTCGCGCCCGGCGGCGCGGCGCTGCGTCGCCTTCGGGAAGAGCACCAAGCCGATGCCCAGAGGGATGAACAGATTCATCTTGCCCAGGGTGACGACGGGGGCATAGGCTTCGGCCGCCGCATCACCGAAGACGCGACGAACGATGATGGGATCGACGTTGGCCATGAGCGCGAAGGCCAGCAGCCCGGCCAGAGTATAGACCGAGTAGCGCCAACTGATTGACCGCGGCGGGCCGGCGGGCGCGGGCGCGCGAAAATAGCCGCCCAGCAACAGCAGCGCCAGCGCCAGCGCCACGGTGCTGCCCAGCGGCAAGGCCACCACCGCCCCGGCCGCCTGCGCCCCCAGTACGAGTAGTCCGGTGGCAAAGACCAGCCGCAGGAGGGATTGCAGCATCTGCACCACGCCCAGGCCGTAGAAGTGCTGTGTCCCTTGCAACGCGCCATCGGTCACCGGACGCAAGAATAGCAACAGCAGGGCCAGACTGGCCGCCCAGAGCGGCCACGGCGTGGGGATGTGGAGGAAGCGAGCCAGCAGCGGGCTGAGCAGGGCCATGAGCGCCGTCGCCACCAGTCCCCAACGCCACGCCCATCGCCAGCTACGGCGCAACACGTCGCCGACGCGGGCCGGGGCGTCGGCGGCCACGGTCGCTTCGGCAGCGTAGTAGGCCACGACGTTGCGGATGACGTTGGTCACCTGCACCATGACTTGCAGCAGGGCGGTGACGGTCACAAAGACGAAGAACTCTGTCGGGGCCAGGCGGCGGCCGACGACGATGTTGACCAGATAGTCGAAGCCTCCGGCGACGACCATCGCCGCGGCCATGAAGCCGCCCTGGACGGCTGAAGACGACAGGCCCAACACCGCCCGCGGGCGCAGCGCACTCATCTCAGCCGGGCCGGCCCGGTGCCTCCTTGCAGGCGACGAAGTAGCAGTGGGCGCTCAGGCCGCGGGCGACGCGCTGCAAGCCGCGCTCCACGGCCACGGCCAGCGGCGTCAGCTTCTCCAGCGCCGGCACCTGATCGGGCAGCACTTCCCAGAGCCAGAACAGGACGCTGTATTGCCCCGCCCGCTGGATGCGGAAGCCGCTGTCGCTCAGCATCACCGCTAACCCGGCGAAGGTGAACGGCGCATTGATCTCGTCGCCCAGCCAGCGCGGATAGAGCCGCCGCCCCCAGCGGATGATCGGGTTGTCCTCCACCGTCTCGACGAGGAAGAGCACGCCGCCCGGCCGCAGGCAGCGCCGCGCCTCGGCCAGCGCCCGCTCAACGTCGCCGATGTGGTGCAGCACGTGCTGGACGTAGACCATGTCGAGGCTGTTGTCGGCGAAGGGCAGGCGCAGCCCGTCGGCCAGCAAGGCCGGGCCGTGGGCCGCGGCCAGGGCGACGCGCGCCGGCACGGCATCCAGGCCGATGGCGACGCGCCCTTGCTGGGCGAAGCGACTCATGTTCCAGCCGTTGCCGCAGCCGATCTCCACGATACGGCGCACGTCGGGCCGGGCCAGCGTCTCGCGTTCGGCGGCGAAGTAGGGCAAGACTTGATAACGGCTGGGTGACCAGTTCTCGCCGAAGACGGCGGGTTTACGATAGTCCATTACGCAGTCCTGAATGAGAGGGGGGCCGCAGCGATGCCGCCGGCCGACCGGGAGCGCCGGACGGCCTGCTCGGCCACGTCGTACCAGCGCTCGCCGGGGCCGAAGGGCAGCAGGGCGCTCCCGGCCAGGGCGGCGCGCACAATGGCCCTCTCCTCGGCCGCCCAATCGCGCCCGTTCCAGCGCGCCAGTTCCCCAACCAACAGCGGGTAGGGTTGGAAGCCGTAGGCGTCGTCGTCCTCGGCCAGCAGGTGGTCGATGGCCGCCTCCAGCAGCGGCACGCCGGCCGCCGGTACGAGGGCGAAGCCGATGGCCCCGCCTTCGCCCAGGGCCACGCGCTCGGTCAGGGCATCGAGCGAAACCTTGGGTTGGGGGATAAGCCGTTGTACGTAGGTGTTAAGCGTGGCCGCAGGCAGGCGATGGCGGCTGAGAAACAGGCCCAGGCGGCGCACCGGCGCGGAGTAGAGCCAGCGCCGGAGCCGCAGGGCCACCGCTGCCCCCAACGCGCCCGCCGGCGGCAACATCTCACGCCGGGCAGTGATAGGCTTGGGGAAGGCCCGCGCCCGGCCGTCGCCGCCGACGATGACGCGGTCGTCGCCCAGGAACTCCAACCTGTTGTCGTGGCAGAGTCGCACGAGCTGATAGCCCATGTCGGGCTGGCGGGCGATGAGCAGCGCCTCGCCGCCCGGCGCGACGACGCCACCGGCGCGAGCCAGGGTGTAGCCGCGCGTCACCAGCAGCCAACGCAGGGCCGGCTCAACGACGTTGGTATAGAGAAAGGCGGGCGAGCTTTCCAGTAACGGCGAGACGACGATCTCGGTGAAGTCGCCCGGCATGACCGTCAGGCCGAAACCGAAGCGGCCGAGGTGCTCATCATAGCAGATCGCGCCGGGCAAGCGGCTGGGCGTGCCGTGGCGGTCAACGCGCAGTTGCAGGTCGATGCGCACCGGAGCGTCCGGCATCTGGAAAGCGGCCAGGTCGTCCAGCGGTATCTGCGATGCGACGGTAACGATGCCGTGGAGGTCATAATAGAAACTCTGGCGGGGCCGCATCATCAGGCCGCGCGTCCAGATCCACTGCTCCGACAGGGCGTAGTAGAGGAAACCGGCGAAGAGCATCGCCCCCAGCCCGGCCACCAGATAGGGCACGCCCAGCAGCGCCGCCAGCAGCCAGATTACCGGCAGATAGGCGACGGCCAGAAACAGCAGGCCGAGCAGCAACACCGCCGCCAGCCGTCGCCGCACCGGCCCCCGCGGCCGATCGCTGAACACCCACGTCTCGCCCAGCAGCGCGCCGCCGATGGTGATGGCTCCGGCGACGGCCGCGGCTCGCAGCACCGGCCAGCCCGCCCCGGCCACCAGCCCGGCCAGCAGCGCCAGATTGAGGCCCACGACCACCGCCAGCAGGATCAGGAAGCGGATAAGGTGCTGGTTGACTGTCAGGCGCAGCCGCGTCAGATGGCGGAAAAAGCGCATGCCCTCGTTGAGGTTGGCCTTGCTTTGGCCGTCGTGGCGCGGCGCGAAGTCGAAATGCACCTCGGTGACGCGCAGATCGGGGTGGCGGGCCAGAAGCTCCAGCAGAATCTTGAAGCCCTGCGGCTGGAGCACCGTCGTGTCGACCGCCGCCTGGCGGGCCAGAAAGAAGCCGGTCAGGGGGTCGGATACGTTCTTCAGCACGCGTGGGAAGACCATGCGGGCCAGGATTGTCAGCGTTTGCGAGGTGAAGGCCCGCGAGCGGCTGAGGCCGACCGGCCCCAGCAGGTCGGCTTGGCGGCTGGCGACGACGATGTCGGCCCCGGTGCGCCGGGCCTGGGCCAGCAGCCGGGGGATCAGCTCCGGCGGGTGTTGCAGGTCGGCGTCGATGACACACAGCCAGCGCCCGGCGGCGGCCTCCATGCCCTCGACGACCGCACCGCTCAGCCCGTTGCGCCGCGCTGGCGGCCGGGCGATGAGCCGCACCGGGATGGGCCGCCGTGCCGCCTCGGCTCGAATGAGTTCCGGCGTGGCGTCGCTGCTGTCATCGACGAATAGCACCTCGAACGACACGCCGGCCAGCGCCTCGGCCAACCGAGTCAGCAACGCCGCGACGTTGCCGGCCTCGTTGCGCGTCGGCACAATGACCGTCAGATCGACTGCAGGCGTGTCGGGCTGAATCGGCCGGGTTGGCTGTGGTGCTCCTTGTTGCATAGGCGCTTACCGGAAGGGTGGAGCGGTCTGTGCCGCGCCATCCGGGATCATGATAGCACACGGCGGCGGCTGGTGCGACCCTCTCGGTGCTTCCCACTTTCTTGAGTGGGTAGCACCCTCTTGAGCGACGGGCTCGTAAGAAGGTGCGTCGCACTTCAGAAGGTGCGACGTATCAGGAAGGGCGATTGGGCGGAAAGGGGCCGAACGGGTATGATAGCCGCGTGAACGACTATAGCATTTCGGCCTTCTTCCCGGCCTACAACGACGCGGGCACGATTAGCAGCATGGTCATCACCGTCCTGCTGACGTTGCGCGAGTTGACCGACGACTATGAGGTCATCGTCGTCAACGACGGCAGCCAGGACCACACCGCGGCCGTGCTCGACGAACTGGCCCGCGTCTACCCCGGCGAGGTGCGCATCATCCACCACCCGCAGAACCGCGGTTATGGCGGCGCGCTGCGCACCGGTTTCTATAGCTCGACCAAGGATTGGATCTTTTACACCGACGGCGACGCCCAGTATGACCCGCGCGAACTGAAGAACCTGGCCGCGCTGGTCAACGACGACGTGGACTTCATAAACGGCTGGAAGATCGAGCGCCAGGACCCGTTTCACCGCATCGTCATCGGCCGGCTTTATCAATACATCATCAAGCTCGCCTTCGGCCTGCGGCTGCGCGACGTGGACTGTGACTTCCGGCTGATGCGCAAAGAGTTCTTCGAGCAGGTCGAGTTGGAGGCCAACAGCGGCGTCATCTGCGTCGAACTTATGAAAAAAGTGCAGGACGCCGGCTTCCGCCTGACGGAGACGCCCGTCCATCACTTCCACCGCGCCTACGGCAAGTCGCAATTTTTCCGCTTCCGCCGCCTGGCCCAGGTGGCCCGCGACCTGACCAAGCTGTGGTATCGCCTCGTCTGGCGCAAGGAAGCGCTGCCCGCCGCTGAGGCGGCCGTCACGCCCATCAATCAACCCTATGCCGACCGTCCCCACTGACCACAACGCCTTTTACCGCGACAAGCATATTCTGATCACCGGCGGACTGGGCTTCATTGGGTCCAATCTGGCCCACCGGCTGGTTGAGCTTGGCGCAGACGTGCTGCTGCTCGATTCGCTCATCCCGGAGTACGGGGGCAACACCTTCAACGTCCACGGCCTGGAAGATCGCCTGCGCATCAACATCGCCGACATGCGCGACGAACACGGCCTGCGCTATCTGGTGCAGGGGCAGGACGTCATCTTCAACCTGGCCGGGCAGGTCAGCCACACC
>CXWK01015294.1_pt1 | contig 16565 bp, 19 predicted proteins | sample 590851 | NCBI WGS metagenome assembly CXWK01 (sample SAMEA3498364, study PRJEB10139) | wastewater metagenome | biome: wastewater treatment plant; material: activated sludge | place: Denmark | collected 2014-08-01 | reverse complement strand
TCGATGCACACCCTGTCCCCCGACGAGTGGGCCGCCAGCTGAACCGATTTTCCGGGCCGGTCCGCCCGGCACCCTGAAACGACCCATGCAGAAGCTCTCGATCCACGGCGGGATTGCGCTCTCCGGCGAAATACGAGTATCCGGCGCGAAGAATGCCGCGCTCCCCATTCTTGCGGCCACGCTGCTGGCGGACGCGCCCGTACGCGTGACGAACCTGCCGCGGCTGAACGACGTGGAGACCATGCTCGCGCTCCTCGAGCGCATGGGCGTACGGGTGTCGCGCGAGGCAGGCGGCGCGAGCCTGGATGCGGGCCGGATAGCCGAGCCGTTCGCGCCCTACGAGCTGGTGAAGACCATGCGCGCCTCCATCCTCGCGCTGGGCCCGCTCCTGGCCCGTTGTGGCGAGGCGCGCGTCTCCCTGCCGGGCGGCTGCGCCATAGGGGAGCGTCCCGTCGACCTGCACCTGAAGGGTCTCGAGGCCATGGGCGCCGAGGTCGCCATCGAGGCGGGCTATATCCGGGCCAGGGCCTCGCGGCTCAAGGGTGCGCGGATTTTCATGGACACGGTCACCGTCACCGGGACCGAGAACCTCATGATGGCCGCGTGCCTCGCGCAAGGCGAGACGGTGCTGGAGAATGCCGCCCGCGAACCCGAAGTGGCGGACCTCGCCAAGTGCCTCATCGCGATGGGCGCGCGCATTCGCGGCCACGGCACCGACGAGATCGTGGTCGAGGGCGTGGAGCGACTGGGAGGCGTGGACTATGCCGTGATGCCCGATCGCATCGAGGCGGGGACATTCCTCGCGGCCGCGGCCGCCACGGGCGGGGCGATCACGATCACCCATGCGCCCGTCGACGCCCTCGATGCCGTGCTCGAGAAGCTGCGCGAGGCGGGGGCGGACATCACGGCAAGGGGACACGCGCTCACGATACGCATGGCCGGACGCCCGCGGTGCGTGAGCGTGCGCACCGCGCCGTACCCGGCATTCCCGACGGACATGCAGGCGCAGTTCCTGGCGATGAACACCATTGCCGCCGGCACGGCCCTGGTCACGGAGACGATCTTCGAGAACCGGTTCATGCACGTGCAGGAACTGCGCCGCCTCGGCGCGAGGATCGACATCGAGGGCAACACCGCGGTCGTGCAGGGCGTGGAGCGCCTTGCCGGCGCGACGGTGATGGCCACCGACCTGCGCGCCTCGGCCAGCCTGGTGATCGCCGGCTTGGTAGCCGAAGGCGAGACGGTGGTGGACCGGATCTACCACCTCGATCGCGGCTACGAGCACCTCGAGGAAAAACTCTCCCGGCTCGGCGCGCGCGTGCGACGCCTGAGCTGAAGGCCCCGCCATGATCACGATAGCGCTGTCCAAGGGACGCATCTACGAGGAAACGAAGCCGTTGCTCGAAGCCGCCGGAATCGTCGCCGCGGAGGATCCGGAAGTCTCCCGCAAGCTCATCCTGCCCACGGGCCGATCGGGCGTGCGCCTGATCATCGTGCGCGCTTCCGACGTCCCGACCTACGTGCAGTACGGCGCCGCCGACCTCGGCGTGGCCGGCCGCGACCTCCTGATCGAACACGGCGGCCGCGGCCTCTACCAGCCCCTGGACCTCGGCATCGCGCGCTGCCGGATGATGGTGGCCGTGCCGGAGGAGTTCGACTACCCCGCGGCGGTCCGCAAGGGCGCCCGCCTGCGGGTCGCCACGAAGTACATGCAGATCGCCCGAGAGCACTTCGCCGCCAAGGGCGTTCACGTGGACCTGATCAAGCTCTACGGTTCCATGGAGCTCGCGCCGCTGGTGGGCCTGGCCGATGCGATCGTGGACCTCGTGGACACCGGGGGGACCTTGCGCGCCAACCGGCTCAAGGCGGTCGAGGAGATCCTGGCGGTATCGAGCCGCCTGATCGTGAATCCGGCCTCCATGAAGGTCAAGCGCGCGGAGGTGCTGCCGCTGATCGAGGCGTTCGAGAGGGCCTGCCGTGCCTGAGCCGCGCCGCCTGTCGAGTCGCGATCCCGGCTTCGAGGCCGAACTGGCCGCGCTCCTCGCCTTCGAGGGGGCCCAGGACGAAAGCGTCGACCGCGTCGTGGCCGACATCCTGCGCGAGGTGCAGCGACGTGGGGACGAGGCGCTCGTCGAGTTCACCCGGCGATTCGACCGATGGTCGCCCGCTTCGCCCGCCGAACTCGAGGTGCCTCCACAAGCTTGCCGGGACGCGCTGGGGCGCATAGGCCGGGAGGAGCGTTCGGCGCTGGAATCGGCAGCCGAGCGCATCCGCGCCTTTCACGAGCACCAGCACCTGCAAAGCTGGCGGATCGAGGACGGCGACGGCACGATGCTCGGCCAGCAGGTCACGCCGCTGGATCGTGTCGGACTCTACGTGCCCGGCGGAAAGGCTGCCTATCCCTCGTCCGTGCTGATGAACGCCGTGGCGGCGAAAGTGGCTGGAGTCGCGGAGCTGGTGCTGGTGGTGCCGACGCCCGACGGAAAGGCGAACGACCACGTGCTGGCGGCCGCCTCGCTCGCCGGGGTCGACCGGGTCTTCCGCGTGGGGGGCGCCCAGGCGGTCGGGGCGCTGGCCTATGGAACGCGCTCGGTCCCGGCCGTCGACAAGATCGTGGGACCCGGCAATGCCTACGTGGCGGCGGCGAAACGGCGCGTGTTCGGCCGCGTGGGCATCGACATGGTGGCCGGGCCTTCGGAAATCCTGGTCGTCGCCGACGCGACGGCCAACCCCGAGTGGGTGGCGATGGACCTCTTTTCGCAGGCCGAGCACGACGAGATCGCGCAGTCCATCCTTCTCACGCCGGATGCGGCGTTCGCCGATCGCGTCCTCGAGTCCATGCGCAAGCGGATCGCGTCCATGCCGCGACGCGCCATCATCGAGGCCTCTCTCGCCGGCCGTGGCGCCCTCGTCGTCGTGCGCGACCTGGACGAGGCCTGCGCCATCGCCAACCGGATCGCGCCGGAGCACCTGGAGCTGGCGGTAGCCGATCCGGATGCNNGGCGCGATCTTCCTCGGCCACTTCGCCTCGGAATCGCTGGGCGACTACTGCGCGGGGCCGAACCACGTGCTGCCAACCTCTCGCACGGCGCGCTTTTCCTCGCCACTGGGCGTCTACGACTTCCAGAAGCGCTCGAGCCTCATACGCGTCTCCCGCGATGCGGCTGTCCGGCTCGGCGCCACGGCGAAGACGCTCGCCAGGGCCGAGGGTTTGGAGGCCCACGCGCGCAGCGCGGAGCTTCGGGGGGAGGATCCGGCGTGAAAGCGGCCGCGGACTGGGTGCGCGAAGAGATCGGCGCGCTCGCCGCCTATCACGTCGCGCCGGCCGCGGGCCTGGTGAAGCTCGATGCGATGGAAAACCCGTATCGCCTTCCGGAGAGGGTCGCCGAGGAACTCGGGAGGCACCTCGCGGGAGTCGCGATGAACCGATATCCGGACCCGCAGGCGCCGCGCCTCAAGGCGCGCCTGCGGGAGGCGATGGCGATTCCGGATGGGCTCGAGATGGTCCTGGGCAATGGCTCCGACGAGATCCTGCAGATGATCGCGGTTGCGCTCGCCCGGCCCGACGCGACGATGCTTTCGCTGGAACCCTCGTTCGCGATGTACCGGATCAGCGCGGTCTGCGCTGGAATGAAGTACGCCGCGGTCGACCTGGCGCCCGATTTCGCGCTCGACCTGCCGGCCACACTCGCGGCGATCGCGCGGCTGCGTCCCGCGCTCACCTGGATCGCCTACCCGAATAATCCGACGGGCAACCTCTTCCCGCGTGAATCCGTTCTCGCCATCGTGGAGGCCGCGCCAGGTCTCGTGGTGGTGGACGAGGCCTATTACCCCTTCTCCGGCGGGGCTTCCCTGGTTTCGGAGGTGGGGCGCCACCCGAACCTGGTCCTCGTTCGCACCGTCTCGAAGCTCGGGCTCGCCGGACTCCGGCTGGGGCTGGCGGTCGGGCCGCGCGACTGGCTGGGCGAATTCGACAAGGTGCGCCTTCCCTACAACGTGAATGTGCTCTCCGCCGCCGCCGCGGAGTTCCTCCTGGAGCGCCGTGAAGTGCTGGAGGACCAGGCCCGCGCTATCGTGCGCGAGCGCGAGCGACTCGAATCCGGGCTGGACACCCTTGCCGGCGTGCGGCGATTCCCCTCTGCGGCGAATTTCGTCCTGGCCCGATTCCCCGACGGACTGGCAGCGTTCGAGGGCCTCAGGGCGCGTGGTATATTGGTGCGCAACTTCCACGGCTCCCACCCCCTGCTAGACCATTGCCTTCGGCTCACGGTCGGTACCCCCGACGAGAACGCGAGGCTCCTCGCGGCACTAGCCCAGGCCATCGGCTGAACCCATGCGCACCGCGGAAATCCAGCGAGACACCAAGGAAACCCAGGTCTTCGTCGCCGTGAATCTGGACGGCACGGGCCAGGCGAGCCTCGCCTCGGGGATTGCGTTCCTCGACCACATGCTCGACCAGATCGCGCGGCACGGGGCGCTGGACCTCACGGTAAGGGCCAAGGGCGATCTCGAGATCGACGCCCACCACACCGTGGAGGACATCGGCATCACGCTCGGCATGGCGGTCGCGAAGGCGCTCGCCGACAAGAAGGGAATTCGCCGGTACGGGCACGCCTACGTTCCGCTCGACGAGGCGCTCTCCCGGGCGGTGGTCGATTTCTCGGGGCGCCCCGGGCTCGAGTTCCACGTGGCCTTCACCCGGGCCCGGGTGGGGGAATTCGACGTGGACCTGACCCGCGAGTTCTTCCAGGGGTTCGTGAACCATGCGCTGGCGACCGTGCATGTCGACAACCTGCGCGGGGACAACTCGCACCACCAGTGCGAGACGATCTTCAAGGCGTTCGCCCGCGCCCTGCGCATGGCCGTCGAGCCGGATCCCAGAGCGGCAGGCGTCATCCCCTCGACCAAGGGATCCCTTTAGGCAACGGCTCGAGACCGGGGCAACGCTCCGGTCCTTCCATGGCACAGCGCATCGCGATCGTCGACTACGGCATGGGCAATCTCCGGTCGGTGGAGAAGGCGATCCTGCACGTCGCCCCGCAGGCGTCGGTAGCGATCACTGCCGACCCCGACGCCATCCGTGTCGCCGATCGGGTCGTCTTCCCGGGGCAGGGCGCGATGCCCGACTGCATGAAATGCCTCGCCGACAGCGGCCTTGGAGAAGCGGTACGGGAGGCGGCAATGACCCGGCCTTTTCTCGGTCTTTGCATCGGCTTGCAGATGCTCTTCGAGCGCAGCGACGAAGGCGATACGGCGGGCCTGGCCATCCTGCCGGGCGAGACCCTCGCGTTCGCCCGCGCCGAGCAGACCCGGGAGGCGGGATTCAAGATCCCGCACATGGGCTGGAACGAGGTCTGGCAGGCGCGGCCCCACGCGCTCTGGCGGGGAATCCCGGACGGAGCCCGCTTCTATTTCGTCCACAGCTTCTATTGCGCGCCCCGCGATCCTGCGCTCACCGCGGCCTTCTCGCGATATCCGCATGCCTTTACCTCGGCCATCGAGCGGGATAACATCTTCGCAACGCAATTCCATCCCGAGAAAAGCAGCACCGCGGGGCTGACGCTTCTCGAGAACTTCACTTCGTGGAATCCGTGAGGATTCGGCCCCGACTGTTCCCATGCTGATCATTCCCGCGATCGACCTCAAGGATGGCCGCTGCGTACGCCTGGAACAGGGCGACATGGCGACCGCAACCGTGTTTTCCGACGACCCCGGAAAGACCGCCGCGCATTGGGCCGGGCTCGGCGCGCGCCGACTCCACGTGGTCGACCTGAACGGCGCCTTCGCGGGAAAGCCGGTGAACGAGTCGGCGATCAAGGCGATCATCGCCGCGGTGGACTCGGACATTCCCGTGCAGGTGGGCGGAGGCATCCGCGACCTGGAGACGATCGAGCGCTACCTGGACGACGGCGTTTCGTACGTGATCATCGGGACGGCGGCGGTGAAGAACCCCGGTTTCCTCCACGAGGCGTGCGACGCCTTTCCCGGGCACATCATGGTCGGGCTCGACGCGAAGGACGGCAAGGTGGCCACGGATGGGTGGTCCAAGCTGACCGGCCACGATGTCGTCGATCTCGCCAGGCGTTTCCAGGGCTACGGGGTCGAGGCGGTCATCCACACCGATATCGGCCGGGACGGCATGCTCAAGGGCGTGAACGTGGAAGCCACGGTGAAGCTCGCCCGGGCGCTCACGATTCCGGTTATCGCGAGCGGGGGCATCTCGAACCTCGACGACGTGAAGCGCCTGCGCGCCGTGGAGGGCGAGGGCGTCATCGGCGCCATCACCGGACGGGCCATCTACGAGGGGCGCCTCGATTTTGCCGCCGCCCAGAAGCTGGCGGACGAAGAAGCCTGACCGGCGACTCGACGCCGGCACGCAGGCAATCGATCTCCAGCGGACCATGGGCCTCGCCAAACGCATCATTCCCTGTCTCGACGTCCATGCCGGCCGCGTGGTGAAGGGAGTCAATTTCGTGAGCCTCAGGGACGCCGGGGATCCGGTCGAGGTAGCCCGGGGGTACGACGAGGCCGGCGCGGACGAGATCACGTTCCTGGACATCACCGCGTCGAGCGATGCCCGCGACACGATCGTGCCGGTCATCGAGCGCGTGGCCGAGCAGGTCTTCATCCCCCTCACCGTCGGCGGCGGAGTGCGCAAGGTGGAGGACGTGCGCAGATTGCTCAACGCCGGCGCGGACAAGGTGAGCATCAACACGGCTGCGGTGGAAAATCCGGCGCTCGTCTCGGAGGCGGCGCGGCGCTTCGGCTCGCAGGCGATCGTTGTCGCCGTGGACGCGAAGTCCTCGGGGCCGGGCAAATGGGAGGTCTACACGCACGGCGGGCGCAAGCCGACGGGGCTGGACGCCGTGCAATGGGCAGTGAGCATGGCCGAACGGGGTGCCGGCGAGATCCTTCTCACGAGCATGGACCGCGACGGAACGAAGGCGGGGTTCGACTTGGAACTCACGCGCGCGGTGTCGCGGGCGGTCCCGGTGCCGGTCATCGCCAGCGGCGGTGTCGGGACGCTAGAGCACCTTCTCCAGGGAGTGGAGATCGGCGGCGCCGACGCCGTGCTCGCCGCCTCCATCTTCCATTTCGGCGAATTCTCGGTGGCGCAGGCCAAGCGCTTCATGGCCGATCGCGGCATCGAAATGCGGTTCTAGGCGCTGGCGTGGACTATCTCGACGCGATCGCCTGGAATGCCGACGGCCTCGTGCCCGCCGTGGCGCAGGACGCGGCGTCGGGCGAGGTCCTCATGCTCGCCTGGATGAGCCGGGAATCGCTGGCCCTGACCGTGGCCACGGGAGAAGCGGTGTACTGGTCGCGATCCCGGGGGACGCTCTGGCGCAAGGGCGAGACCTCGGGGCACCTGCAGCGGATCGTCGAGATTCGCCTGGACTGTGACGCTGACTCGGTGCTGCTGCGGGTCGAGCAGGCGGGCGGGATCGCCTGTCACACGGGCAGGAGGCGCTGCTTCTTCAATCTTCTGGATGCGGGGAGTGGTTCGCCCCGGTGGCGCTGCACCGACCCCGTGCCCGGCAGCACCGGGACCGATCGGGAGGGAAGCTGACGTGACGATTCTCGAGCGTCTCGAAGCGGCGATCGCGGCGCGCCAGGGCGCGGATCCCGGTGCCTCGTATGTCGCAAAACTCAATGCGAAGGGGCTCGATGCCATCCTCAAGAAGATCGGCGAGGAGGCGACGGAAACCGTCATAGCCGCGAAGTCCGGGGAAAGGGCGAGCATCGTCCACGAGACGGCGGACCTCTGGTTTCACTGCCTCGTGCTGCTGGTGCGGCAGGGCATTCCGGTCGCGGAAGTCCTCGCGGAGCTCGAGCGCCGCGAAGGGCGATCGGGCATCGAGGAGAAGGCATCCAGAAAGGATTCGCGATGAGGAAGGACGACTGCATCTTCTGCAAGATCGCCGCAGGCGAGATACCGTCCCGAAAGGTCTACGAGGACGACGAGATCTACGCCTTTCACGACATACAGCCAGCCGCCCCGGTCCACCTCCTCGTCGTGCCCAAGGATCACGTAGACTCGCTGGCCGACTGCGGGCCCGAGCACGCCCCGGTGCTGGGCAGGATGCTCGCGATGGCCGGACGCCTTGCGCGCGAGCAGGGAGCGACCGACGGCTTTCGTACCATCGTGAACACGGGCAGGGTCGGGCGACAGGACGTGTATCATTTGCATATCCACATCGTAGGCGGCCCTGATCGCCTTCCCCGCATGATCGCGGCGGAATAGCGCCGCCGCAAGGAGCGTTCCATGGGTTCATTCAGCATATGGCACTGGTTGGTCGTCCTCGTGATCGTGCTGCTCGTCTTCGGCACGAAGAAGCTGCGCAACATCGGCAGCGACCTGGGGGGCGCCGTCCGGGGATTCAAGGACGGCATGAAGGGCGAGGAAGAGAAGAAGCCTTCCGGGGAAATCGCTGCAACGGGCGCGACGCTCGAGGGCGAAGTCAAGGACAAGCAAAAGAGCTGATCGCGCGGGCAGCGGACAAGCCGCGCCGGCCGCCCACATGTTCGACATCGCGTTCTCCGAGCTGCTGCTGATCGGGGTGGTGGCGCTCGTCGTCATCGGCCCCGAACGCCTGCCGAAGGTCGCCCGCACCATGGGGCACCTCTTCGGCCGGATGCAGCGTTACGCCACCCAGGTGAAGGCCGACATCACCCGCGAGATGGAGCTCTCGGAACTCTCCAAGGTGAAGACGGAGTTCGAGGGAGCGGCACGCGAATTCCAGCGCGACATCGAGACGCAGGTCCAGGAGACGGAAAGCGACATCCGCAAGGTCCAGGATGACATCGACCGGCAACTGCATTCCGGCGGTGATGCCCCGTCGATCGCAGCCGCGGACAAGGACCAGCCCGCACCCGGTTCGCCCGGAGCGCCGGAGGTAGCAGGGCCGCCGGCTCCGTCACCCCAGCTGGAACTCGGCATCGACGAGCCCGCTGCGCAGCCCAAGTCGGGCACGGCATGACGGAAGCCCCCCAGGAGACATTTCTCGCGCACCTGTTCGAGCTGCGGGACCGGCTGGTGCGCTCCCTGCTCGCGCTCGCCATCGTCTTCGTGCCGACGTTCTTCTTCGCCGCCGAACTCTACGACCTGCTCGCGATGCCGATGATGCGCACGCTTCCGCAGGGCTCGAAGATGATCGCCACGGGCGTCATCACGCCGTTCTTCATCCCCATGAAGATCGCGATGATGGTGTCGTTCCTCATCGCGCTTCCCTACGTCCTCTACCAGGCCTGGGCATTCGTGGCGCCGGGGCTCTATGCCCACGAGAAGAAGCTGGTCATTCCGCTGATCGTGTCGAGCACCCTTCTCTTTTTCCTCGGCATGGCGTTCTGCTACTTCGTCGTGTTCCAGACGGTTTTCAGTTTCATCGCGCAGTTCGCACCGAAGTCGATCACGGTGGCCCCGGACATCGAGGCCTACTTCAACTTCGTCCTCGGGATGTTCATCGCGTTCGGCGTGACCTTCGAGGTGCCCGTCGTGGTGGTGGTTCTCGTGATGACGGGCATGATTTCCGTCGAGAAGCTGCGCGAGATCCGGTCGTTCGTGATCGTCGGCGCGTTCGTGGTGGCGGCGATCGTGACGCCCCCCGACGTAATATCCCAGCTCATGCTCGCCGTTCCGCTGTGCCTGCTCTACGAGGTGGGAATATTCGTGGCGCGGTTCGTCGAGAAGCGCAAGCCCCCGGTACTTGCCGGGGCCGCGCCGTAGCGCGCCTACTCCCCTTCCGCCGGACGGGGCTTGCGACGTCCGACGGTGACGGACAGGTTCACCTCCCGGTCCTTGCGCACCAGCTTCACCAGGACCGTCTTTCCGGGCGGGACGTCGGCGATCGCATTGAGGGTTGCAGTGAGATCGGTGACCACACGGTCGTCTACTGCCACGATCACGTCTCCCAGGCGAATGCCTGCCCGGTCGGCCGGGCTGCCGCGCTCGATGCCGCCGACGATCGCGCCGCGCGTGCCGGGAAGCCCAAGGGACTCCGCGAGCTCCGGCGTGATATTGGCAACCTCCACGCCGAACCAGCCGCGCGTCACGGAGCCCGTCTCGATGATCTGCTCCATGATCTTCCTGGCCAGTCCCACCGGAATGGCGAATCCGATGCCCTGGTAGCCACCCGACCTCGAGTAGATGAGGGAATTGATGCCGACGAGATTGCCGCTCGTGTCCACCAGGGCGCCGCCGGAATTGCCGGGGTTGATCGCGGCGTCGGTCTGGATGAAGCTGCCGAAGGGGTTCGATGGCCCGATGTCGCGGCCGAGAGCGCTCACGATGCCCATGGTCACCGTCTGGCCCACGCTGAACGGGTCGCCTATCGCAAGCACCACATCGCCCACGCGGAGCTGGTCGGATTGACCGAAGGTGATGGGAGTCAACCCCGTGGCGGAGATGCGTATCACCGCCAGATCCGTTTCCGGGTCCGATCCGGCGATCTTGCCCGGCACCGTTCGCCCGTCGTTCAGGGTGACCTGGATTTCCGTCACGCCTTCCACGACGTGAGAGTTCGTGAGCACGAAGCCTTCACGGCTCACGATGACGCCCGAGCCGAGCGAGAGTTGCGTTTCCGGGATGTTGAACCGCTCCCCGAAAAAGCGGCGCAGGAGCGGGTCCTCGAGCAAGGGGCTGCGGCGCCTGACCTGCTTCGTCGCGGAGATGTTCACGACCGAGGCGACGGCCTTGCGCGCCGCGTCGCTGAACGATACCGGCCGGCCCGGAATGGCAGCACTGGCCGCGGGCGCTGAAGAGGATTCGCGGATCTCCACCACCTGGCTCGCCCGCCACGGCGACCAGTCGGGCTTCACGAGGCTCACGACGAATATCGCAGCCAGCGTCGCCGTGACGACCTGCGCGAAGACGAGCCAGAGCCGGCGCGCCAAGGTGCCTACTTCCTGAGGCTGTCGCGGATCTCGCGAAGCAGCTGGACGTCCTCCGGCGTGGCGGGAGGCGGCGCCGCCGGCGCCTCGCTCTTCAGCCGGTTGATCTGCCTGACCATGATGAAGATGATGAAAGCGAGGATGGCGAAATTGAGCGCGATGGTCGCGAAGTTGCCCCATGCGAGGACGGGTACCCCCGCCTTCCTCACGGCATCGAGCGTCATCGGCACGCCCGCCGGGACGTCCTTGAGCGCAAGGAAGAGGTTCGAGAAATCGGCATTGCCCATTGCCCGCCCGACCACGGGCATCACGAGGTCGTTCACGACAGAGTCGACGATCTTTCCGAACGCGGCCCCGATGATCACACCAACGGCCAAGTCGACGACGTTGCCCTTTAACGCGAACTGCTTGAATTCAGAAGCAAAACTCATCTTCTCTCCGAGTATGACCCGAGCGGGCGACCGGTGGATCTTAGGGGGGGGGAGGGGGGGGGTCAACCCTCGCGGGTGATCGCGGGGCTGTAAGTCCTTACGGGGAATCGGCTAAAATGGCGGGCGACATACCACCCCCCCTACCGCACATCCCCCTCCCGCAATGACCGCCATCGTCCTGGACCAAGTCGACGAGAAGAAGCGTCGCCTCCTCATTGTCGCCACCTCCGCCGCGGGAGCAGTCGCCGCGGGAGGAGTTGCCGTCCCTTTCCTGGGTAGCTGGTTTCCGAGCGCCCGCGCACTGGCCGCCGGCGGCCCCGTCGAAATCGACGTGGCCAAGATCGAGCCGGGGCAGCAGATCACCGTCGAATGGCGGGGCAAGCCTGTGTGGATCCTGAGGCGCACGCCCGAAATGCTCGCGCAACTGGAGAAAAACGACGGAATGCTGGCGGACCCGAGGTCGACCTCCGCGAAACAGCCCGACTATGTGAAGGGCGCTGCCCGGTCGATCAAGCCGGAGCTGTTCGTCGCCGTGGGCGTCTGCACGCACCTGGGATGCACTCCCACGCTGAAGAAGGAGATCGGCGCCGCCTCGGACATGGGCACCGATTGGCCCGGAGGGTACTACTGCCCGTGCCACAACTCCCGGTTCGACCTCTCCGCCCGCGTATTCAAGGGCGCACCGGCCCCGACCAACCTCGAGATTCCGCCCCACCGATACCTGAGCGACGCCAGGATCGTGGTGGGCGAGGATCAGAAGGGATAAGCCATGGCCGTCATGAACAAGCCTCCCGTTACCGGAGCCGGCCCCCTCAACGGCGTCCTCACCTGGTTCGACCAGCGGTTTCCGCTCATGGTGCTCTGGAAGAGCCAGCTGACGGAGTACTACGCGCCCAAGAACTTCAACGTCTGGTACTTCTTCGGCTCACTCGCGCTGCTCGTGCTCGTGATCCAGATCGTGTCGGGGATTTTCCTCACGATGAACTACAAGCCGAGCGCGGAGCACGCGTTCGCCTCGGTCGAGTACATCATGCGAGACGTTCCCGGCGGGTGGATCATCCGCTACATCCATTCCACGGGCGCCTCCGCGTTCTTCATCGTCGTCTACCTGCACATGGCGCGCGGGCTGATGTACGGCTCGTACCGAAAGCCGCGGGAGCTCACCTGGATCTTCGGCGTGCTCATCTACCTCTGCCTCATGGCGGAGGCGTTCTTCGGCTATCTCCTCCCCTGGGGGCAGATGTCGTTCTGGGGCGCACAGGTGATCATCAACCTCTTCGCCACGATCCCGATCATCGGCGAGGACCTGTCGGTCTGGATCCGGGGCGACTACAACATTTCGGACGCCACGCTCAACCGCTTCTTCGCAATGCACGTGATCGCCATCCCTCTGGCGCTGCTGGGACTCGTGGCCGCGCACTTGATGGCCCTGCACGAGACGGGATCCAACAACCCCGACGGCATCGAGATCTACGAGAACCTCGACCCGAAGACCGGAACGCCGGTTGATGGCATTCCCTTCCACCCGTACTACTCCGTGAAGGACCTGGTTGGCGTGGCCGTCTTCCTCATCGTCTTTTCGGCGGTCGTGTTCTTCTCCCCGGAAGTCGGGGGCTACTTCCTCGAGTACAACAACTTCATTCCCGCCGATCCCCTGACGACTCCCGAGCACATCGCGCCGGTGTGGTATTTCACCCCTTTTTACGCGATGCTGCGGGCCGTCCCGTCCTTCTTCAACATGCAGGTCTGGGGCGTGATCGTGATGGGTGCGGCGGTCATGATCTTCTTCGCGCTTCCCTGGCTGGACCGTGGCAGGGTGAAATCGATCCGGTATCGCGGCCCTATCTACAAGGCCTTCTTCGCGGCGCTGATCGTGAGCTTCCTGGTCCTCGGCTATCTGGGCGTCGAACCCACGACCGTGTGGGGCGAGTTCCCGAAGGGCCTCCCCATGGTCGGAGGGGACTACATCGCGATCTGGGTGGCTCGCGTGCTCACCACGGTCTATTTCGCTTTCTTCCTGCTCATGCCCTGGTACACCGCGGTCGACAGGGAAAAACCGGTGCCGCAGAGGCTCACGTGATGATGAAAAAGCTGATTCTCTTTCTCCTGGTGGTTCCGGGACTGGCGCTGGCGGCCGGCGGCGGCGCGAAACTGGACAAGGCACCGGCGAACCTTCATGACCGGCTGTCTCTCCAGCGCGGTGCCCAGATCTTCGTCAATCACTGCCTGAATTGCCACGCGGCGTCGATGATGCGCTATTCAAAGCTCGGGGATCTGGGGCTGAACGATGGGCAGATCCGCGAAAATCTCATGTTCGCCGCCGACAAGGTGGGCGATCCCATGACGACAACGCTGGAAACGAAAGACGGCAAGTCGTGGTTCGGCGTGATGCCCCCGGACCTCTCGCTTGTAGCCAGGTCGCGAGGCGCGGACTGGCTGTATACCTACATGCGCGGCTTCTACCGTGATCCCGCCAGCCGGTCTGGATGGAACAACGTCGTGTTCCCCAATGTGGGCATGCCCCATGTGTTGTGGGAGTACCAGGGCGAGCAAGTCATGCAGCCGGGAGACAAGGCCGGTGCGAAGTTCGCCGTGGGAGAGCCCGGGAAACTTTCGCCGGCAGAGTACGACAAGTACGTCGGCGACCTGGTGAATTACCTCGTCTACATGGGCGAGCCGGCGCGGGCCAAGCGCGTCCAGATCGGGATAGTGGTTCTCTTCTTCCTGGCCGTCTTCTTCGTGATCACGGTCCTGCTGAAGAAGGAGTACTGGAAGGACGTCCGCTAGCAAGGGCGGCCGGCGCCAATATCGCCCGATGCTCCCCCGGGGACGCATCGGGCTTGTCGCTTCAGGGGCGAGGCGTCCCAGTGCAGCGAGGAAAATCCAGAAGAGGTGAACAAGACATGATGACGCTCTATTCGGGGATCACCGATCCGTTCAGCCACCGCTGCCGGATCGTTCTGTACGAGAAGGGCATGGACTTCGAGATCATCGACGTGGACCTCATGAACAAGCCCGAGGACCTCGCCGTGATGAACCTGTACAACACGACTCCGGTCCTGGTGGAGCGGGACCTCGTGCTGTACGAGTCGAACATCATCAACGAATACATCGACGAGCGTTTTCCGCATCCGCAGTTGATGCCTGCGGACCCCGTGATGCGCGCGCGTGCGCGCCTGTTCCTGTTCCGTTTCGAGCAGGAATTGTTCACCCACGTGAAAGCGCTCGAGTACGGGCCCACGAAGGGGCATGACAAGGCCCGGCTCTACGTCCGGGAGAACCTCATCCAGATCGCGCCGATTTTCGTGAAGCAGAAGTTCATGCTCGGGGAGGAGTTCTCGATGCTCGACGTGGCGATCGCTCCCCTGCTCTGGCGGCTCGATCACTACCAGATCCAGCTGAACAAGCAATCCGCGCCGCTACTTAAGTATGCTGAGCGGCTGTTTGCTCGCCAGGCCTTCATCGACTCGATGACCGCCTCCGAAAAGGCCATGCGTCGCTGAGGGCGCCCCGATGCCCGAAGTATCCACGAAGCCGTATTTCATCCGCGCCATTTACGAGTGGTGCTCGGATTGCGGCTTCACGACCTACCTGAGCGTGAAAGTGGACGATAGGACGCGCGTGCCGGCCGAATATGTGAAGAACGGCGAAATCGTGCTCAACGTGAGCCTCAACGCCACGCGAAATCTCACGATCAACAATGAGCTCGTGCAGTTTTCCGCCCGCTTCAGCGGGGTTTCCCGTGAGGTGACCATTCCGGTGGACCGCGTGCAGGGCATCTTCGCGCGGGAAAACGGCCAGGGCGCATTCTTCACCGTGGAAGCTCCTACGACCCCCGAAGCGACAGGCGACGCCGCCGAGCCGCCCAATCCGCCATCGCCCGGGAAAGCGAACCTGAAGCTGGTTAAGTAAGCGCTCGCTGCGCCGGCATAGCTCAGCTGGTAGAGCAACCGCCTTGTAAGCGGTAGGTCCCCCGTTCGACTCGGGGTGCCGGCACCATTTTCGATCCTTTGGCAGCCCTGCACACGGGAGCCCTGTGTCGTTTGACCTTGCTCGGGGAAAGCCGGATAATTGAGAGTTTTCCGGAGGGGTGCCCGAGTGGTTAAAGGGGGCAGACTGTAAATCTGTTGGCCTTGCGCCTACGTTGGTTCGAATCCAACCTCCTCCACCAGGTTTCGCGGGGCGCCTTCCGGGATAGGCGCGCGGTCGGTCGCAGGCGGCGCGGGTGTAGCTCAATGGTAGAGCAGAAGCCTTCCAAGCTTACGACGAGGGTTCGATTCCCTTCACCCGCTCCAGCGCGACCGGCCGGAACGGGGGCCGGGGAAACGAGGCAGTGCCGGCCGCTGGCCGGCGGGTTGGCGGTGTGGTTCGCGGGTTGCTGCAAGCGCGTTGCCGGGCCGGGCGAATGGCGCGTTTGCAGCAGCCCGTTGCAGCCCATGTAGCTCAGTGGTAGAGCACTCCCTTGGTAAGGGAGAGGTCGCGCGTTCAATCCGCGCCATGGGCACCAGAGTCTCACGGGTCGTGATCGACGGATCGATTGAGCAACGAAGTCTGAAGGAGTCATGCGATGGCCAAGGGCAAGTTTGAGCGGACGAAGCCGCACGTGAACGTGGGGACGATTGGGCACGTGGATCACGGGAAGACGACGCTGACGGCGGCGATGACGATGGTGCTGGCGCGGAAGTTTGGTGGGGAGGTGAAGGCGTACGACCAGATTGATGCGGCGCCGGAGGAGAAGGCGCGGGGGATCACGATCAACACGGCGCACGTGGAGTACCAGACGGCGAACCGGCACTATGCGCACGTGGACTGTCCGGGGCATGCGGACTACATCAAGAACATGATCACTGGGGCGGCGCAGATGGATGGTGCGATCCTGGTGGTGAGTGCGGCGGACGGGCCGATGCCGCAGACGCGGGAGCACATTCTGCTGGCGCGGCAGGTGGGGGTGCCGTACATCATTGTGTACATGAACAAGGCGGACATGGTCGACGACAAGGAGCTGCTGGAGCTTGTCGAGATGGAGGTTCGCGAGCTGCTGTCGAAGTACGATTTTCCGGGGGACGACACGCCGATCGTGATTGGGTCGGCGAAGATGGCGATGGAGGGGGACACGAGTCCGCTGGGCGAGGGGTCGATCCTGAAGCTGGCGGAGGCCTTGGACAGTTACATTCCGACGCCGAAGCGGGCGATTGACGGGCCGTTTCTGATGCCGGTGGAGGACGTGTTCTCGATATCGGGTCG
>CXWK01000027.1_pt1 | contig 16570 bp, 16 predicted proteins | sample 590851 | NCBI WGS metagenome assembly CXWK01 (sample SAMEA3498364, study PRJEB10139) | wastewater metagenome | biome: wastewater treatment plant; material: activated sludge | place: Denmark | collected 2014-08-01 | reverse complement strand
AGGCGAATCATTCCCTGGGTAAACAGCGATGCGAACGGTTCGCGAAGCGACCCGTCGATCAGCCCCAGGTCGGCAAAGGCCTTGGTGAAGAACCGGGCATACATCAAGTGCAAGATGGCATGTTCGATCCCGCCGATGTACTGGTCGACCGGCATCCAGCTCGCGACCTTGGCCGCGTCGAAGGGCAGTTCAGTGTTGTGCGGGTCGCAGTAACGCAGGAAGTACCACGACGAGTCGACGAAGGTGTCCATCGTGTCGGTCTCGCGCCGTGCATCTCCCCCGCATCGCGGACAAGACACCTGGGCAAAATCGGGATGGCTCTTGAGCGGCGACTCACCGGTTGGGGTGAACTCAACCTCGTCCGGCAACTTGACGGGGAGTTGGTCGACCGGGACGGGCACTACGCCGCAGCCGTCGCAGTAGATGATCGGGATGGGACAACCCCAGTAACGCTGCCGCGACACCAGCCAGTCACGCAGACGATAATTGACCTTGGCCTCCCCCGAACCCTGTTCGGCCAGCCACTGAGTTGCAGCCGTCTTCGCCGAATGAACGTCGGAACCGTCAAGCCACGAGGAGTTGATCTTCATGCCTGGGCCGGCATAGGTCGCTTCGGCCCAGCCGTCAGGTCGCTCCGTGGTTTCAATGACGGGAAGCCCGTGCACCTGGGCGAACTGGAAGTCCCGGTCATCCTCACCAGGCACCGCCATGATTGCACCGGTGCCGTAGGTCGCAAGCACGTAGTCGGCCAAGTACAGCGGCACCGGCTCCCCTGTGAACGGGTTGATGACCTGGCGCCCTGTGAAGATTCCCCGCTTGTCGAGCGCACCATCAGAGGACAAACGGTCCATCTCGGATTCGTTGGTCACCCGGTCGATGAACGCCTGGATCTCTGCCTCGTTCTCTACCCCGCCGATGAGCTCCGCGACCTTGGGGTGTTCGGGCGCCATGACCGCATAGGTCATGCCGAACACGGTGTCGATCCGGGTCGTGAAAACTCGAATCTTGTCTGACGCGGTTGCCGCTCCGGCGAGAGGTGCTACTTCGAGATCGAATTCGACGCCTTCAGAACGGCCGATCCAGTTGCGCTGCATCGTCTTGACCCGCTCGGGCCAGTCGAGCGCTTCAAGGTCGTCCAGAAGTTCCTGCGCATAGTCGGTGATACGGAAAAACCATTGTTCAAGTGCGCGCCGCACCACAGGGGTTCCGCAACGCTCGCATTCGCCGGTCTCGGCCTGTTCATTCGCCAAGGTCGTCTTGCACGATGGGCACCAGTTGACCATGGCGTTGTTGCGGTAGGCCAGACCTGCGCCGTACAGCTGCAAGAAGAGGTACTGGGTCCACCGGTAGTAGGCGGGGTCGAAACTCGAAACCTCTCGCCGCCAGTCATACACGGACCCAAGCCGCTTGATCTGTTGGCGCATCACGTCGATGCGTTCACTCGTAATCAGCGCAGGATGGCCGCCTTCTTTAATGGCCGCATTCTCGGCGGGAAGCCCGAAGGAATCCCATCCCATCGGTGACAGGACGTTGTAGCCCTGCATGGTCTTGTACCGACAGATGACGTCGCCCAAGGTGTAGTTGCGGACGTGCCCCATGTGGATCGGACCGGACGGGTACGGATACATGCAGAGGTCATAGAACTTGGGGCGCGATCCGCCCTCTTCCACCTCGTAGGTGCCGTGGGTCGCCCAGTAGGCCTGCCACTTTTCTTCGACCTCAGCAACGTCATAGCGATCAGTCATAGGCCGGAGTGTAACGACCTTGACCCTGACGTTTGGCGCTGGGCAGCGGGGCCGCGTATTCGATCCGAAATCACCCCACGGGCTTTGCTACATTGACCGCTCCACGGGGCTGTAGCTCAGCTGGTAGAGCACTTGCATGGCATGCAAGGGGTCGTCGGTTCAAGTCCGATCAGCTCCACAACGAAAGAGGGACGGGCCAGCGGCCCGTCCCTCTTTATTTTGCGTACTTCGACCCCTCGCCGCGATCGGCCGAGCGCTGACAACTCAACGTCATGTCCTGCGCAGAGTTGGGGCGGCACGGTATCCGCACCCCCTTCTGGCCTGTCCCGCTACTCCCCGATGAACTCCGGGTATTGGAAGGTTGCCTTGAGGTTCTCTCCCCACAGGGCAAACACCGGCTCCTTGGGGAGTTGGAGGCCGCGAAGCTCTTCGGCAACCGGCGACGCACCGAGTTCCATTTCGACGGCAGCAGGGTCGATGAACCCGGTCGGCATCTCCATCTCGAGCATCGTCTGGTACCGCTGAGTGTCGAGATAGGAGTAGGTCGCGTTCTCGATCACCTCGGGGGTACCTGCGGGGGCGACCCGCGGGAACTTAACGGTGAAGACCAGACGGCTTTCCATCCAGAGTGCAACCTCGACATCGTCGTCGGTGTACTCGAACGTGATCCGCTCGACGGTCTTTGGGACGCCCAGGACGCGGTTCCCCGCTTCGGCGGTGAACTCCTGGTTCACAGGCATCCGATAGACGAACGAACCTTGCTTTTCGGGTTCGCCGGTCGGGTGCGCCAGAAATCCGAAGTTGACCTCTTGGTAGTCGCCCCAGGGGTTCTCGACGTAGTCGACGAGTGCGAGCACAAAGGTGGCTTGACCGTTGTCGTCTTCAGTCACCGTGTAGCCACCGCCCGGGACGAGCATCTGTGCGACCCCAGCGGGAACTTGGTAGGTCAGGACGGCCTGGTTCATCGATTCGACGACCAGTGGGAACACGATCTCCCGGCCTTCGACCTCGCCCCACCGCCGTTGACGGTCAACGCTCTGAGTCATCTCGCTCACTCTCCTACTGCGGGGCGGAAAATCACGCTGTCCCCTTTTTGGGCGCTGCGCATAATGCCCGAAAGCCCCGGGAATTACCAGCTTTGCCCGCGGCGGGGAGGTTCACCAGCGCTCAAGTCAAGAAATTGCATGCGTGAAAATCGAGGAGAGTGTCTGAGGCGCGGAAACGGCCGCCCTTCTCAGAGCGGCCGTGCGGGGCACGATGTCGACGCCTTACAGGGCGTCGCTCAGGCTGGCCCTAGTTCGCCGTTCCAGCAGCAGCCTGGTCGTCAACGCCGTCGATCTTGTCGACGAGGTCTTTGACCTTGTCCGGCACCTTGCCGCCGGTCATCTCGTCAACCTTGTCCACTGCCTTAGTGGCCAGGTCTTCGATCTGGTCACGGTCGACGCCTTTTGCCTTGTCGGCGAGGTCCTTGAAGTCCATTCCGTACTCCTAGAGGGTGCGTGTGATATCTGGCCGCGGCGCATCCGCCGCACTGTGTTGAGTGCACCGACCGCCGCCGGCCCACCTTAGTGGCCGCCAAGGTCTTCCCAGGCTGCCTTTCCTACGACGTCGCTCCACCGTGCAAGTCGCGGTGTTCAACGATCATTTTGCAAAGTAGACCTTGAATTCCACGGTCGCGTCGTCGCGAACGGTGCGCCCCAGTGCGTCGGGCCGCTGAATCCCAAAATTGCCGAGTTTCACCGGAATCTGGCCGACGACCTCGATGACTGGGCCGGTTCGCCGCGCCTGGATCGAGGCTGTCACAGCGCGGGTTTGACCGTGCATGGTTAGCGACCCGGCCGCCGAAACGGAAACCACTTGCCCGTCGCCTGGTACCCCCGAAAGGGCAATCGGCGCCTGCAGCACAAATGTCGATGTCGGAAACGCATTCGACTCGAGATACTGGTTTCGAAGCGTCTCGTCTCGCAGGCCAACGCCGGTGCTCAGCGAACGAGCGTCCACCGTCACCGACGCCGCGGTGACAGCCCCGTTGCTGATCGTCAGGCTGCCCGAGACCTGAGAAGTTCGACCCACGACCGTCTCGGGACCACCGATCGGGACGTCTTCAAGCACCCGGTACCCCGCGCCAGCGTCATTGACACCAGGATTGACCAGGTTGTAGCTGCCGTCTATCGCTGCGGTCGCCGACGGAGGCGCTGTGACAGGCGCTGGCGGTTGAGTCGGGGGCGGAGCACTCGGCGCCGGTTGCGTCACGACCGGACGCGCCGGCGGATCCGTCGCCCGCGGCGCGGGTGTCGTGACCGGCGGTGCGGTGGAAGCGTTCGCAACGGGCCGTGCGCCAGGACCCGCGCTACCTGAGTTGGGGACCGACGATGCAGTGCCCTTCGAGGTCGACGTAGGTCGCGCTTCAGAGCCGTCCACTGACGTCGTCGTCGAACCGTCAACGACCGTGGTGCCCGACAGCGCCGTGGTGGTCTGGACAAGTTCCGAAGTCGTCGTGGACGTCGAAGAACCAAGCCCCAGCTGTTCCAGGTCAAGCGGCTGCTCGCTCAGGGTGAACTCGTCCGGCGCATCACGGTTTGTGAGCGCCCAGTACGCGTTGTATGCCAGAAAGAGGACCGCCAGAGAGCCGCCCACGAGCAGAACGGCCGACCACGCCTTGTGCGAACGCACCCACGAAACGACTCTTGACCTCATGTCCGTCCCCAAACGGTAGTTAACGGCCGTCAGTCGGCACCTTCTGCCGACCCAAAAGGGCCTTCCCGCCTTGGGGACTGCGCTTGCCCGCTAGGGCGAGAGAATCCTTGTTGAGGGCTAACCCTTCGGGGCGACGAGCGGGGGTGTCGTCGTGACGCTTACCTTGACGCGCGCGCCATCGGACGCAAGCGCTATTGCAACCCTACGTTGACTTTGATCGGCAAGGAAGAGTGTTACGCGGCCTTCTTCAACAGAGCCCGTTCGCCGCTGCTCGGTGAATGCTGATTTCTTTATCGCTGCCTCGGTTTCTGTCAACACCTGAGTCAGGCCCTTGTCGACCGTGCCGGACAGCGAAAGTGCAGGGTACTCACCCGTCGAGGCGGTTACGTTGAAATCTGGCGGTAACGGCACCTCGGACGGCAACCCTTCGGGTATCCCCTCCGCTGCGCCGACGTCGCTTAACGCTCCCTCGGACAGCGAGATGTCTGGTGCTGGAGCGGTCGTCTGGCCTGAGCCAGTCCCGTCGGCGTTCCCCGAAACCCCCGTATCTGCCGGGTCGTCACCTACGAGGCTTGCCTGCCCGATGTCGCGCTGGGAAGACGATTCATCGTCCGGTGCGCAAGCGGCCAGCGTTCCGAGCCCCAGCCCTGCGATCATCAGGGCAACGAGCGCCGACCGAACGGACCGAGCTTGGGACCGCTGAAGAAACGGCGTGTGCACACCAATTGAAATCGCCCACTGGTCTCGTAGCACCGCCACTGGCCTCCCTGACACGCCTCTGCGTTGTTGCATCTTCGCCACGTCCTGCACGAAACGGCCAAGGCGCCTCAATGCCGCCTGACCCGTCGCTCGGCGCAACCGTACGCGTTGTCCCGACGACTCAGACGTCATCACCCCGTCGATCGCCGCAATCAGCACGTTTTTTGGACAGTGTCTAACCCTGTGGCATTTCGACGCCCAGATCCGACAACTGCCGTTCCGCTTGTTCGGCCCACCCCCTGTTGGCCGCAGGTGAGGCAGGCGACGGGTGCAAGATCATCCCCGTCGGGACATCGTGGCCAGCAACACGCTTCACCATGGTTGCGGCGAACGCTCCAACACCCACGACGAGACGAGGGCGCGTCACCGCAATGACGCCTGAGAGGGCCCGGTCGCAAGCTTCGAAGAGCGGCTCCTTTTCACGTGCGGGGAGCTTGTCTGGGGTTCGGTTTTTCCCCGACTCTTCCATGAAGACGAGCGGGCAGTAGTTCCACACCAGGAACTGATCAAAGAACGCCTTTGGCGTGCCGAATCGCTCTCGGGCCCAGCCCCACAGCCGTGCACCGGACACCTCGGTTCGGTCACAATTCCAGCCCAGGATGGGCCGCTTTGGATGTTCGACTGCGGGCCTGCCGATCGGCGCGTCGATCCCCATCCAACCGTGGACAAATTCGATGGCGCCGAACGGCACCCCCGTCTGAGCCATCCCCCACGGTCCGGGGTTCATACCCACTAAGAGCACCTGATCCGTGCCAGCCGCCATGTGGAGATAGGCGTCGAAGCTGGCCCGGGCGTAGTCGAGGGGGTCATAGACCGAGACGACGGGTCGCCCAAAGGCCATCCGATCTACCGCCGAGGTGAGGTCGTCGACGGTGTCGTTCAGTGCAGCAACCTGGATTTGAGCCAACCGAGAAGGTGTAGACAACGTGGGAATTTTCTGTTTTGCCTGGTCAGGGAGCCGTTTGCAGAACTTCAGAAAATCTTCGAAAAAGTCCGCGACTTTGTTTGGTCCAGACCGTCCAATAGCTGCACTCGTGTTGGGGAAGGACGCCTCGCAGCTCCGGCTGCGGGGCGTTCTTTGTGCACCGGGGGTCATTTGACCAATCCGGATTTCAAGCCGCTCTTCCGACAGCCTTCACAGGCGTCGGCAGAGCGGCTTGATTTTTTGTGGAGCTTGCCTTTTAGCTCTTCCACTTCCGGCGAGGCGCGTCGCCCCACAGGCGTTCCAGGTCGTAAAACTCTCTGGTCTCTGCATCAAAGACGTGCACCACGAAATCGCCATAGTCGAGCAAGGCCCATTGCCGCTCGTCCTGGCCCTCTTTTTTGGGGGGCCGACATCCGGCCCATTTCCGAACCTCGTCCTCGATGGTTCGCAGCAGCGACCCGACAAGGCGCTGGTTGGAGGCGCTAGTGATGACGAAGTACTCCCCCATCGCCGCATTCGATGGCATTTTCAACACCACGGTGCCCTCGCCGCCGCGGTAGTCCGCGGTGCGGGCTGCAACGTCGACCGCACGTTTGACGGCGTCCTTTGGTAGGTCGTCAAACACTTCGTCGGGGATTGCGGTCCTGGCGCTTGACTCAGATGTGGTTTGGTAAGAGATCTTCGCTACCTCCGGCGAGGGTGTGGACGATCGGCGCAACCCGAGCTGCGCCAGCGCTCAAATTCGGGTGTCGGCGCACAGCGGCCCGGGTCGAGCAGCAAGGCGAGCCTAGTCAGCCGCCTCGTACATTCGCTTGGCGTGGATTATCGCTTCGACCGCGGGAGGGACGAGCCCGGCAACCTCGAATCCGACGGAAAGCCGTTCCCGGATGAGGGTCGAGGAAATGTCGATTCGGGGCATCTCGACCGGGATCCAGCCACGGCGACCCACGAGGTCCAGCTGTCCTTTGCGATCTACCACGGCGATCTCGGCGAGCTGGTCGATTTCTGCCGCGCGATGCCAGGTGTCGAGTCCCGCTGCCGCGTCGGCACCCAGAATGAGCACCAAATCACCGTGGTCGGCAAGGGCCTCAAGGGTGTCGACCGTATAGCTCGGCCCGTGACGATCAAGTTCCATCCGGTTTGGGATCAGCTGCTCACTTGACTCGCATGCCGCCAGCAACATCTCCCAGCGTTCCTCGGCAGGGGTGACCGTCTGCTCGCACTTCTGCCATGGGTCCCCCGCCAGCACCATCATGACGGTCTCTAGATCGAGTTGGCTCGCCGCCCAGCTGGCGGCAGCAAGATGCCCGTTGTGGATTGGATCGAAGGTGCCGCCGAAGACACCGATTCGGGCACGGCCGCCGACGCCAGCGGCGACGTGCGCTCTGACCTCGTGCTCGGCAATAGCGTTCGACATCGCTCCCTTTCGCGACGGTTTGTGCGTTCGGCAATCCTATGTTCACGCTGGGGCCACAGAACACGAGCCCATCGGGTGCACACGTACCCCTAGAATGCCTCTATGCAGAGCGAAGCCGTCACCGCCGCCAGAGGCCAACAAATCCCTGCCTCACCGGAAGACCCGGCGGCGACCGCTCACGCCACACATGCCCGAGCCGCAACCACGCCCCGAGAAGACCGCCGGGTCGCCGTCCGGCGCTCCCTCGCCTTTGGTGTACCGCCCACCGGCGACGCCGTAACGCCAACCCTGATTCGCGTTGAACTCGTCGACCGGCCAGGCGCTCTCGGTCAAGTGGCTTCTCGCATCGGATCGCTTCGGGGAGACATTGTTTCCATCGATGTCGTCGAACAGTGCGATGGTCGGGCGATCGACGAGTTCGTCGTCCACTTGCCAACATCTGAGGTCATCCCGACCTTGATTCGAGAGATTCACGAGGTGGACGGGGTCACCATCGAACAGATTCGAATCCTTCCCGAAATTCCCGAAGGAAGGATCGAGGTACTCGACGCGGCGACGGCGATCTGCGAGGCGGAAACTGCTTCCCTCGTTGCACAGGCGCTCGCTGCCCATTCGCTCATGGCATTGGCGGCCGACTGGTCGGTGGTCATGTGTGGCGAGCAGCTGGTGACCTCGGCCGGCGACATCGAGATGCCGATGTCCACGCTCATTCAGATGGCACAGGCGGAACCCGCTCCGGATATGGATGCCACGCTGGCGACATCGGCGACCAAAGACGTGGCGTTTGCCGCGCTGCCCGCTGTAGATGGCCTGTTGATGGTCGCCCGTGCAGACCAAATTTTCCGCTTGCGGGAGCGTCAGCGTTTGGCGTCGCTCGCTCGAATCGCCAACCGCACCATCTCGCTGCTCGGCGGCTTTCAAACGACCGACGACGGGTAGGTCAGCGAGACCTACCCGGTGTTCACCGACGTCCTCGTTAGGCGAGGTGCCTCCACATGGCAGTCGGGGGCCGGCAGCAACAAGCGCGACGCTGTTTAGGCCGCGCCCGGGGCCCCGGGCGCCAACGAATGCCCTCCAAGTCTCGGCCAACGGCGTTCACGACGCTTTTGGGGACGAACCGCACTGGGGTCCTGCCAGGCGCTCGTTCCGGCGGGCCGGGGTGTCGGCGCACCCGGGATCGCGCTCCATCGAATGGTGTTGGCCGCAGGCGCGCACGGGACCGGCTGAGGTTCGCCAACGTCGCGTGAGGCGGGCGCAGATTCGGGCTCCGCGGGTCTCCCCGATTCCTGGGCAGCCGTCGGAGTTTCCGCACCACCCCTTGCACCGGGCCCACCGGGCGCTGGTTGACTCGTTGGCATCGGCGGCGGTTCGTGACCCAACAGCATCTCGAGGTCGTCCCAGGAGAGCTCGGCGATTCCGGGGCGAGCGGTTATCTGGTCATGCGCGGCAACCGCCCGATTTGGAACCCCGCTTGGTTCGTCGATCGTCGGCGGGGTCAGCGGCTCACCGAAGCGGTCCGGCATCGCCACCGGCTCTGGTGCAGGAGTTTGGACGCCCAGAGGCACGTGCGCAGGTTCACCTGCGCTGTCAGGGGACACGACGGTAAATCCGCGCATGTCGACGGGTTCGGCGAAGTGGGCGTTGTCGAAGCAGACAGGCCCTTCAAAGCGAGCGCCAAAGAATCGGCCCGATCGCCGGAACTCGGCATGGTCAAAGCCGGTGTGGGACTGGAAGTGTGCACCGGCAAAAGCCGCGTCGCCTTCGAAGCGCGCCCTGACAAACCCGACGGGCCCTTCAAATACGGCGCCGCCAAAGGTGACCAGACCCGAAAACTCCGCGCCGTCAAACCCCGTCACTCCGGCGAACGTGGCGCCGCCAAAAACGGTGTCCGGTGGAAAGACCGCTCCATCAAACCAGGCATCGGATTGAAAACGAGCACCTGCGAACCGCGTCGGCCCGGCCATCTCAGCGCCGTGAAACCAAGCCGTCCCGCGAAACTTGGCCCCGTCAAAAGCCGCCGATCCTGCGAAATGTGTCGAGTCGAACCCGACATCACGGGTAAAGACGGCTCCGTCAAAGCCGGTCGCGTCTCCGAACTCGGCGCCGCGAAACCAGGCCGGCCCGGCAAATCTGGCGCCGTCGAAGCGAGCGTCCGCTGGAAATGACGCTTCGGCAAACCACGCCGCATCGAGAAACTCCGCGCCCGAGAAGGAGGTGTTCTCGGCAAAGCTGGCGCCGACAAACCATGTAGGTCCGGCGAAGCGAGCGGTTTCAAAGGAAACGGATGCCATGAACACAGCACCGTCAAAGCCTGCAGCAGACCCGAAATGGACCCCGTCGAACGCGGCGTCGCCGCTGAAGACCGCCTGATCGAAGCTGGAATCTCCACGGAACCAGGCCGAGGAGAGCGTCGCGTCGAATTCAAAGGTTGCGCCGTTGCACCAAAGGTCGGAGTGAAACCTGGCTGACTCGAGATGAACCCGGTCGCCAAAGGTCACCTCATTGAACGACGCTGGACCATGAAATTGCGTATTGCGGAAATATGCGACGCCGACAAAGGTGGCGTCGTCGAACGTTGTTGTTCCAGTGAAATGAATATCGGAGAAGTTGACACCATCTTCAAATGTTGTCGACTGGAGTGAAGCATTGTGAAGTACTGATGTTCCGTAAGAGTCCGTCGGCACCGCGTCCATCAAGGAGGTCAGAAGCGCTTCATCAAGGACGCAGCCGCGCGCGAAATCGAAGTCTCCACCCAGTCTGAGCAGCGCGTGAGCGATGGTGTAATCGCTCTCATCGCAATGGTTCAGGCACCGGCCATGCCGGTCGAACTGGACGCCGAGACATTCGGGATCTGGGCCCAGGCACACCGGCCATGGCGGATCGATTCGCATATTCAGCCCAGCCTAGTGCCTACGGAACGTGAGCGTTGGTTTGCTCTGGGTAGGTATTTTATTCGTCTTTCGTCCTCGTGGACCGGTTCATTCCCCCGGTCAAGACGGGGCGGTGGAGCCTGCCGCGCGAAACTCGACGGCCATGCGCATCGCCACGTGGAACGTCAACTCGCTGAGGGCCAGGCTGGGGCGGGTACAAGCCTGGCTTGACGAGGCTCAGCCAGACATCCTCTGCCTCCAAGAGACCAAACTGGCCCAGGACGATTTTCCGACCGAATCGTTCATTTCTCAAGGGTACGAGTCGATCCACTTTGGCCAGGGTCGCTGGAACGGGGTCGCAATCCTGTCTCGGGTGGGCCTGGAAGGCGGCCTACGGGGGTTCGGAGACCTCGACGATCCCACGGGGGGTGAGGCCCGGATCGTGAGCGCCAACTGTGGTGGAGTGAACATCATTTCGGTCTACGTACCCAACGGACGAGAGATCGGCCACGAGCAGTACGACATCAAGCTCACGTGGCTCCGCCAACTTAAGGCGTACGTCGAGAAGCGATTTACACCCGATGACCCACTCATCGTTACTGGCGACTTCAATATCGCGCCCGATGACCGGGATATCTGGAGCCCCAAGCGCTTCGCCGGCAAGACCCACGTCAGCCAACCCGAGCGAGACGCACTCACCGATCTGGAATCGTGGGGGCTTATCGACATCGTGCGAGAACGCAACGAAGAGGACCGCATCTTCACGTTCTGGGACTACCGAATGGGTGCATTCCACCGCGGCTGGGGCATGCGCATCGATCTACACCTCGTGACCAGGCCGGTCGCTGAAAAGACAACCTGGTCCCTGATCGATACCTATCCCCGACGCAGCTTGGGACGCGACGACAAGCCGTCCGATCACACGGTTGTCTTCATCGACGTCGACATTCCGCAACCTGCCCAGTAGACGTTGCGCTGAGCCAACTCCGTTAGGCGGTGCCGCTACCGGCGCCAGGCCGCCGCAGCCTCAGGGGGTTCGGAGGGCCCCATCCAAACGCAGCACGCTCCCGTTGAGGTACCGGTTGCGCAGGACCTCCAGGACCAGACTCGCGAAATCTTCGGGCGTCCCAAGACGATGGGGAAATGGGATCGGATCGGCCAGATCTGCCCGTTGTTCTGAAGGCAACAGCTGCAACATCGGCGTGTCCATATGCCCCGGACACACCGCATTTACGCGGATCCCGAGCGCGGCGAGGTCACGCGCCGCTGGGAGCGTCATCGAAACGATGCCTCCCTTTGATGCGGCGTAGGCAACCTGGCCTGCTTGGCCGTCGAAGGCCGCAATCGAGGCCGTGTTCACGATGACTCCGCGTTCGCCGTCAGAGTCGATCGGGTCCAAGGTCGCCATCGCAGCGGCAGCCAGTCGCATCACATTGAAGGTACCGAGGAGATTGACACGCATGATCCGCTCAAATCCTTGAAGATCGTGAGCGGCGCCCGACGTGCCCACCGTCCGCTGCGTCCACGCCACACCGGCGCAATTGACGACGTAGCGCAGTGGCCCCCAACTCATCGCTGCGTCGACGGCGTTCGCAACAGAAGCCTCATCAGCGACATCGGTCTGCACGTACCGAACTCGCTCACCCAAACGCTCCACGAGTTCTTGACTTCGTTGAGAGTCCCGATCGGCGATCAACGAACGCCCGCCAGCGGCGACGACTGCTTCGACGACTCCTGCCCCCAGACCTGAGGCGCCACCGGTCACTACGGTGACCGAATTGAGGACTTCCACGCCTACTCCAGCTGTGTCGCCCGCTATATCACGGTTCTGGTCGGAACGAGCCACGCTAGGCGACACGACGTCAGCGGCTCGACATCTCGCATCGGTTTGGGTGCGTCGCATAGCACCTCTGCACCCGGTGTGGCTGCGGGTCGAAACTTGGCGACCGGCCAACCCGACGGGTTACGACGAGACGTCTAGGAGGCTTCTGACCTTGCATTAGGCCCATAACGGCGAGCGATCTCGGCGACCGGCTGGGGTTGGAGTACGCGGCGCTTGTTGGCTTCGGTGGAACCAGGCTCGAAGGCGAGCCTGCTCCAGGTGTAGCGAGGACGGATGAGCTCATCGGGCGCCAGATCGTAGGTGGGACTATCCGGCGTCAACATTCGGATCCGAGCGTTTGGCGCGTAGAAGGCGTTCTCAATCTCGTTAGCGGTCGCCGTCTCTGGATTGATGCCCTCTGCTCGAAGCGCTCGCTCGTAGGAACTCCAAAGGGGCCCGCGCAGCAGTTCGGCAAAGATCGCCGGAAGGGTCTCGGGGTCGGTCAGCAGCCAGGAGTGGAGTCCTCGATGCACGACCACCAACTGACCGCCAGCGCGTTCGGCGGTGTCTCGTGCCGTGGCCAATGGGACGATGAGGTCTTTGTCCCCGTGGACAGCGATCACCGGAACGTCGTGCTCGCGCATCAGATCGAGCTGGGGTTCTGATGATCCATCCCGGAGGATGGCAAGCATCGGCGCGATCATCTTCCACGGCCCGCGCAGGTGCCGAAGCCCGAGGGGCATGGCCAGCTTGATCAGTTTGCGCGCCTGGCGAGCGTTTTTGATCAGCGGAAAAATCGTCAACGAATCTGCAACGAGCAAGAGTCCCAGCCAGGGAACGATCACCGGAAACTCGCGTGCACGAGCCATGAAGTCGTCCCAGGTTTGCCCCGTGATCGCCGAGATCGGGATCACCGCGATGGCGTTGTCTGGGTTGCGGGCAGCGAGTCGGAGCGCCAAACGACCGCCCATGGAGTGGCCGGCGAACACCGCGCGACGGATCCCCAATACCTGGCAAACCTCTTCGAGCTGGTCGACGTAGGCGTCGAACTCGTAACCGTGTTCAGGGAGTTCGCTGGTTCCGCCGTGTCCCCCCGCATCGATCGCGATGACCTTGAAACCCATTGCGACAAGGCGGTTCAGGGTCTGCGCGTACAGGAAGCCCTCGGCCATAAAGCCGTGCACGACGACGAGGGGCACCCCGCGCCCCGCAACCGACACCGTGGCACGAATACCACTGGGCAACTCAAGCTCGTGGCGCGCCAGCCTTGGCGCACGCTTGGGTTGGGTAGGAGGTTCTGGGGTTGCGGTGGGCAGCTTGATAACGGTCACGTCGGCTCCCTGTCAGCGGTAAGGCCCGGTTCAGTCCGTGCTCGGGGGGGGGCGCCTCGAAAGCAAAGGAGCCACATGGACCGCACCCACATTGCGAACGAATCCGAAGTACGGGTTAATAACCAATCACACCCGGGTGAATACGCGGCAACGACCCCAATCTAGCCCCCACAGGTGTTGCGCAGCGGCGATCTGCTCAGCCCCAAACAGGCAAAGATTACATTGTTAACAACGAAACCATCTGCCGACCAGATAGGTACATCAGGTGAGCGGCGGGATTCGAATCGAGTTAAGCGTCGGGGCCAAAGTGGCCGCCTCAGCTCCCGTGGGGAGGCCCTCCGTGGCTGAGCCACAAGAAAAAGCTGGGGCACCAACCGTAAGGTTGGTCGCCCCAGCTTTTTCTGAAAACGGCTGATTTCACGTGACCCGAACAGCGGCGACAATCCGCTCCCCGGGCCATTTCTTCTAGCCCTGGCGGGCCTTAATGGCCTCGATCAGCTTCGGCATCACCTTGTGAACGTCCCCGACAATGCCGAGGTCTGCGTACTCAAAGATCGGCGCCTCGGCGTCTTTGTTGATCGCGATGATGTTGTCGGAGTTCTTCATACCGACCAGGTGCTGAGTGGCACCCGAAATACCAGCAGCGATGTACACCTTGGGCTTGACCGTCTTACCGGTTTGACCGACCTGGAGGGCATACGGAACCCAGCCAGCGTCGACGATGGCACGAGAAGCTCCGGCCGCGCCGCCGAGAAGCTTGGCGAGCTCTTCGACCATGCCGAAGCTCTCCGACTGGCCAAGGCCACGTCCACCCGAAACCACAATGGCCGCTTCTTCAAGCTTGGGCCCGGTCTGCTCTTCGACGAAACGCTCGGTCACGTCGGTGTCTGCAAGACGACCTGCATCACCAGCGGGTGCCGCAGTCACAGCGGCGGCAGCACCACCGGACGGCTCTGGGTTGTAGCTCTTCGGACGCACACCAATGAGGTGCGGTGAAGACGACTCGCTGGCGTTCACGAACTTCGTGCCACCAAAGACCGGGGTCGACATCACAACGTCGTCACCGTCAGCGGTAACCGACACGGCATTGGTCAAAACCGAGCTATCGAGCAGAGCCGAAGCAATGCCCATCGCGTCACGACCGTCGTAGCTCATAGCGAACAGAACGACGTCGGCGTTGATCGACTTGATCGTCTCGACCAGGGACGCAGCGGTGCCCGAACCGGGCAGTGCCGAACCGGGGTCGGCGGTGTAAACGGTGGTTGCACCGTACTCACCGAGTGTGCCGGCAACGGCGTTGCCGTCGGACCCGGCGTAAAACGCCGAGACGGTGCCACCGAGCCCGCGGGCGCAGGTCAACAGCTCAAGGGTTGTGGTCGTTGGTACGCCGGCGGTCGCCTCTGCGTACACCAAAACGTTACTGACTCCCATGGATCGCTCCTCGGGTAGGTATCGACCGTGCAGGGTCGACACGAGATTTTCAAGTGGACCGATCAGATGACCTTCAAAGATGCGAGGAATTCGACGACCTTTTCGTAGGCGTCGCCTTCGTCCTCGATCTTCTCGCCGGCTTCGCGAGCCGGGGCGTCTTCGACACCGGTGATGGTTTGGCCAGCACCAGCCCAACCAACCTGGTCGTTCGACAGTCCGATGTCACCAACGGTGAGGATGTCGATCGGCTTCTTCTTGGCCGCCATGATGCCCTTAAAGGAGGGGTAGCGCGGCTCGACGACACCAGCGGTCACGGAAATCACTGCTGGCAGCGAGGACGTGACGGTGTCATAGCCGGCCTCGGTTTGACGCTTGATGGTCACCTTGCCGTCGGAGACCGTGATCTCCTTGGCGAAGGTCAAGCAGGGCCAACCCAGGAGTGCGGCGAGCTGTGCCGGAACGGTCCCGGTGTACCCGTCAGATGACTCGGTTGCCGTGATGATCAGGTCGGCATCGCCTGCCTTTTCTGCGGCAGCCTTGAGCACCTTGGCGGTCGTCAGGGAGTCTGTACCACCGAGGGCCGGGTCGGAGACGAGAACCGCAGATTCGGCACCCATAGCGAGTGCTGTGCGAAGCCCAGAGACTTCGTCGTTGGGAGCCATCGAGATGAGTTTGACCTCACCACCTCCGGCCGCTTCGACGAGCTGGAGCGCGATCTCGACACCATAGGTGTCGGATTCGTCGAGGATCAGTTTGCCCTCTCGCTTCAGCTGATTGGTGTTTGGATCCAGTTCCCCGGGGTTGGCCGGATCAGGGATCTGCTTGGCGCAGACGACAACGTTCATGTCACTCCAGCGGTTCAGACCCGAGGCGCGCAAAGCCCCGGAAGTCGAATTTTGACAGTGCCTAGCATTGTGGCGCGCGGCGGCCCGACTCTTCGAAAGCGGGTCGAAAGCAACCTCAGATCGCAGAAACTGCCGAATCCGCGAAACGCGACCCGGTGAGCGTACCTTTCGGACGTGCAGGAAACACGCGAAGTTGACGTTGCCATCGTCGGTGCGGGTCCCGCGGGCTGTGCCGCCGCGATCGAATGCGCACGTGCCGGATTTAGCGTCACCGTCGTCGATAAGGCACCCGTCGGCCGTGACAAAACCTGCGGCGACGGGCTGACTACCGAGGCGCTTCGGCTGCTCCAACACCTCGGTTGGGAGCCGTCGAGCTGTGGCTCAGCGCGACAGATCGACACCGTCGCGGTGCGTTCACCGAGCGGACGCACCGTCGAGTTGCCGCTCCCGGGTGGCGGGCTCCACGCGGTGACCGTCACCCGAGTCGACCTCGACCGCTCGCTTGGAGAACTCGCCGCACAAGCGGGGGCCGAACTGCGATACGAGTGGGCTGTCTCCGACGTGACCGCGACCGACGAGGCGGTGGAGATCACCGGGCCCGCCGGAGCAACCATTCGAGCGTCGATGTTGTTGGCCGCCGACGGAGCCTGGTCGCCGATCCGCAAACAGCTCTGCCCGCCAAAGACGTCACACCTCGGCGCTATGCACGCCTATCGGCAGTACATGTC
>CXWK01000576.1_pt2 | contig 16576 bp, 11 predicted proteins | sample 590851 | NCBI WGS metagenome assembly CXWK01 (sample SAMEA3498364, study PRJEB10139) | wastewater metagenome | biome: wastewater treatment plant; material: activated sludge | place: Denmark | collected 2014-08-01 | reverse complement strand
GGCCTCGTCGAGCGCCAGCGCGCCGTCCAGATGGGCCAGCAGTTGGCGATAGCCCAGGCCGCTCAGCGGCGGCTCATCGCCATAGCCCGCCTCGCGCAGCCGCCAGACCTCGTCCGGCAGCCCGGCGGCGATCATGGCCTCCACGCGGGCGTCGATGCGCGCGTAGAGCGCGCGCCGGCCGCGCGTCAGACCGATGATACATGTATCGTAGGGGGGCGGCGTCTTGCGTTGCAGCTCGGAGATGCGACGGCCGGTGACCAGCGTCACCTCCAGAGCGCGCACGACGCGGCGGGCATTACGCGGGTCGATACGCCCGGCGGCGACGGGATCGAGCGCGGCCAGCCAGCGCGCCGCTTCGGCCTGGCCCAGCGCCAGCAGCGCCGCCCGCAGCGCCGGCCGCGGCGCGACCTCCGGTATGCCCCAGCCCTCGACCACGGCCATGACGTACTGCCCCGTGCCGCCGGTGAGGAGGGGCAGACGGCCGCGGGCCAGCACGTCGTCGATGGCGGCGTAGGCCAGCCGCTGGTACTGTCCCAGGTTGATCGTTTCGTCCGGGTTGGCCAGGTCGATCAAATGGTGGGGGACGCGGGCGCGCTCGGCGGCCGTGGGCTTGGCCGTGCCGATGTCCATGCCGTGGTAGAACAGGCGCGAATCGGCCGAGATGATCTCGCCGTTGAAGCGTTCGGCCAGCTCCAGCGACAGCGCCGTCTTGCCCACGGCCGTTGGGCCGACCAACACCAGCAGCCGGCGCGCCGCTTCAGTGTTCATGGGCGATCTGGGGTACGACAGGGGCCACGGGGCGCTCGGCCAGCGCCCAGATGAACTCGGCCGCCTCATAGGCCGCGCGTGGTTGCCCGGCGGCGGCGGCGTTGGCGGCCATCTTGGCCAAGAGGCGACGCTCATCAGCCAGCGCCCGGCGCAGGGCGGCCACCAGCGCCGCCGGGTTATCGGCGCGCATCGCCGCGCCGCGAGCGGTGGCGTACTCAGCATTGCCCCGCTCGTGCATCGGTGTAGCCTGGATGATGAACAGGGGCGTCCCGGCGGCCAGCGCTTCGGCCACGGTCAGCCCGCCGGCCTTCGTGATGACGGCATCGGCCGCCCGCAGCCGGTCGGGAAAGTCATCCACGAAACCGCGCAGGCAGACGGGCATCTGCCAGTCGATGGCCCGCGCCTCGGCCAGCAGCGTCTCATCGTCGCCGGTCACGACTTCCAGATGGATGGGCAGGCCGGCATCGTTGAGGGCGCGCAGGAAGGACGTAAACTCGACCACCCGGCGGCTGCCCACGGCCAGCACGACGGGCAGGTCGGGCGGCCAGCCGTAGCCGGCGCGCAGCTCGTCGCGGGCCGGTCGCGCCTCGCTTAGCCGTGGGTCGACCGGCACGCCCGTCACGTGGCTGCGGCGCGGGTCGATGCCGCGCCGCCGGGCCAGCGCCGCGGTGTCGGTCGTGGGCACCAGGTAGAGATCGACTTCCGGCCGGAACCACAGCCGTTGCAGCCGCGCCAGATCGGTGACGAGCACGACAATGGGCCACGTCTGGGCCGTGCGGCGGCGATAGGTGACCAGCAGGTAGACGAACGCCGGGTGGGTGGTCACGACGACGTCGGGTTGCTCGCGATCCAGGATACGGCCGATGGCCGCGGTCATCGTCCGCACTTCAAGCTGCTCCATCAGCCGCGTCGGCAGCCAGCTATTGGCGATGCCGTGGCCGAGGCGATAGAGGTTCGGGGCCAGGCGCACGACGCGGCTAAAGTCCGACTGCAACTCGCGCAGAACGAGCGGCGCGTCCGGTTCTTCCAACGGGTTGACCAGCACCGCGCGGCAGTGCGCGCCATAGCGCTGCGTCAGGGCGCTGACGGTGGCCTGCGCCGCCCGCCGGTGGCCCAGCCCGGCGTCGTTGGTCAATACGAGAATCGCCCTGCTTGCGCTCATGTGTTTCTATGAAGAGGAAGAAACCACAGATTACACAGATTTCACAGATAAAGATCAATAATCTGTGAAATCTGTGTAATCAGTAGACTATTCTTCTCCATACCTCACCATCCCAAGACGGCATTGGGAATATGCTCGCAGCGCAAGAGCAGGCCGCGCGGGTCGAGTTCAACCGCCACCAGGTCGATGCGCCAGGCCACGTCTTCCAGCCCGTGCTCATAACAGTACTGCTCACCCAGTTGCAGCAGCTTGCCGGCCTTGCGCGGCGTCAGCGCCTCTTCCGGCGCGCCATAGTCACGTCCGCGCCTCGTTTTCACCTCTACGAAAACAAGCGTCTCGCCGTCGCGGGCCACCAAGTCGATCTCGCCCACGGTGCAGCGCCAGTTGCGGGCCAGGATAGTGTAGCCGAGCGCTTCCAGGTGGGTGGCGGCCACGCCTTCGCCCCAGCGGCCGAGGCGTTGGCGCGGGGCCGGAGTCTTACCGGTCATCGTGCTCCCGGCGCGCCGGCCGCGCCGCGGGCCACCAGTGCCGCGCCCCGTCGGCGTCGTCGGCCGGGCGCACGAGCTGGGCCAGTTGTTCCAGCATCGCCCCCCAGCGCTCGCTGCGCCGCAGCCAGAGGCCGTGTTCGTGCTCGCGCCGCAGGTCGGGCCGGGCGGCCAGTAGCGACTCGTAAAGCTCGACGGTCAGGGTCGCGGTGCGCCGCATGTCGAAGCGGCGGCTGGCCTCGCGGGCCGCCGCGCCCATGGCTCGCGCGCGCTCCGGGTTGGCCGCCAGGGCGACGAGGGCCGCGTCCAGCCCATCGACTGTCTCCGCCGTGAAACCGGTGACGCCCGGCTCGACCGTATCGACGATGCCCGGCGAGCTGATACCGGCCACAGGCTTGCCGGCGGCCATCGCCTCGATGATCGTCAGCGGGTGCACCTCGCTGGTGGAGGCGGTGGCGAAAGCGTCGGCCGCCGCCAGCCAGCCGCCGATCTCACCGTAGGGCACGACGCCGGTGAAGTGGACGCGTCCGGGGGCCAGCGCCTCAGCTGCCGCGCGCAACTCCCCTTCCTGCGGCCCCTTGCCGATGATGACCAGATAGAGGTCGGGCACGACCCGGCACGCCTGCGCGAACTGTTGCAACAGCGCCGGCACGTTTTTCTCCGCCGCCAGGCGGCCGACGAACATCAGCACAAAGGCCGTGTCCGGCAGGCCAAGATCGGCCTTGCGCCGCAACCGGGCGGGCCGCAGAAACGACTCCAGTTCAATGCCGTTCTCGATGACCACCGTAGGGCAGCGCACGCCGAACTCCAGCATCAACTGGCGCACACTCTCCGACGGGGCAATGACCGTATCGGCCAGGTCGGTGAACTCCGGCCAGAGCTGGCGCATGATGGCGTCGGCCGCGGGCTGGGGCAAGGGCGTGTAGGTTCCGGTGTAGAGGTCGTAGCGGGTGTGGTTGGTATAGACGATGGGGCAGCGTGCATAGCGGTGGGCCATCTCGACGCTCATGAACAGATGGTGGCAATGGACGATGTCCATCTGGGCCAGCAAGTTCTGGGCCTCGCGCGTGTAACCCAGGCTGACGAAGTAACCATGGTCGCCCAGGCGGATGCCCGGCGAGCGGACGATGCCCGCCGCGCGATCCTCGGCGCGGTCGTCGCCCAGGGCGAAGACAGTCACCTCGTGCCCCAGTGCCGTCAGGTATTGCTGGTAAAGGCCGACCATGCGCACCGCGCCGTTGACCACCGTAGGGTCATACGTGGCCGAGACCATGCCGATACGCATTGCACCTCCTTATTGACAGACCGTTTTGTGCTGGGTGGTCAGTAAGCAGGAAGCAGTGACTACTGACCACTGACCACTGACCACTGACCACTGACCACTGACCACTGACTACTGACGATATTGCCTCACCAACCAGTCCGTATTGCGAATCTTCGTCGCCAGTTCTGTCGCCAGGTTGCGCATGAGCTTGTAGCCCAGCACCGGGTAGGTCTCGCACAGGCGCATGAGCTGGTCGCGCCGTAGCCGCAGCAGTAGCGTGTCGTCGCGGCTGACGCGAATGGTGGCCGAGCGCACGCCCTGATCGACCAGCGCCACCTCGCCCACCACTTGCCCCTGGCGCAGTTCGGTCAACACGACCGGCTCCGGGCGCGGATGGGTCTGGCCGCTGCCCGTTCCGGTGGCTACCGCCGCCGGATTGACCAGCACCTCGACCCCGCCCCGGCCGATGATGTATAGATCATCGGAGGCGTCGTTCTCGCTCAGCAAGACGTGGCCGCGGCCGTAGGTGATGGGCGTGCACAGCGCGGCCACCAGGGTCAGTTGGGCGTCGCCGAAGTTGTCGAAAATCTCGGTTGTCGCCAGGATAGTGCGAATACTGGGCTGCATCAGACCTCTCCGACGGCCAACGACCTAACTCTCGTTGGCCCCCGCGCCATAGACGACGCTCATGCCGCGCGCGCGGCTCAGCAACCACTCCAGCAGGGCGATTACGGCCATGCACAGGATGTCGACGGCCACGGCAATCCATAGCGCCGTCGCCAGAAAGCCGAAGAGCGTGGACGCCGGCCGCACTAAGTTGTCCAGCAGCGCCGTATCGCGGGCCAGAAAGGCCACGACCAGCGTCAGCCCGCCCAGCCACAGCAGGAACGCCGGCCAGGCGTGGCGGTCGGAGCGGCTGGGCAGCATGGCGTTGGCGACGGCAAACAGCAGATAGAGCCAGGCCAGAAAGTTGGGCGTGGCGATGATGGCGGCCAGGGCGTCGGTCAGGGTGCTGACGTCGCCGAACTGGAAGGCGTCGGCAAGGTCGGTGACGCCGAAGACGTGGCGACCGATGAGCAGGATGACCGACGTCCCGGCGATGAGCGGGGCCGCGCCGATGAGACTTTCGCGGAACGGGCCGAGCGTGCGGCCCTTGTAGTACTCCACGTAACCAAGTTGCAGCGTGCCGTCCGGCTGGCGGCGCGGGATGAGCGAGAAGCCGCCGGTGCGCACGCCCAGCAGCGTCGCCGTCAGCCAGTGACTGACCTCGTGCAACAACACGCCGGGGAACAGAATGACGGCGTAAAGGACGACGGCCCACTCAGGGCGGCCGGTCAGCAGCAGGCTAACCCCGTGCAGGTGGGCGTGAATCCAGCGCTGCAAGAACAGCAGCACCACCAGCGCGATGGCCGCCCCGAGGAAGGGCATCAGCGGGTCGCTCATAGGGCAACGGAGTTGCCGGCCGCGGCGCTCACCAGCTTGACGAACGTCGGCTTCAGCGATGCCCCGCCGACCAGAGCGCCGTCGATGTCCGGCTGGCGCATGTAATCGGCGATGTTGTCCTCGGTCACGCTGCCGCCGTACTGGATGCGGATGGCCTCGGCCACGTCCGAACCAAATAGATTGGTCAGCACGTCGCGGACGCTGGCGCGGATGATGTCCTCGGCCTGCTGGGCGCTGGCCGAGCGGCCGGTGCCAATGGCCCAGATAGGCTCATAGGCCACGACGCAGACCGCCGCCTGATAGGGCGACAGGCCATCGAACGCGGCGCGCACCTGGCCGCTGACAAACTGCTGCGTCTGCCCGGCCTCGTTCTGGGCCAGGCTCTCGCCGACGCAGACGATGGGAATCAGGTCGTTAGCCAGCGCGGCGACGATTTTCTTGTTGACGCCGTCGTCGGTCTCGCCGAACAGGGCGCGGCGCTCGGAGTGACCCAGGATGACGTAGCGGCAGTAAGGCCGGAGCATGGCCGGGGCGACTTCGCCGGTGTAAGCGCCGCTGGCCTCGTAGTACATGTTCTGCGCGCCGACGCCGATCTTCGTCCCGGCCAGGGCGTGGGCCACGGCCGGGATGGCCGGGAAGGGCGGGCAGACAGCGATGTCGATGCCCGACAGAGCATTCAGGTCCGCGGCGATCTCCTGCACAAAACTCACGGCCGCGTCGACCGTCTTGTTCATCTTCCAGTTACCTGCAACGAATGGGGTACGCATGATGGCTGTATCACTTCCTTGGTTGGGTGCGCCGGGTCATGGGTGGGGCAGCGACGCAGTCGGCGCACGGGTTAAGGGCGACGGCCCGGGTGGCCCGGCCCGTTCGCGCGTTCGCTCTCTAGCGACCTGATTATAAGTGGGCCGCCCCGTAGGGGCAATCGAAACCAGGAATGGCACGCAGATGGACGCTAATTCTCGCAGAGAATCAGCGTCCATCTGCGTGCCATTCTTAGACGTACTCTTCCGGCTTGATCGAGATGACCTGGCTGGAACTGTCCGGCTGCATGCTGACGCCGTAGAGCGTCTGGGCTGCCTGGACGGTGCCGCGATTGTGGGTGATGAGGATGAATTGCGTCTGGCGGCTCAAGTCGCCCAGCAGATCGCGGAAGCGGGTGACATTGGCCTCGTCCAGCGCGGCATCAACCTCGTCGAGGACGCAGAACGGCGGCGGCGAGACGCGCAGAAGCGAGAAGATGAGCGCCGCGGCCGTCAATGAGCGCTCGCCGCCCGACAGCAGCGCCAACCCCTGCTCGCGCCGGTTCGGCAGCCGGGCGACGATCTCTACGCCGCTGCTGGTCGGGTCGTCAGGGTCGGTCATCACCAGCCGCCCAGAGCCGCCGCCGAACAACTGGCGAAAGGTCTGGTCGAAGACGCCGTTCACCTGTTCGACCGTCTTGGCGAACGCCTTCGAGGTCAGTTCGTCCAGTTCGGCGATAACCTCGCGCAACTGGCCGTCGGTCTCGGTCAGGTCGGCCACCTGCCGCGTCAGGAACTCATAGCGCTCCTCGGTGGCGGTCAGTTCGGCCGGCGCGTCGGGGTTGATAGGCCCGATGCGCTGGAGCTGGCCGCGCAGGTGGTGGATCGTCTCCTCGATGTCGGGCGGCAACTCGGCCACGGCGGGCAACTGCTCCACAACCTCGCGCATGGGCAGCGGCGTCGCGCCCATCTGCTCGGCGTCGTAGGCCAGCGCCACCAGCCCCAGGTCGGTGCGGATGCGCTCTTGCAGCGTCTCGACCTGGTTCTCCTGCTGGGTCAGGCGAATGTGGGCCTGAGTCAGTTGCGTCTCCAGCTCGTGGGCGTGGCGCTGGCGGGGGCCGGAGTCGGCCTGGAGGCGGGCCAGCAGAGCGCGGTCGGCCTCGGCCGCGGCCAGCAGCGGCCCCAGCGCGGCTTCCACGGCGGCTACCTCGCGCTCAGCGGCGACAGTGGCCGCGTCGTCCGCGCCCGGCCCCAGCTTTGCCAGTTGCTCGTCCAGCGTCGCCAGCCGCTGGCGCAGCCGGCCAAGCTGGCCGTCGGCCTGGCTCAGCGTCGCCCGGCGGCTGTCGACGACGGCCTGACGCCCGGCCAGAATAGTCTGGGCCGCGGCCAGCGCGCCGCGCAGGGTGGCTTGCTGCTGCTCGGCCTCGCCGCTGGGCAGCGCGGCCAGCCGCTCGCGGGCGGCGGCCAGTTGCCCGGCCAGCTCGGCGGCCTGTTCGGCCTGGCGGGCGGCGGCCGTCTCGCTCTGGGCCAGCCGCGTCTGGGCCGCCTCGCGGGCCGTGGCGCGTTCGGCGCGGCGGCGAGCGGCGGCCTCGCGAAGGCGGCGGGCGTCTTCAGCCTGGCGCTCGGCCTGGCTCAGCCGCGCCGCGGCCTCGGCCTCCAGACGGCTCAGGCGGCGCTCTTCACCGGCGCGGCCGTCGGCCTGCTCTTGCAGCGCGTCGATGGCCGCCGCCTGTTGGGCCACGGCCGTCTCCCCTTCGGCCAGCGCCGCCCGCAGCCGCTCCAGCGTGGCCGCCGCGTCACGCCGCCGTGTTTCGCGAGCCAGGATGCCGCCGTCGGCCGTGTCGCTAACCTCCACCAGGCCGCCGCCACGGACGACGATGCCGTCCGGCGTGACCGCGGCCATGTCGGCCGGCCAGTTTCGCGCCAGCCGGTAAGCGGTAGGCGCGTCCTTCACGAGCAGCAGCCCGGCCAGCAAGCGCCACGCCAGCCCGGCCCCGGCCCCGGCCACCTCCACCCGGTCGGCGGCCCAGCCGATGACGCCCGGCTCAGCGCCGACATCGGGGCGAGCGTCGACGGGTGGAGTGGCGCTCGCGTCGTCGGACGGTGCACCGTCAGGGGCGATGAGCGTCAGGCTGCCGCTGCCGGTTCCGTCGCGGGCCGCGGCCACGGCCTGCCACAGGCTGTCGGCGTCGGCCACCAGCCACGCCGCCAGCCGTTCGCCCAACGCGGCGGCGATGGCCGTCTCGTGGGCCGGGGGAATGCGCAGCAGCCCGGCCAACTGGCCGATGACTCGCTCCGGCGCCAGCGCCACCCGGCCGCGCTGCCGGTCGAGCAGGGCGGCGCGCTCCTCGTGGCGGGCCAGTTCGCTGCGCCGGCGGTTGAGGTCGGACTCGGCCTCGCGCAGGCTGTGGCGCAGCTGCTTCAGGCGGGCGATGTCGGCGGCGCGTGCTCGGTTCTGCTCCTCGCGGGCGGCGCGCAGATCGTTGAGGACGGCGCGGGCGGCCGTCGTCTCGGCCGGCGCGGCGGCCTGGGCAGCGTCCGGTGGCGTGTCGTGCCGCTCCGGCTCGGCGGTCAGTTCGGCCAGCCGCTCGCGCAGATGGGCCACCTGCCCCTCGGTCTGGGCCAGAGCCGTTTGCGCCCGGCGCTGGTCGGTCTCCAGGCGGGTTACGTCGCCTTGCAGCCGGGCCATTTCGGCGCGCCGGCCCTCGAAGGCGGCGCGAAACTCGGTCAGCCGCGTCTGGTGCTGGCCCAGGTCCGCCTGCGCGGCCAGCAGTTCGGCCGTGGCCGCCTCGATTTCGGCCCGCGCCGTGGCCGCCTGCTGCTCCAGGAGCGGCAACTCGGCCTCGGCCGCGGCGATCTGACCGTCCAGCGAGGCGCGGCGCTCGTGGTAGATGGCCCGGTCGCGGCGGGCGGCGTCGATCAGTTGTCGCAACCGGTCGCGCTCGGCGCGGCGTTCGGCCGCCTCGCCCTGGGCGTCGGCCTGGCGGCGCTGCACTGCGTCGATCTCCGTCTGGTGGACCAGCAGGGCGTCGCGGGCCGCGGCCCAGGCGCGTTCGGCCGCGGCCGTGTTGCGGCGGGCGGCGCGCAGGTCGGCCTTGGTCTGCTCCCACTTATAGCCGTACCAGACGCGCAGGAGTTCGTGCAGGTCGGCCGAGATTTGCTCGTGGTTGCGCGTGCGCGTGGCCTGGCGGCGCAACGAGGCTAGCCGCGGCCGGAGTTCTTCCAGAATGTCGTGGACACGCTGCAAGTTGCGCTGCGTCTCTTCCAGGCGGCGCAGCGTCTCGGCGCGACGGGTCTTGTAGTGGGTGATGCCCGCCGCCTCCTCGAACAGGGCGCGCCGCTCGTCGGAACGCAGCGAGAGAGCCTGATCGACGAGTCCCTGGCCGACGATGGTGTAGGTGCGCTCGGCCAGGCCGCTGGTCGCCAGCAGGTCGGCCACGTCCTTCAGCCTCACGACGCGGCCATTGATGAGATACTCGTTCTCGCCGGAGCGATAGGCGCGGCGAGCGATCTCGACTTCGCTGAAGTCGATGGGCAGCCAGCCGTCGCTGTTGTCGAGGGTGATCGTCGCCTGGGCCATGCCCGCCCGCGCCCGCTGGCGGCTGCCGGCGAAGATCATGTCGGCCGAGCGCCGGGCGCGCAAGGTGCTGTAGCTCTGTTCGCCCAGCACCCAGCGCAAGGCGTCGGCAATGTTGCTCTTGCCGCTGCCGTTGGGGCCGACGATGGCCGTCACGCCGTCGTCGAAGACGAACTCGGTACGCGTGGCAAAGGTCTTGTAGCCCTGGAGTTGAAGTTTGCGTAGTTTCATCATAACCGACAGTTAGAAACCGAGTTTCTCGCAGAAACTCGGTTTCTAAGCGTTCTAACATACAATACTGCTGTGGCCAAAGCAAACGTTACCCGCCAGGCGCTGGTGGAGGCCATTGCCGCGCTGGAGTCGCAGCACGGCAGCGGCGACAGCGCTCTCGACCGGGCCGTGGAAACGGCGCTGGCCGCCGTGCGCCAGCGGTTGGGCGAGCTTCAAGCCAGCCCCGGCGACCAGCAACAGCGGCCGTTGGCCGTGCTGGTGGCCGACCTCTCCGGCTACACGGCCCTGTCTGAGCGCATGGACGCTGAGAAGGTCCGCGACGCGCTGAACGCCATGTGGGGCGTGCTCGACGCGGTCATCGCCGCCTATGGCGGGCGCATCGACCAGCACGCCGGCGATAGCCTGTCGGCGCTCTTCGGCCTGCCCCAACCGCGCGGCGGCGACGCAGCCCGCGCCCTGCGCGCCGCGCTGACGATGCAAACGGAACTGGCCCTGTTCAACGCGCGCGTGCGCCGGGCGGCGGCCGCCGGGCAGGGCGCGCCCTGGGCCGCCGACTGGCCGGGGCCGAGTATGCGCGTCGGCGTTCACCGCGGGCCGGTCTACTTTGCCCACGCCCCCACCGGCTCGCGGCTGACGGCCGTGGGCGACACGACGGCCGTGGCCCGCCGGCTGGAGCGCGCCGCGCCGAAGGGCCAGGTGCTGGCGTCGGGCGCGGTCTGGCAGGAGACGCGGGCGCAGTTCCACATGACCCCCGCGCCTGAGGCCGCCGGCCCGGCCGCGCGGCGGGCGGCGGCGGAACCGGCCTACCTGGTGACGGGCGAGCGGCCATCGGCGCACTGGTTTGCGCCGTCGCCGGTGGCCGGACAGATGACGCGCCTCATCGGTCGCACCGATGAGATGGACCAGCTTGAGTTGGCCCTGCAAGCGACCCTCGACAGCGCCGCGCCCCAGGTCGTGACGCTGCTGGGCGCGCCGGGGGTGGGTGTGTCGCGGCTGGCGCACGAGTTCAAGGGCCGGGCGCATCTGCTGCACGGCGCGCTGACCACCCTCCACGCCACCGCCCCGGCCGATTGTGAGGACACGCCCTACGCCCTGGTCCGTGACCTGTTGCTGCGGCGCTTCGACATCCGCCCGCAGCACAGCCGCCACCTCATCGAGGATCGCTTGCGGCGCGGTCTGGGCGAACTCGACCAGCCCGGCCGGCGGCTGGCCGAAACCGGCCCGCTCTCGGAGATGCTCGGTCTGCTGGAACAACTCCTCGATGCGCGCGCCGCCGCCGCGCTGTCACCGGCGCGCGTGCGCGGAGTCGTCGAACGGCTACTCGGCGCGCTGACGGCCGCCGGCCCGCTCCTGCTCGTCCTCGATGGCCTGCACCGCGCCGACCGTCGCTCGCTGGAGCTGGTGGAGGCCATCGCCCGCGACGCCCCGCCGCTGCCGGTGCTCTTCCTGGGCCTCAGCGCGGCCGAGACCGACGCCCTGACCGGCCATGCCCTGACCGGCGATCCGTTCTCGCCCTTCACGCGGCTGGAAGTCGCCCCCCTCTCGCCGGTCGATAGCCGTCTGATGGCGACTGACATCCTCGGCCAACTGCTACCGCCGCCCATGCGCCTGCTCGACCTGGTTGTGGCCGAGTCGGGCGGCAATCCGCTGTACGTTGAGGCGTTTATCCGGCTGTTGATGGAGGGGGGCGTGGTGGCCGGGGAGGCCGGGGCCAGACAGGAGTCGGGGAGCGGGGGAGCGGGGGAGACGGGGCGCTGGCGGGTGGATATGGCCCGGCTGGAACAGATGCGTCTGCCGGCGGGGTTGCTGCGTCTCATGGAGGCGCGGCTGGCCGCCCTGCCGGAGACGGAGCGGCTCGTGCTGCAAGCTGCGGCGGCCGTCGGCGCGCTGTTCTGGGACGCGGCCCTGCTGGGCGCGCGCCCGCCGATCCTGGCCGGCCTGAGCGAGGCCGAGATCGAGGCCGCGCTGCTCAGCCTGGAAGCCAAACGCTACATCGTCAGCGACGGAACCTACAGCTTCGGCGCGACGCAAGCCTACGCCTTCCGCCGCGAGATCACCCAGCAGGCGGCTTACGGCGGCCTGCCACCCGCCGGGCGCCACGCCCAGCACCAGCGCGTGGCCCAGTGGCTCATCGCCGGGCGCAACGATGCCCAGTTCGGCGTCTGGTTCCCGGTGGACGCCATGATCGCCCGCCACTTTGCCGCCGCGGGCGACGACGCCCAGGCCGCCGTCTGGCACAGGCGGGCCGGAGGTGGCCGGTGAGCGCCCCGCTGAGCGAACGCGACCGGCTGCAAGAGGCCATGGTGCTGCTGTCGGCACAGCGCGGCCGGCTGGGCGGCGCGGCCGTGGAAACCATCGTCGGCGTGCTGGGCGAGCACCTGGCGCGGCTGGACAGCGAGCTTCGCGACCGGAGCGCGCTGTCGAGCGAGGCGCGCCCGCCGCTGGAGCAGCGCAAGCAGGTGACCGTGCTCTTCGCCGCCATCGACGGCTTCACGCGGCTGGCCGGCGCGGCCCACAACACCGAGCGCCTGCGCCAGATTGACCTGCTGTGGCGGCGACTGGACGAGACGATCCACTACCACGGCGGCATCGTCGACAAGCACATGGGCGATGTGATCATGGGCATCTTCGGCGTGCCGTCGGCGCGCGAGAACGACCCGGAGCGTGCCGTGCGCTGCGCCATGGCCGTGCGCGAGATGGTGGGTGAGGCGCTGGTCGCGGCCGCGGCCGAGAACGCCCTGCCACCCGACGCGCAACTGGTCATTCGCATCGGTATCAACACCGGCCTGGCGGCGCTGGGTCAGCTCGGCTCCGACGACGGCCAGACGGTCATCGGCGACGCCGTCAACGTTGCCAGCCGCCTGAAGGAGGCCGCGCCCGGCCCCGGCGTCTACATTTCTCAGGACACCTACCGCCTGGTGCGCGACCTGTTCCGCGTCGAGGCGCTAGGCCAGGTGGCGGTGAAGGGACGGCAGATGCCGGTGACGGTCTATCGTGTCGTCGGCTCGCAGCCGCGGGTGTTCTTCGCCGGCGCGGAGGGGCTGGAAGGGGTGACCGTGCCCATGATCGGCCGCGCCGCCGAGATGGCCACCCTGCAAGACGCGCTGCGCCAGACGGCGCAAACGGGTCGCGGCCGGCTCATCACCATCCTGGGCGAGGCGGGCGTTGGCAAGTCGCGCCTGGCGCGCGAATTCAACCGCTGGCTGGAGTCGTTCCCGGCCAAGGCGGTGCGCTTCCAGGGCCGCACCGACCAGCGCTGGCAGGAAGTCCCCCACAGCCTGTGGCGCGATGTGGTCATCGACCATTTCGGCATTGAGGAGAGCGACCGGGCGGGGACGATTGAGGAGAAGATCGGCCGGGCGTTGGCGGGGGCGCTTTCCCGTGGGGCAAGAGAGGAGGCTCTGGGCGTAGGGGCAGGGGGGCAGGGGAGCGTTGGGCGGGGAATGCGGGAGCGGGCGCGGGCCATCGCCCGGCTGGTTGGCCTGGGCGAGGGCGAGGACGCGGCGCTCGACCTGGCCGTCGCGCCCAGCCGTCACCCGCCGGCCGCCGCCCGCGCCGCCGACTTACTGCTCGACTACTTCGTCGCCGTGGCCGGCCGCTCGGCGGTGACGCTCTTCTTTCTGGAAGACATTCACTGGGCCGACGACGACTCGCTGGCCCTGCTGGAGCGGCTGGCCGAACGGGCGGCCGAGACGCCAACGCTCATCCTCTGCCTGGCCCGCCCGCTGCTGATGGAGCGGCGACCCGGCTGGCCGGCCATAGGCGGGCGTCCGCCGGGCGCGCCGTTGCCGGGCAGCCAACTACCGCTGGAGCCGCTGACCGAGGCCGACAGCCGCGAACTGGTGCTCCACATCCTGCGCAAGCTGCCGCAGATCCCGCCGTCGCTGTCTGACCTGATCGTGCGCTCGGCGGCGGGCAACCCGTTCTACGTCGAGGAACTGGTGCGCGTGCTCATCGAGGACGGCGTCATCGTCCCCGGCGACACGGCCTGGCAACTGCGCGCCCGCGAATTGACGCGGCTGCGCGTGCCGACGACGCTGACCGGCGTCTTGCAGGCCCGCCTCGACCGGCTGCCTGAGCTGGAACGGGTGACGCTGCAACAGGCGGCGGTTATCGGCGATGAGTTCTGGGCCGAGGCGGTGCAGCAGCTCAACGGTGCGGCGCGCGCCCCTTTTGCCCCAGAGCAGGTCACGGCTGCGCTGCTGGCCCTAGAGCGGCGCGATATGATCTACCGCGCCCCGTCGCCGGTCTTCGGCGGCCAGGCGTACCTGTTCAAGCACGCCGTCCTGCGCGAGGTGGCCTATGAGAGTGTGCTGCTGCGCGACCGGCCGGGCTATCACCTGGCCGCGGCGCGCTGGCTGCGGGCGCAGAGCGGCGACCGCCTGCCGGAGTATGCCGCGCCCATCGCCCAGCACCACGAGGCCGCCGGCCAGCCGGCCGACGCGGCGCGCCTTTATGAGTTGGCCGCGGGGCGGGCGGCCGAGTTGTACAAGCCGGGCGTGGCCGTCGAACTCTACCGCCGGGCGCTGGCCCTGTTGCGCGACCTGCCCCACTTCCTCGACGCCCGGCTCGACGTGCAGGACCGCCTGGGCCGCGTGCTGGAGCAGCAGGGGCGGCTGACCGAGGCGCTCTACGTCTACCACGCCATGCAGCGCGTGGCCGAACTGGACGGCAACCTGCTGGGCCAGGCGCGGGCCGAGAACTCGCTGGCCGGCGTGCTCTTCTTGTTGGGCGACCCGGCCGGGGCGCGGGCCGCGGCCGACCGCGCCGAGCCACTGGCCCGCCTGACCGGGGCCGACATCGAGTGGGTGCGGGCGCTGCGCTGGCGGGCCGAGGCCGCCGCCGCCGTCGGGCAGACAGCCGAGGCCGCCGCCGCCGCCCTGGCCGCTGTGGAACGCAGCCGCGCCCTCGACGCGCCGCGCGAACTGGCCTGGAGCCTGAGCCTGGCCGGGGCAATGGCCGCAGGGGACGCCGCCACGCAAGCGCTCGACGAACTGGCCGCGCTGGCCGGCGCGCTGGAAGGGCGCGGGGCCATCGATGACGCGGCCACCGCCCTGACCCGGCTGGGCGCGGCACGGCTGCGCCGGGGGGACGATGACGCGGCGACCGCGGCGCTTGACCGGGCGTTGGCATTGCGCCGCGCTGCCGGTGATCTGGCCGGCGCGGCCGAGACCCTCCGTCTGCTCGGCCTGGCCGTCCTCCGCGCGCGCCCCTCGCCCCCTGGGAGAGGGCCTTCGCCGGCCGATGCGCCCTCATCTCGCCCCTCCCACGGGGGTGGGGATCCAATTCCCGCGCAACAGGGGCGAGGGCCGGCCGCGGCTATCGCTTACCTGGAAGAGGCCGGCGCGCTGGCCGAGGCGACGGGCCGGCGCTATGAGCGGCTGCGGTCACGCCTGGCCCTGGCCGAGGCGCTGGCCGACGACCGCCCGGAGGCGGCCGAAGCCCTCCTGCGCGGGGTCATCGTCGCCGCCGAAGACCTGCAGCGCATGGGCACGTGGCGGCACTTGCCGGAGGNNGATAGACCGCCGGTCGCGCCAGTAACCACAAGGTCGTCCACACCGTCACCGGAAACGGGCGGCAGTGGAAGTTCGTGAACCAGGGGTTTGAGCGGGAGTAGGCGGGCGACAGGGGGCCACGAGGCCCCGGCGAGGGGCGGGCAACAAAAAGAGGTTGTAGCCACTTGCCGGCTACAACCTCGCAGAGTGCCCCCGATAGGGCTCGAACCTATAACCTTGGCATTAAGAGTGCCCTGCTCTGCCTGTTGAGCTACGGAGGCGAGACATAGACCTGTCAGGTCGCAGAAGACCTGACAGGTCAGTGATTCTACCGTGTTCCGTCCGAAAAGCAAACACTTACCACCCGCTGGCGGCAAAGGCTGTCCGCAGCAGGTCGGCCCGCTCCTCGGCCGTCATCAGGCGCGGCCTGGCCCAATTCTCGATCAGCCCCGTCCACAGTTCGACGCTCAGCAGGCGGCCTTCGTAGAGGACGTAGGTATCGACGAACGACTGCCGCGTGCCCGGCATGTCCATCTGGTCGAAAAACAGGTTGCCCAGCCCATAGTGGATGAACGCGCCGTGCTCGAAGCCGAAGCCCTGGGCGTGGTGGGCCTGGCTGCCGGAGACGGCCGTGGCCCCGGCGACGGCCAGTTCGGCGAAGGCGGCGATCTGGTCGGCCGGCGGGTCGTAGCGGTAGTGTTCGATGTATTGCAGCGTGGCGAAGACCAGATAGCCCTCGGCGCGTAGTTGGGTGATCTGCGCGGCCAGGTCCGGGCCGCAGGGGCGCGAGCCGGCGGCGTCGGCCAGCGCCCAGTCGCCGGCCGGGCCGACCGGGTTGCAGCCGACGAAGGCGACGCGGTTGCCATTGTGCTCGAAGGTAGCCGCGCGCGAGGCGTCGGCCAGGTCGCGACCGCCGCCAAACCACTGCATGCCGGCCGCGGCGTACATGTCCAGCGAGCGGGCCAGCGGCTCGCGGCCCCAGTCGTTGAGGTGGTTGCCGGTCAGCTCGATCACGTCAATGCCCAGATGCTTGATCAGATCGAAATACGGGTCGCGCGAACAGAAGGTCGTGCCGCCATAGGGGTCGGGGAACGGGCAGTCAGCGGCGAAGGAGACCTCGTTGCTGACGTGGGCGATGTCGGCCGCTTGCAGCGTCGCCGCCACCTCCTCGCCTGGCCAGAGGATGCCGCGCTGCTCCATTTGGGCCGCCGTAGCCCGGACGAGAGCTGTCACGCCGCTGAGGGCCACGCGCGTCAGGCGGGCCGGGTCGCGGTTGGTCGTTGGCCCGGTCCAGCGCAAGCGAAACGCCTCGACGGCGTCGGCGTCGCCGGTCACGGTCATGGGCACGAGCAATGGGTAGCCGCCGGCGGGGAAGTCGTGGCTCAGCGGCGAGCGGCCGTCGACGCGC
>CXWK01002109.1_pt1 | contig 16583 bp, 15 predicted proteins | sample 590851 | NCBI WGS metagenome assembly CXWK01 (sample SAMEA3498364, study PRJEB10139) | wastewater metagenome | biome: wastewater treatment plant; material: activated sludge | place: Denmark | collected 2014-08-01 | reverse complement strand
ACCAGCATCGACCACCGCCCCTACCGCGGCATGAACGCCGTCTGGCTCGCCATGGTCGCCGCCGCCCACGACTGGACCTCAGGCACCTTCGGCACCTACCGCGCCTGGCAACGCCACGGCGCCCAAGTCCGACGCGGCGAACGCGCCACCCAAGTCGTGCTCTGGAAGCCCACCAACCCCGCCGACGCAGGCAACAAGACCGACGACAGCGACGACACGCCCACCGGTCGGCCTCGCCTCATCGCCCGCGCCTATGCCGTGTTCGCCGCCGAGCAATGCGACGGAGCCGACGAGATCATCACCCGCCGCAACCAGCAACGAAGCGAACGCGACAGCCCCGCCCGCATCGACGCCGCCGAGCAGTACCTCGCCGCCGTCACCGCGACCGTCATCGAGGGCGGCAACCGCGCCTACTACCGGCCCGGCACCGACTCGATCCACCTTCCGACCCTCGCCCAGTTCGACACCGCCGCCCACTACTACGCCACCCGCGCCCACGAAACCATCCACTGGACCGGACACGCTGACCGGCTCAACCGCGACCTCACCGGCCGATTCGGCGACGACGCCTACGCCGCCGAAGAACTCGTCGCCGAGCTCGGTGCCGCCATGTGGTGCGCACAGACCGGACTCACCACCATCACCCGAGCCGACCACGCCGCCTACCTCGCCGCATGGCTCCGCATCCTCCGCAGCGACGCACGCGCCCTCGTCACCGTCGCCAGCCGAGCCCAAGCCGCCGTCGACTGGCTCAACACCCACACCGGACACACCGGCACCGAGATCGTCGAGGAGGTCGCCGCATGAACCGCCCGCCTTACCGCCGCAGCGACGAGATCGCCGCCTACACCTACCAAGCCGACATCTACTGCCCGGTCTGCCTCATCGAAGCCATGATCGCCGACGGCATCGCCGCCCCCGCCGCCCGCGACATGCCCACCGACGACGTCCTCGAGCAATGCGCCGACGCCCTCGCCATCAACCGAGACGACGACACCACCTACGACACCAGCGAGTTCCCCAAACCTGTGTTCCTCGACTGGCTCACCCCCGACGACACCTGCGCCCGCTGCCACGAACCACTCTGACTCGCCCGGCCCGCCGCGAAGCGTTCGGTCGGCCGGCGGTCGGCGCGTGTGCCGTGACCGCCCTTCGGGCGGGTGCCGTCGGATCTCGGCGTTAACCGACTCGTGCTCCTCACTCGCAGGCATGCGACTCCAAGTGCAGATGTGGGACCTCCCGCGATCGCCCTCTGCCGATCGGCCTACCCTTCAGGACGTGGATGCCCAGCTGCCCGACTATTTCTCTGACCGCGAGCTCGGCCCGCCCCCACGGCTATTGGATGATCTCCCCTCGACGGCATGGATCGGCATCTCGGCAACCTTCCACAGGTTCGCGGACCAGCACTTCTTTGCCGCGGAGTTTCCCGAGCAGTGCGAGGACAGGAAGGGCATCTCTGGTACGAGCATGGCGGGCCTCCGAGCGCTGCTGGTCTCACACATCCCGCGGCTCGGCGGCTGGCCCCGCGAAGACGAACCGCCCGACACCATCACAGCGATGGATCTCGTCGTGTTCGGATGGGTGCATGCCCAAGAGCCGAGCGTTGCCGGACACCATGGCTACTTCGGTCACGACCACTACACGTTCGACCGTCGTGCCGGACGCGTTCGCTGGAGCAGCGAGATCAATCGAATCCTCGAGCGAAATGGTGTGGCGCTTCGGCAGGAGCCTGACGGAACCGTGGTCCGAGTCGACACCGCCGCGGCGACGGTCGCCACGCGCTCTCCCGTCCCAAGCGTTGGCGACGTCCAGGTCGACGAAAAGATCGCCACGGCGCTGCGAAAGTACCGAGCACCCGACGCCGCCGTCCGTCGCGAGGCACTCGAGGCGTTGTGGGATGCCTTTGAGCGGCTCAAGACAATCGTGGACCCCAGCAGCAAGAAGCGATCGGTCCGCGCGCTCGTCGATCTCATGGCTGACGAAGCTGCTTCTCGTGAGGCCATCGAGGCTGAGTTCGTATCGCTCACCAAGATCGGCAACGACTTCCAGATCCGACACCACGAGGTCGACAAGCACACGGTCGAGGAGTCCTTGATCGACCCGCTCTTCATTCGTGCTCTTGCACTCGTTGACTCGGCGGCTCGAGCGATCGCTAGGCGGGCCGGAGAGGCGTGAGGGACGCCAGTCGGCCGACGGGCTGAGGACGGCGAGCGGGGTAGGAGCGCAGCAGCGATCCCTAGAGAAGGTCGTTCGTACTGTTGCCGACTGTCCGAGTGGATGGAGGTCTGTGATGGACAGCACCAGCGACCCGACGAGTTGGCACACCGCCTACGACTGGAATCGGCGAGGCCGACACCGGTTGCGAGTGCCGGCCGCCGTCGTGATTGACCTGCCGGTGCCGGCCGCCGCCGATGCTCACGTGTGGGTCGCCACGATCTGGCCCGACGAGCGGGCCGGTGGATGGGCTCGAGCGCTCTGGGAGCCCGAGCCATCGCGGCGTGGCTGGCGTCTCCCGATGGAGCTCGCCGCTGGCGACGTGATCGAGTTCGGTGCCGACACGCCAGCACGACCGGTGCGGTGGTTCGGAATCATGGACTCCTACGAGCCCGACCGCTGGGCCACGATCCAAGGCCCGTACCCGACCCCGACCGACGCGTGGCACGACGCACAGCGCCTCCTCGCCCTCGAACGATTCCTCCCCGCGCTCCCTACCGAACCGCCCGAACCACCGACGCTCTGCGACCGGACCAGCCGACAACGACGACACCGCCACCACCGACGCCCATAGATGAGCGATCCGCACTCGCCACCGCCCCAACGAGTCGTCGAGGCGATCGGGAGTGAGCAAGTTCGGACTCACAGATGATCACCGGGGACGGTGTGCACGGTTTTCGGGAGTTTGGGAGTGACCTCGGGAGCGAGCCCGGGAGTGCGTGAGCGCACGCTGCCGTCCATGTTGAGCATCGCCAAGCTGCGGGTCGGGCAGGAGGCCTACACGCTCGCCGGTGTCGCCCAGAGTCTGGACGACTACTACACCGGCCGCGGTGAAGCCGACGGCGTCTGGATCGGTGTCGGCGCGGAACGCCTCGGCCTCGACGGTCCGGTGTCGGCGGACGACCTTCGAGCGGTGCTCGCTGGCATAGCGCCGGGCACTGGTGGTCTGACCCCGAACGGCGAGACGCTGCGCACGCATCCGCGTCGGGTGCCCGGGTTCGACCTCACCTTCAAGGCCCCGAAGTCGGTGTCAGTGCTCTACGCAGTTTCGGACGATCCTCGGGTCCAAGGGCAGATCATCGAAGCAGGTGAGGCCGCCGTCCGTCAGGCGGTCGCGTGGTTGGAGCGGGAAGCGATTCATGTGCGCCGCGGGTCCGGTGACGCCGCTTACCTGAACGATCTCGCAGCCCGGGACCTGGCTGCAGCCGAGGCCGCGAAGGTCCGCGTGCTTCCCGGGCGTGGTGTCGTGGCGGCCGTGTTCCGGCATCGCACCAGCCGCGCTGGTGACCCTCTTCTGCACTGGCACACCCTGGTCGCGAACCTCGTGGAAGGACGCGACGGCCGCTGGGGTGCCTTCGTGCATCCCGAGCTCTACCGATCAGTCCGCGCCGCAGGCGAGCTATTCCAGACAGCGTTGCGCGACGAGCTGACCGATCGCCTGGGTCTGCAGTGGCGCCCCGGCCGTCACGTCCCCGAGGTTGCTGGCGTCCCGCAGCGTCTGTGCGATGCGTTTTCGAAGCGGACTGCCGAGATCGACGCGTGGCTGGAGGCCACCGGGACCCCGAACGATCCGCAGGGCCGCCAGGCAGCGGTACTGGCGACACGACGCGGGAAGCCCGAGGTCGAGGGCGAACGGTTCGACGCCGCATGGAAGGCTGCAGCGCTTGAGGCTGGTTGGGGTCCAGCGCAGGCCGAGGCGCTCTTGTCGGCGGCTGCCGGCCGCACTGTCGGCTACGACGAGATCTGGCGACTCGCCGTCAAGGATCCGATCAGCGGCGCCACCGTCGATCACATCGTCACCGCGGAGGACTGGATCGAGGATCTTGGTCGGACGCTCACCGACCACGACACCACCTTCACCCGGCCCCACCTCGTCGAAGCAGTCGCCGCCCGAATTGGTGAGGGAGCATCGGTCGCCACCGTCGACCGGATCGTCGCCCGCGTACTCGCCTCGCCACAGATCGTCCCGATCGCAGATGACCGCGCGCCCCGATGGACGACGACCGGCATGCTCGACATCGAGCAACGGTTCCTTGCGGCCGTCCACGACAACCGCAACAGCCGCACCCCGATCGACGACGCAATGGTCGGCCACCTGATCGGCCACGGCCCGACCCTGGGCGCGGACCAAGACCTCGCCGTCCGAACGATCACGACCTCGCCTGACGCAGTCACCGTGCTCGTCGGCCCGGCGGGCACGGGCAAGACGTTCACGCTCGACGCCGTCCGCCGAGTGTTCGAGGACGCTGGCCATGATGTGGTCGGCGTCGCCCCGTCCGCTCGAGCCGCACACGAACTCGCGACCGACGCCCGCATCCCATCGGCGACCATTCACCGCCAACTCGGTGCATGGGACCTCGGGCTGGGTCTTCCCAGCGAACGCACCGTGCTCGTCGTCGACGAAGCTGCCATGGCGGGCATCCGGGAGCTCGAGCGGGTCATCCGGCCGGTGATCGCTGCAGGCGGACGCGTGGTGCTCGTCGGCGACCACCACCAGCTTCCCGAGATCACCGCCGGCGGAGGGTTCGCAGCACTTGCGACCGACTCCGACGTCAAGATCGCCGAACTGACCGTCAACCGTCGCCAACTCAACGAATGGGAGCGCGACGCCCTCGCCGAACTCCGCGACGGCCATGTGGAGGTGGCCGTCAGCGCGTACCGGGAGCATGACCGGATCGTCGTCGCTCACGACCGCGCCGACATGATCGCCACCTCCGTCGACCGCTGGCTCGACGCCCACCAGGCCGGCTCCGTGCCCGTACTCCTCGCCGGAACCAACGATGTCGTGACCGCGCTCAACCATGCCGTGCGCGAACGGCTGCTCAACGCTGGCATCCTCGCCGCTGACGTGGACGGGCTCGCGGTCGGGGAGCGACTCGTCATGCGGATCAACGACTACCGAGCCCGCACCATCAACGGCGACGACACTGCAGTCCTCAACGGCCAGACCGGAACGCTGCTCGCGATCGATGACAGCGGACTCGTCGTCCGTCTCGACCACGACGACACCCTCGTGCGCATCAACATCGACTACGTCACGGCAGGCGGCATCGACTACGCGTACGCCACCACTGCCCACCGAGCCCAGGGCGGCACCTGGGACCTCGCCATCGCGGTCGGCCTCGACGGGCTCTACCGCGAAGCCGGGTACCTGGTGATGTCACGCGGACGAGGGTCGAACTGGCTGGTCCTCACCCAGCCCGAACTCGACAGTCTCGACCCCGACGTCGGCCGACACGACAGCCCCCTGCGCCTGCTCGTAGAAGAACCTGACACGATCGACAACCTCCTTCACGACCGGCTCAGCGCCTCCCGCAGCAAGGCACTCGCCATCACCCGGGACCAATACGCGCCCGAGATCCATCACAAGGCCATCACGCTCGACCTGTCGTCTCTGGAGCGGTGGGCCGCCTACGCACGAGTCGTTGAGGCCCGAGCCACCCACCTCGTCGGCGGCGACCCCGGTCACGCCAACGAGCGCCTCACCCGCTTTGATCACACCGCTCGCCACGTCGCCGTTGGTCATCGGGTGAAGGCGTGGGATCGACGCAACATCGGCACCATCACTTCGCTCGACGACAGCGTCGGCACCGCTCAGGTTGAGTTCGTTTCGGCGAAAGGCACGACGGCGGTTCGGACGTTCAACTGGGACGACATCACCATCGTCGACCCGCCACACCCGAAGCCGCGCCACCTCACCAACGCCGCGGCGGCCACCATCGAGCGAACCGCAGCGGACATCCACGACCGCCTCGCCCAATGGCACGCTCACCTCTCTGCCGCAGGAGTGCAACCCAACGATGCCCACGTGTACACCCAGGCGGCAACGCTCGCCGTCGATCGCGCCGCTGCGTCGCTCCGTGCTGCGGAGCCCACCTGGCTGATCGCACTCCTCGGTATACGCCCGGTCGACAACCCTGCGGCGACACAGGTCTGGGAGGACACGGTACGAGAAGTCGCTGCGCATCGTCTCCGTGTCGGCATCGTCGACTCCCAGACCCTGGGCGACGAAACGGTGTGGCCGGAGATCTCAGCCACAGTCGCTCACGCACAAGCCTGGCTCGACGACATCGCCGACCCCACTCTCAGGCCAGCGATGCGAGCGCGAACGTTCGACGAGCTGCAGCAGCGCGAGGTCGAACTCGACGCGATCCTCGCGACCGCGCCGGCAGATGTCCGAGGCCTCATCCAGAGGATGCAGTCCATGGCACCGCTGCCGTTCGATGAACTCGGGGATCTCCTGGCTGGTCTCACGTCGGCACATCGCGAGCGCCAGTACTGGATCCTGCAGCACTGGCCGCACGTCGTCGAAGCCGCCGAGGTTGCCGATGCGCTCAGCGCGACAACGGCGCTCGACGTACTGCCAGACTCTCCCGTGGATCTGGCCATCTGAACTCTCCGATGCCGTCGTTCGCAGACCTGCCCAGTCCCCACGGTTTCGTCAGAGCATTGAGCCGAGATCGCTGCCGACTGTGGGGTATGCGGCACTCATCGACTTGAGCTGTCGAGTGGTGAGGCCGAGCTTGATGGCGAGCGCGCAGATGTTGATGAGTTCTCCGTACTCGGGGCCGAGCATGTGGGCGCCGACGATGGTGTCGCTGGCTCGGTCGACGAGGATCTTGGCAGCTGCGGTGGTCTCGCCGATGCGGTAGTTGGAGTACCAGCCGCTGGTGTCGGTGAAGCGGACGTCGAGGTCGAGGCCGGCGTCTCGAGCTTCGGCTTCGAGGAGCCCGACGCGGGTGAGTTCGGGGATGGTGAATACGGCGGTCGCGATGCCGGTGTAGTCGGGGCTGGTCGACCTGTTCCTGAGCATGTTGGATGCCGCGACTTTGCCTTCGAACACGGCGACGGGAGTGAGGGGCGCGCCGGGTGTGTCAGCGGCGTCGCCGGCTGCGTAGATGCGAGGGTTGGTGGTGCTCTGGAGGTGACCGGCGACATGGACGCCGCGTGGGCCGTGGGCAATGTTGGCGGCGTCAAGGTCGAGACGAGCGAGTTCGGGTTGGCGCCCGGCGCCGTGGACGACGAGATCGGTGGTGATCGTCGTGCGGTGACCATGATCGTCGAGGGTGACGTCGAAGCCGCCATTGGTGGGCTGGATGTCGACGATCTCGGTGTTGCGATGGACGTCGATGCCGAGATCATTGCTACGGGCAATGAGGAGTTCGACGAGGTCGGGATCGAAGCCGCGCAGCGGGCGCGGGCCGTGGTCGACGATCATGGTGGTGGCGCCGGCACGCGCGGCGATGTGGGCGAACTCGAACGAGATGAATCCGCCACCGACGAACAGGATTCGTTCAGGGAGCTGCTCGAGATAGAGGAACCCGGTGGAGTCGATCAGGTGCTCGGCGCCGGGGAAATCGAGTGGGCGGGGTCGGGCGCCGGTGGCGATCAGCGCGTGGCGGAACTGCACGCTGGTGCCGTCGATGTCGAGTCGGTCCGGTCCGGTGAATCGGGCGGTGCCGTGCAGCGTGTCGACACCGTGGCGGGAAAGCCCGGCTTCCATGTTGGCGGGCACAGGGTCGGTGAAACCGTGCATGTGGGCGTTGAGCGCCCGCCAGTCGATGCGCAGCCCTGCGGGGTCGATGCCCTTGCCGGTGAGGAGGTGGGCGGCGTCGACGATTTCGGCGCCTCGCCGCAGGATCTTCTTTGGGTCGCAGCCGCGCAGTGCACACGTGCCGCCGTACGGGAGGTCATCGACGATCGCCACCCGCCAACCGGCCCGGGCGCACTTCTCGGCGGCGGCGCTGCCGGCCATCCCGGCGCCGATCACGATCAGGTCCGCGTCATCCGCTGTACTCATGGGGTTCTCGCCGCTTCGTTCGCCAGTGCGGCCTTGAGAGTACGGTGAATGTTGGCCAGGCAGCATTTGGTCGACGGGTTCAGGTGTTCGCACGCGCAGTGCCCATCGGCGACGGCCTGTTTGATGTCGGCCTTGATCGTGCTGACGCCGTCGTGGGCGACGGCGTCTGCGACGAGGTCGTCGACGGTGTGGGCGAAGCAGAAGCACACCGGTGTCGGCCGATCAGCCGCTTTCCAGCCGACCTGGGTGAGGACCGTGTCGGTGTCGATGGTTGCGGTTCCGAGGTAGTAGACGACCGCGCAGTTCGGAGTCGCACAGTGCTGCCAAGCGCCCTCGGCGGCATCGGGTCGATGAGGGCGGACCGGTGCGACCCCGACGATCGGTCCGATCTCCCCGCACGACGGGCATGGCACTGCGGGCCCGGCCGTGATGCTGCAGCACGCGCTCATCCGAGATCTTCTCGGGCGTTTGCTGTCGGCACGGCGCCGGGAGTGGTTGAAACCGTGTGGCACTCATTGGAGGTGCAGCAGGTGCTCTGCGCGGTGGCAGCGTCGTTGCTCGGAGTCGAGCCGGTCTGATGGTGTCGGCGCCGACGTGCGAACGCCGCTGTCACCACGATGAGCGCAACGCCGATCAAGAGCCAACTGCCGAGACCGATGCCGGCGACCAGTCCTACGACGCCGAGCGAGGCGAGTAGCGGAATTCCGCAGCACAGGCCCATGGCTGCGGCACCCGCAGCGATGGCTCCGAACGTCCCGAAGTTCTGTCGTTTCATGGTTGCTTCCTTCTTCGATGCTTGGGATTCGCTTACGGGCGCTAGGCATCGCTCGTGTCGACGTCGGTCGGAGGTTCGGCCTCGATGGCGATGTCGAACGGTTCCAGTGCCGCCGCGAGTTGGTCGGGGTCCGTAGGGTCGAACGTGTCCGTCACGGCGATTCCCTCACCATCGACTGCGATCGCGACGGAGAGATCGGTCACGCCGTATCGACCCGCGACGATCCCGTCGGGGTCCTGCACGACGGGGTAGTCCAACCCAAGCGCCCGCCGGTAATTGTCCAACCAATCCGCAGGGGTGTCGGGGATCACCTCGAGCGCGACGACATCGATCGCCGCGTCCACGTCTTGGAGCGCGATCGCACCGGGCTCGCACTCGACGCAGCCCAGCGTGCTCATGAAGTACAGGATTGCTGGTTGACCCGTCGGGAACCGGACCTCGGTGCCATCGCCCATTCGGAGTACGACGACCCCGTCTGATCCGTTGGCCGGAGAACTCGTGGGGGCATCCGTCGTCGCGATGTCAGATGCGGGCGGCGTGTCTGCGTTGCCGCCGTCGGCGCCTCGCTCCGCTTGCTGTCCGCATGCCGCGACCATGACCGACATTGCAAGGAGTGCGATCCGCCGACGGCGATATCCACCGCGTGCACCCCTTGGCGACGCTCTCCAGCGCTGCGTGGTGAACCTCGCCGTCAACGTCATCAGTGGATCTCGTCCCCGCCGCGAACTGCAAGCTCTGCCGGCTCGCACGGCGCGTCGCAGCAGTTGGTCGCTGACCCGACCGCAACATCGTCGGGTCGCTGGGTGGGGTGCCGACGCCGACCTGTGACGACGACCAATGTCGCCAGCCCAACCGCAGCCACGGCCGCAAGGCCAACAACACTCGAATGGTCCGAGAGGAATCGGGTGAGAACAGCAGAACGTCGATCGACGAAATCGATCGGCCCGTAGCCACTGTCGCTTGTTCCCTCGGTGATCAACGCCCACGACCAGAAGTACACGAGATAGGTGCCCGTGAGGATCAGCATCATGGCCGAAATGCGAGGCACGTGCCGCGACGCCCGTCGAAGGCCGCTCGTCAACGACTGGCGCGCTGCGGCCACCGACAACGTTGCCAGCGCCAGCACAGACGCCATCCCAGCGACGTACGCCACGAGTGCTGCCACGCCTGCCAAGGCCGACGAACGATTAGCCGTCCCGACCACCACGGACAAGAAGACCGGCAACGTGCATGACAACGACGCCACCCCGTACGACATCCCGAACAGAGTCATCGACCGCACCGAGCGATCCGTCGAGCGCACCTCGAGGGCCGGCACCATCACCCTCGGTCGCCACCCAAACATCATGGCGACCCCTGCGACGGCCAGCGCAGCACCGACACCGAGCGCCGCATACGGCACCACATCGATGAAGGCGCGGAATCCCGCCTGGAACAACATCCCGAGCGCACCGAACACAATCGCGAACCCAGCGGTGACCGCGGCAACCACCAGCAACGCTCGACCAAACTGACGAGACCCACCGACGGAGTTCTCATCGGCCGAGACGAACAGGGCGAGGTACGCGGGCAACATCGCAAACCCGCACGGGTTCACCGTCGCCACCATTCCCGCAGTGAACGCCAACGCAAACGGAGCCTCGATCACAACAGCAACTCCCCGATCAGCTCAGCGAGCACGTCTGCGGACAACTCGCCGCTATGCACCCTGACCACGCGACCGGAGGCGTCAATGAGTACCGTCGTCGGCATCGCGACTCCCCCGAGCGCCGCGAACACTTCGCCCTCAGGGTCGCGCGCAACGTCATACGTGATGCCGGCCTGTTCGATCACGGCCCTGCCGGCGGCTGGGTCGTCGGCAAGGTTGAGGCCAACGAACTGGACCTGACCTTCAAAGTCACGGTGCACGCTCTCGAATCCCGGCAGTTCCGCAAGGCAGGCAACGCACCAGGATGCGAAGAAGTTCACCACCACAGGAGTGCCCACGTAGCTGGTGAGCGACCCAGTCGACCCGTCGAACCCGACAAAGTCGTCTGCGACACCAGGCTCAGCGGATGCAGCTGACGTCTGCCCTTGATCGCTGCCGCCGCACGCGGCGATCAATCCGGCGCCTGCGAGAGCCGCACCGAGCGCTGCTGCGACGATGATCAGCCGACGACGGTCGATCACATCGCCTCCACCAGGGCCATGAACTCCCTGCCAACTGCCCACATTCGATGCTGTTCGGACAGCCCGGGGCCGCAGGCGGTCCGCTCTCGGCTCACGTTTCCAGTGCACACGCTGAACCGTAAACCATGATCCGCACTTCAAGGTCAAGGGCTAGGCTTCGATCGATGCGAATCGGTGACTTGGCGGCCGCGGCGGAGATCCCGCCGGAGACGGTCCGGTACTACGAGAAGCGGGGCCTCCTTGCGCCACCAGCACGCTCAGCCAACGGCTACCGAACCTACGACGACGCCGCGCTCAACCAACTCCACTTCATCCGCACCGCACAAGCCGCGGGACTGACCCTGGCCGAGATCCGCAGCGTGATCGAGCTCCGCAACGACGGCGCGACTCCGTGCAGCCACGTCGAGGGGCTCCTCACCGACAAGCTCGCCGAGGTCCGTGAACGGCAACGCCAGCTGGCTGCGCTCGAGATCGAGCTCGCCCGGCTCGTGGAGCGCAGCGCGACGTTGGACCCGTCCGACTGCCGACCCGACGACATCTGCCACGTTCTGCGCGAGGCGTAGCAGCGAACCTTCGCCGAGCGGGCTCCGTCGCTGCCGGGGCCTCTGCTGCGTCCTCACCGCGAGGTCAGTTGTGTGGGAGGGAATGCTCGTCGCCCGGTCGGGTGCGGCCAGTGGTGACCGGAGTTGTACCGATCAGCCATCACCAGAATCCAGACGCGGACTGCGCGTTGCATGGCCTCGTAGTCGGCGCGACGTGACATCAGCGCGCTACCGACTTCCTCGGCTGGCGGACCGTCGTCAGCGATCGTCGCCGTCGACCATTCGACCGCCTCGGCGAGTGCGTCCCAGACGGTGAAGCCTGGGCGGTAGCCGCGGCGGAGGTGGTCGACGGCGGAGACCAGGTCGAGGAGCCAGGTGCCGCCCTCGTCGAGCGGCTCTGATCCGTGCGTGTCCGAATCAGGGGTGAAGAGGTCGTTCATTGCGCTGGCTCCAGTCCTGCTGAGTCGATGTTGAGCATGAGCGCGTCGAGGCTGCGGATCGGGTCGTCGACGGACGTGGCGCCGGCCGGGGGGAGCCGGTCGAGCAAAGCTGCGGCGTCGAGGTCGACGGCGGACCTTATGGGCGTGACGTTGCCCTGCGCCGGGGGACGGAGCCACGACTGCACGGTCGACGAGTCGATGCCAGCGCCCGTCGCTGTCGCTGCGAGGCTCTCGGCGTCACCTTCGCAGCGGACGTTGAGGACGTCGAGGACGATGTGGTCGTTGACCTTGGTTGCGAGTGCCATGGCGGTGTCAGCGGGTGAGAGGCCCGTCGCTTCGGAGACGGCCGCGAGCTGGTCCGGGTGCGCGCGGCGACTGGCGGCGATGGCGAGCGCTTCGTCGGGCTCGACGACCGTGATGAGCCCTGTTTTGAACGCTTCGGGGGTGGGCGCGTGAGCGACGAGGTGGTCGACGATCGAGGTCGTGGAGTGTCCCGCTGTGGCCATCGATCCTGCGGCGAGCTCCCACAGATGTGGATCGTCGGGGAGCGTGCGGAGGACGTCTCGTGGGCGGACGGCCATGATCTCGGTTGCCGTGCAGCTGGCGGTGCGCATCTCCGTGGCTGTGGCGTCGAGAAGTTCTGCCGCAAGGGTGTTCGGGAGGTCCCAGCGTTCGTGCAGCACGCGGATCCCGTCAGGGATGGGGACGCCGGCCGCAGGGAGAAGCGTTGCCGCGGTTGCGGCGTCGACGCCGTCGGCGGCGAGGACGGCAACGGTCGTGGCGGGGCTGAACCCGGCGGCGCCGAGGAGTTCGACGAGTTCGGCAGGGTCGGCGTCGATGATGCGCGCGGTGTCGGTGTCGGTGAGGCGGCCGCTGATGAGATGAGCGAGGTCGGCTCGGTTGTAGAGGCCGTCGTCTGCGAAGGCCGCGAGGCTGCGGTCGGAGGTGGCGGGGTCGGCGATCATCGCCATGCGTGCGATGCGACGCCCGGCGAGCTCGGCTTGGTCGCGAGCGTCTTGCTGGGTGGGTTGGAGCGGCAGGAGCTCGATGCCGTCGGTGGACGGCGTCTGCAGTGCGGGTTGCCAGCGGCCGCCGGGTGCGGGCAGGACGTACAGCGTGATGTCGTTCGTGAGGTGCCACAGCTCGGCTGCGACAGGGCGTCCGGCTCGTGGCATCTGTTCCCATCCTTCGACGGCACCTGCGGGGGAGGTGCCGGTGTCGACGGTCGGTGCGGTCAGCGCGGGGTACCGGTCCCGGACAGCAGCGACGGCTTCGGCGCGGGCGTCGGAGAGGGTGCGGGCGCTTCCGGTGACGAGGAGGCCGTTGCCGGTCCTGGCGGCGATGTCCTCGAGGCGCCAGGTAGCGCCGTCGCCGGTTTCGACCGCGGCGAGGTAGGCGGTCTTGTTGAGGCGAAGGAACGCACCGCTGCCCGAAGCCTGTTCGCCCCGGGCTGACCATTCGGCCGCGGTGTACGGGCCGACGGTGACCCATCTGCCGATCGGGAGTTGTTCGAGAGATGCAGCCGGGAGACGGTGGCGGCGACCGGCCGGGACGACGCGGTCGTCGAGGATCTCCATGCGCGGCAGCGGCGACGCGTTGAGGTTGACGCCGACGGTTACCCCGAGTGCAGCGGTGAGCTTGCGTGCCGGTTCGAGCACGTCCTGGAGTCGCTCCCACCGCTCACGTGAGTCGAGTGGTGCTGGATCGAACCTCGGCGCAGTGTCGGTTGGTGCGTGGCCGACGCGATCGAGCACGAGCCACGCAGCTTGGCCGGCGAGGGCCTCGTCGAGTGCGGGCCGCTTGTGCGACCGGCGGAGTCGCGTGGCGGCCTCGCTCAGGAGTCGCGTCGGGTCGTCCGTGCGAGGGAGCGGTCCGCGGATGGTTGCACCGGCGACCTTGCGGACCGCTGCAGCGAGATCGCTCTGCCCGCCTGGCCCGCGAAGGTGCTCGGGGAGTTCGATTGCGCTGAGCGCGCCGGGCGCTGGGCGGCGGGCGAGTTGGGCGGTCTCGAACACGGGTCGCCACTCCCATCGTTCGACGGCTGCCCGGGTGGGGCGGTGGCCACCGAGGTAGGGGTCGGGCTCGGTTCCGCCGCTAGTGATCGGAACCCGCACGGGATAGCCGTGTTCCCCGGCGCGGATCGCGCATCCGCGGCCCTCGGTGGTCGAGGAGACGAGGCGCCACGTCTCTGGTCCGGCGACCGGACCGTCGATGCCGTACGAGGCGAGCAGCACCTGGTTGCGCGCCGAGTAGTCGAGCCAGGAGCGAGTTCCGACGAGCGCGTCTTCCCATTGCTCGGGCGAGGTGAGCGACGTGGCGGCCCACCGGTCGAGGTGGGCGGTCATCGCCTGGAGGGTCGGGAACTCGATGCGCTGGCCGTTGTGCGCCATGCGTCGATCGTGCGAAGCGATACTCCCTGGGTTGCTCCCGGACCTACTCCCGATGAAGCTCCCGAATGCGCCGGCGTAGCAGTTCCCGGAGCACGCGCTACGGGTTGGGCACTCCAAGCTCCGGGCCATACTTGTCGGGCGATGAAGTTCAGCGAACGGAACCAGATCAAGCAGAAGTACCCCGCTCGAGACACCTATGAGGAGGCTCCCGAGCGGGTCCGTGGGCTACTCGACCGGCTCGTTCACGAGGGCGATGTCTACGGCGCGTACGTGAGACTCTGCGAGGTCATGGGTCGGATGCCCGATTCGAACATCTGGGGGGCGAGTTATGCCTCGCCGGAGGTTCGGTGGATGATCGAACGCCTTGAGTGGTGGCAAGTGTTCGACATGCTCGAGGAAGTTGCCGAAGGGAACAGTCACCTCGACCAGGTCGTCAACGAGGCGTTTGCGCTGTCCGGTCTCGCATACGAGATGGTCGATGGGTCGATCTACACGCTCGATGAGGCGGGCGATCTCTTGGAGATCACGGGCGAGGAGAGCGCGACCGTTCAACGGCTTGCGGGCAAGTACTCGCCAGCGCGGAAGCAGTTCGAGAAGGCACTCGAAGGATTGCACGGTCGCCCGATGGACCTTGAGAAGGCCATCTCGGAGTCGGTTGGCGCCCTGGAAGGCGTTGCGCGGATCATCACGGGCCAGAAGGACTTCGGAAAGGCTGTTGATGCAGCGCTCAGCGGCCGTGAAGGTGCCGGCGCTCTGGGCGCCTCACTCAAGGCTCTGTACGGGTACGCGTCGCAGCTGCCCGGCGCAAGGCACGGGCGGCACTCCGAGCCTGATGTGACGATCGCCGATGCACGAGTGGTCGTACGCATGGCGGGCAGCGCGATCGCATACCTCATCGATGCTGCGGAGCAGTAGATGGCCCTGTGATGGCGGACCCAGCAGGGTTGCGCGCTAGGTGCAGGCAGGGTCGCATCGCACGACTTCCCGCGTGCCGACCCGCTCGACCCGGCCGGCGCCGACCGGCAGCCGGGCGGCGCAGCGGTCGCAGAACGCAGCGACCCGATTCCGGTCGTGTTCGCCGTGGCCAGACCCCCCTGGCGGGTCAAGCGGCAGCCGCCCTTGCGCGGGCGATGCAGGACGTGTCGCAGATCGTGAGCGTGGACCCTGCTGCGCGGATGCAGCGTCCCGGGGTCGTGGAAGGTGGCTGACCGACTCCTCCACCACTGCGGGGTCGAGCACGGGGGCGACGGGTCCACGTGGACCCTCCCGAGTTGGGCATGTTCCGCTGGTGGGAGGGCTCACGGGTTTGCCGTCGACACCTTTCGGGACGAGTGCGGCCAGCGTCTTGTCCTCCCACCAGCGAACCGCGCGCAGGTGGATCGGCGGAAGGGTCCCGTGCAGGAGCACGGCCTCCTGGCGACGCATCTGGCGGATCACGTGGGCGGGCAGGAGGTCCTCACGCTGGAGGTGCTCCGACACGGTCCGTCGCCCGCCGCCGGTGTCGGCGGACCAGCCGCGCTGGGCGACGTGTTCGGTCCCGGCGACCTTCGAGACGTACTCGAGCGTCGCAAGGTCGTCGGTTCCGTTGAAGATCACCTTCGAGCGGTGACCGCCGAGGACCGCATCGGCGAGCGATCCATACCGATGGTTGATCTGGGCGCGTGACTGCCACCCGGTCACGAACATGCCGCCCAAGCCGGCGATCGTCGATACCTCCTCCGGTAGCCAGCGGAGCTCCAACTGTCCGGCCTCGTCGATGACGATCAGCAGCGGCTTGGTCAGACGGCGCCCGGCAATGTCCCAGGCGTGGATCTGCTCGCGGAGATCGCCGAGCAACCCGCCGAGCACCGGGGCGAGTCGGGCGAACTCGGTCGCGGGTGCGGTCAGGTACAGCGTGTTCGCCCGGCCCTGGTCGCCTTCCATCAGCCAGTCCAGGTCGACGTATCGCGGGGTTCGGTCCCACAGCTCGTCAGACCAGTAGGCGTCGCGTGGGTCGAGTGAAGCGGAGTGTGCGACAGACGGCTCGGTCCATGCGTCGAACGCCAGACGAGCCGTCGCGTAGATGCTTGCCCGGATCCGCGGGTCCTCCTGCTCGAACGCCATCAGCTTCGTCACAGCGTCCTTGGCGAGCAGGCGGATCTCGAGTGGCTGGTTCGCTGCGAGGCCGGCGCGTACGAGGTCGTTCACGGTCGGGTCGGTGATGCCGACGTGCATGTACGCCCACGAGGCGAGCCGGCTGATCGTCAGCGGTTC
>CXWK01000076.1_pt3 | contig 16585 bp, 18 predicted proteins | sample 590851 | NCBI WGS metagenome assembly CXWK01 (sample SAMEA3498364, study PRJEB10139) | wastewater metagenome | biome: wastewater treatment plant; material: activated sludge | place: Denmark | collected 2014-08-01 | reverse complement strand
GCCGCCCACGGTGTGCCGATGGTCGCCGAGGCCGTGGCCGTCGATGCCTCGGGGGCCGTCGCCGCGGCCGAGCAGATCGGGTTCCCGGTCGTCGCCAAGTTGTGCGGCGACAACATCGCGCACAAGACCGAGCGCGGCCTCGTGCGCCTCGGGTTGGCCGACGCCAGCGCCGTGGAGCGCGCGGCCACCGCGCTCTTGGCCGCCGCCCGGCCCGACGACGGTGAGGTCGGCGTCCTGATCGCCCCCATGGTGTCCGGGAACCGCGAGTTGATCGCCGGCCTCCAGCGTGATCCGCAGTTCGCCATGACGGTGATGCTCGGCGTCGGGGGCGTGCTTGCCGAGGCGTTGGCCGACGTGGCCTTCCGCCTCGTGCCGATCGAGCGGGTCGATGCCACCGAGATGATCGAGCAGCTCCACACCCAGGCACTGCTCGGGCCGTTCCGGGGCGAGCCCGAGGTGGACCGCGAGGCCCTCGTCGATGTGCTCACCGGGCTCTCGGCCGCCGCGGTCGCCCGGCCCGACATCGTCTCGGCCGACCTGAACCCGCTCATCGTCCACGAGGGCAGGCCGGTGGCGGTCGACGCCCTGGTCGAGCTCGACGGCACCGGGCCGGGCCTGGACGGTGTCGCCTGATGGCCCCGACCGCAGCGCAGTTCCGGGCGCTCTTCGAGCCTCGCGGCGTGATCGTCGCCGGCGCCTCGACCCATCCGGGCAAGTTCGGGTTCGTCTGCCTGCACAACATCCTCGCCGCCGGTTACGAGGGTCGGGTGTTCGCCACGAACCGCGACGGCTCCCAGGTGCTCGGCATCGACTGTGTCGCGTCGGTGGACGACATCGCCGACGGTGCCGCCGACCTCGTCTTCATCTGCACCCCGGCGGCCGCCAACCTCGAGCTGTTGCGAGCCTGCGCCCGCAAGGGGGTGCGGGCCGCCTTCGTCGCGTCCGCCGGGTACGGGGAGTCCGGCGACGAGGGCCGAGCGAGCGAGGCGGAACTGGTGGCGGTCGCCGACGAGGTCGGCATCCTCCTCGCCGGTCCGAACGGGCAGGGCGTGGTGTCGCCACCGTCGAAGCTCTGTGCCCAGATCGTGGCGCCGTACCCGCCCGTCGGCCACATCGGGGTGGCCAGCCAGTCGGGCAACTTCGTGTCGTCGTTCATGAACTACGCCGAACACAGCGGCATCGGGATCAGCCGCGCCATCAGCGCCGGGAACTCGGCGGCAGTGACCGTGCCCGACTACCTCGACTTCTACGCGGACGACCCCCAGACGAAGGTGGGGCTCGCCTACCTGGAGGGCATCGTGGACGGGCGGCACTACTTCGAGCGTCTCCGCTCGGTGGCACGTCGCAAGCCCCTCGTGATCGTCAAGGGTGGAGCCACCGCCGGCGGGGCACGCGCCGCGGCGAGCCACACCGGCTCGCTGGCCACCGACGACGCCGTGTTCGACGGTGCGTGCCGACAAGCGGGGGTGACCCGGGCGGCCACCGTCGAGGAGGCGTTCGAGGCCGCAGCCACCTTCGCCACCCAGCCGGCGCCTCGGGGCCCGCGCACGGTGGTCTTCACCACCGCCGGCGGCTGGGGGGTCGTGACGGCCGATGCCATCGCCGGCACCGACCTCGAACTGCTCACGCTGCCCGACGACCTCCGGCGGGCGGTCGACGCCGAGTTGCCACCGCGTTGGAGCCGCAGCAACCCGGTCGACCTCGCGGGCGGCGAGACCCGTGACACCATTCCCGAGGTGCTCGCGATGGTCGCCTCCCACGACGAGGTCGATGCCGTGATCTTCCTCGGACTCGGCATCCAGGCCAACCAGGCGCGTCTCGAGCGCGATGGGCCCTTCTACCCCGGTCACGGCCTCGAGCGGATCGTCGCCTACCACGAGCGCCAGGACGCCCGGTTCGCGCAGGCCGCCGCCGACATCTCCGACGCCACCGGCAAGCCGATCCTCACCGCCACCGAGCTGGGGGTCACCGATCCGGCCAACGCCGGTCCTGCCGCGGTGCGGGCCACCGGACGGCTCTGCTACGCGTCGTCCAACCGGGCAGTCACGGCCTTGGCCCACCTGTGGCACGACGCGCGTTACCGCCAGCGCCGAGGGCTCTCGGCGCCGTGAAGCGGCTGGTCCTGCCGATCCTGCTGATCCTCGTGATCGTCGGCTGCCTCGTCGCTGCGCTGGTGGTCGATGCCGGCACCGCCGAGACCCAGGAGGGCGGCGACGCGGCCGCACCGGTCACCCCGGTGCTCTCGGCCCGCCGCGTCCCCGACCTGGCTTCGCAGGCCGGCGCGGACAGCCGGTTGCGCGGGGGGCTCGATGGGCTCGCCGGCGTGCTCCCCGCCGAGAGTTGCCTCGTGGTCGAGGCCGACGGGCGTCCGATCATCGGTCACCGTTCCGACGATGCGGTCACGCCGGCGTCCACCGAGAAGGTCCTCACCGCCGCCGCCGCGCTGGCCGCGCTCGGCGCCGACTTCCGTTACCGCACGAGTGCCCAGGCGGCGGCCGAGCCGGTGGGCGGCGTGGTGGGCGGCGATCTCTACCTGGTGGGCGGCGGCGACCCGGTGCTCACCACCGATGCGTATGCGGCGACCTCGCCGGCGCAGGACCAGGTCCACACGCGCCTCGAGGAGCTGGCCGACGCCGTGGTCGCGGCCGGCGTGACCAGCGTCGGGGGTGGCGTCGTCGGCGACGACGGTCGGTACTCGTCCAACCGGTACGTCGCCGACTGGCCCTCGCGATACATCGAACAGAACCAGACGGGCCCGCTGTCGGCCCTCTCGGTCGACGACGGTTTCGAGAGCTTCCCCAATGCCGGCGACCCCGCGGCCCCCCTGCGGCCGGCAGCCGACCCGACCACCCGGGCCGCGGCCACCTTCACGTTGCTCCTGCGCCAGCGTGGGGTCGATGTCGCGGCGCCGCCGTCTGCCGGGACCGCTCCCGCCGGTGCCGTGGAGATTGCGGGAAAGCGCTCGAAGAAGCTTCCCCGCATCCTCGGTGAGATGTTGACCTTCAGCGACAACCAGACGGCCGAGCTGGTGCTCCGCGAGGTTGGCTTCGCCACCTCGGGCGAGGGCTCGACGGTTGCGGGCGCGGCTGCGGTCGAGCAGGCCCTCGCCGAGGCGGGGGTCGCCTCGGAAGCGTCGGACACGGTCGACGGCTCGGGGCTGTCGGACGCGAACCGGCTCACGTGCGACACGTTGGTCCGGACCCTCGAAGCCAACCCGGACCTGATCGGTGCGCTGGCGACGGGAGGTCAGCCAGGCACCCTGGCCTCGTTCGCCGACACCCCCCTCGAAGGCCGCCTGCACGCGAAGACCGGATCGCTCAACCACGTCCGGGCGCTGGCGGGCGTCGTCGACCTCACCCAGGGCGGCGATGCGCTCACCTTCGCCTACGTGATCAACAACCCGCCGTTCATCACCCCGGAGCAGGACGCGCTCCGCGGTCGGCTCGGCGCGCTGCTGGCGAGTTACCCCGACCGACCCCCGGTGCCCGACCTGGTGCCCGTGCGGGTTCCCGGCCAACAACGGCGGACGCCGACCGGTCAGCCGGAGGGCTGACGCAGCTGCCCGCCGATGCACCGGGCCGGGCGCAGGGCCACGGTACGATCGCTCCCTGTGCCCGACGCCACCCGATCAGCGTTTCGGATCAGGCTGGCGTTGGTCGGCGCAGCCGCGCTGGCCCTTCGCGTCGCCCACACCCTGGTCTCCCAGGGCGGCAATCCTCCGGCGGGCGACGCCGTCTACTTCTACGGGCAGGGCATCGCCGTCGCCGACGGCGAGGGCTTCATCGATCCGATCATCTTCCAGGTCTTCGACCTGAAGCTCCAGGCCGCGCATCACCCCCCGCTCTATCCGGTGTTCCTGGCCGTGATGTCGAAGGTCGTGGGCACCAGTCCCCAGTCACTCCGGCTCGCCACGTGCGTGCTGGGGGCCGCGGCCGTGGTGGTGATCGGCCTCGTCGGGCGGCGGGTGGCGGGGGAGCGGGCCGGCCTGCTGGCCGCCACCGCGGCCGCTGTGTACCCCAACATGTGGGCCAACGACGGCCTGCTGCTCTCCGAGCCGCTCTATGCGCTCACGATCGCCCTGACGCTGCTCGCGGCCTACCGGCTGTGGCAGGACCCGCGGCCCCGCGAGGCGATGTTCCTCGGGGGCGCCATCGGGCTGGCCACCCTGGCCCGGGCCGAAGCGCTGGCCCTGTTCGTCCTGTTGGCGATCCCGCTCGTCCTGGTCTGCCGGGCGCTCGATCGGCGCCAACGGCTGTCCCTCGTCGCCGTGGTGCTGGCCGCCGGGAGCGTGGTGATGGCGCCCTGGGTGGCCCACAACCTGTATCGCTTCGAGGAGCCGGTCACGCTGTCGTACGGCCTGGCGGGCGTTCTTCCGCAGGCCAACTGCGACCTCACCTACTCAGGTGTCTTCCTCGGCTACTGGTCGCCGAGTTGCTCCTTCCCCGACGAGACGATCGGCCCCTCGGCCCAGGAGTGCCTGCGCGACCGTGCCCGTTGCGCCGAGATCTACGCCTCCCAGTTCGGCGACGAGTCCGAGGCGGCCGCACTCGGCCAGAAGCGGGGGCTGCAGTACATGAGCGACCATCGTGGTCGGCTTCCGGTGGTGGTCGCGGCGCGGGTGGGGCGGATGTGGGGGCTCTTCCGGCCTGGCCAACAGGTGGAGATCGACGCCGTGGGTGAGGGTCGTGGCCTCCTGCTCGCCCGTGTCGCCCTCATCACGTTCTACGAGTCCGTGGCCGTCGCGGTGGCGGGGTTGGTGCTGCTCCGCCGGCGACGTGTCCCCATCCTTCCTCTCGTGAGCATGGCGGTCCTGGTGACGGTGGTGGCGGCCGCCGCCATACCCGTGACCCGCTACCGGATGCCGGTCGAGGTGGCCATGGCCGTGCTGGCGGGCGTGGTGGCCGATCAGGTGATCCGGTGGTGGTCGGGGCGTTCGCGACCCACGGCGGGCGGGTCGTCTAGCGTCGAGCCTGCTCGTGGGTGAGCGCCTGCGGGGCTTCCCCGCCCGGCTCGGCCTCGTGACCGCGGGCGCGCTGGTGCTCCGCCTCGTCTACGCGGTGGCCTTCGAGGGCAACGGTGAACCGGGCGGCGACGGCTTCTACTTCCACTACCAGGCGCAGGCGATCAGTCGGGGCGACGGGTTCGTCAATCCGATCACGTGGCTCCACGCGGACACCAACGTGCAGGCTGCGCACCACCCGCCGCTCTATTCGATCTACCTGGCCATCCCGTCCGTCCTCGGGCTCGACAGCCCGCTCGCCCACCGGGTCGTGTCGTGTCTCGCCGGTGGGGCGACCGTTGCCCTGGTCGGTCTGCTCGCCCGTCGACTGGCCGGTGGCCCGGGAGCCGGTGACCGGGCCGGGCTGATCGCCGCGGTGCTGGCGGCCGTGTACCCGATCGTCTGGGTGAATGACGGGTTGGTTCTCTCCGAGCCGTTGTACGGGGTGACGATCGCGCTCGTGCTCTTCGCGGCCTATCGGCTCTGGGACGCCGGTGACCCTCGTCGGGCCGCGGCGCTGGGCGGGGCGATCGCGCTCGCGGCGCTCACCCGCGCCGAGGCCTCGAACCTGCTGCTGTTCCTCGTCGTCCCGCTGGTGATCGCGCTTCCGGCGGCGACCTGGCGCCGACGGGCCGTGCTGGTGGTCGCCGCCGGCCTGGCGTATGCGGCCGTCGTCAGCCCGTGGATCGCGTACAACCTGGCGCGGTTCGACGAGCCCGTCTTCCTGTCCTACGGCGCTGCCGGCGTCCTGCCGCAGGCGAACTGCGACCAGACCTACGACGGGCCGCTCCTCGGCTACTGGAGTGGTGCGTGCGCGTTCCCCAACCGGTCGGAGCTCCCCGAGATGGGCAAGCCCCACCCCGACCTCGAGCTGGTCGCCCGGCAGGGGATCGCCTTCCTCGGCGACGACGACGAGTCGACGGCCGCCAACGTCGGGCTCCATCGGGGGCTCGACTACATCAGATCGCGACCGGGGCGGGCCGCGGTCGTGTCGATGGCGCGTGTCGGCCGCCTGTGGGGCGTCTACCGACCCGCGCAGAGCATCGATCTCGACACCGTGATCGAGGACCGGGGCCGTGCCATCTCCACCGTGGGGCTCGTCATGTACTACGAGATGCTCGCCCTGGGCATCGTCGGCCTGGTGGTGCTCCGCCGTCGAGGGGTGCCGATCCTGCCCTTCGTGAGCCTCGCCGTGCTCGTGACCTTCACCGCCGCCGTGGCCATCGGGGTGACGAGGTACCGCTTCCCGGTCGACGTGGGCCTAGCGGTGCTCGCGGGGATCGCCCTCGATGCAGGCCTGCGCTGGTCCCGCCGAACTCGCAAGACACGCTCGCCGCGGCCCCGCGCGTCGGTGGCACCGACATGACCGACGACCTCGCAGCCACCGCGGAGCTACTCGCCGCCGAGCACCCCGATCGGGACTGCTTCGGTGACCCCGACTACCTCCCGTGGCTCTACGAGGCCAACCCGTGTGGGCCGGCCATCCAGGAGAGCGTCGACCGGCAGGGCCAGCGGGTGGCCCACTTCGCCCTGCTGCCCCAACAGTGGTGCCGACGTGACGAAGTGGCCGACTTCTGCGTGGGGGTGAACGGGGTGACGAGGACGGGCGCGGGCAGAGCGCACTTCCTCGCCCTACTTCGACGGGGCATCCGCGAGATCGGTCGCAGGGGCGCGGTCGCCGGCTTCGGGGTGACGAACGAGTCGTCCACCGCGCTCACCCTCGGGCGCACCGGCATCGGCTACGTGGGCCCGCTCCCGGTGGTCGTGCGTCCCAACCGACCGGGCGGACGCGGTGTCACGACCCATGACGTGTCGCCCGACTGGCTGGCGAGCGACGAGTTCGCCGCGCTGGCGGCGTCGATCGACGGGGGGTCCACGGAGGGCTGGTCCCAGCGCTGGTCACTCGAGGTCCTCCGGTGGCGCCTCGCCAGCCCCGCGGCCGCCTACCGGGTGCACGTCAGCCCAGAGGTCATGGCGGTGACCACCAAGACGGTCCACAAGCACGTCCCCGTGACCGTCGTGCTCAAGCTTTTCGCCCGCACGGCGCGGCCCGGCGCGCATGCGGCGTCGGCGGTGACGGCACGCGCCTGTCGTCGCGACCGCACGCCGGCGGCGGTCTACGTCGGCTTCAACGACCGCGTGCCCTTCCGTGGCCTCACCGTGCCGCGCTCCCTCCTCCCGTCTCCCCTGAACCTCGTGCTGTTCGGTGCCGACAAGGCCTCGGTGGCCGTGGGCGAGGAGATCCCCGGCCTCCCGCAGGACGAGGTCGACCTGGCCTGCTTCGAACTGTTGGACTTCGACGCCCTGTGACCGGCACACCATGACCGAGCCCGATGCCGACCTGTCGGCCAGCGCCGAGCTGCTCCGCAAGGAGCACCCGGATGCCGAGCGCTTCGGTGGCACCCAGTTCCTCACCTGGCTGTACCGCGACAACCCCCACCATCCCGCGATCGAGGAGAACGTCGATCGGCGGGGCAGGCGGGTCGCCCACTTCGCGCTGGTCCCCCAGCCCTACCGGGATCGCACGGACACGGCCACCTTCGTGCTCTCGGTCAACGCCGTCACCCGGTCGGGGCTGGGCAGCATGCATTTCGTGGCGCTCGCGGCCAGAGGCACACGGCGGGCCATCGAGCGCAAGGACGAGCTGGGCGGCCTCATCGGCGGGATCGGCGTCACGAACGAGTCGTCCACCATGCCCGGCCTGCACCGGATCGGGGCCCGCCTGATCACGAGCCTCCCGGTACGGGCGATCCCGTGGGTCGGTCGGTCGTCGCGTGGCGTGGAGAGCCACGATCTCGACGACGCCTTCCGCGCCACCGACGACTTCACCCGTCTCATCGACGGCTTGGACGAGCAACCGGCCGACGGCTGGACCCAGTGCTGGACACCCGAGCACCTCCGATGGCGCCTCGCCGCGCCGGGCGCGCGGTACGCGATCCACGCGTCCGACGAGGTCGTGGCGATCACCACGACGGCGAGCGCCAAAGGCGTGCCGGTCGCCGTGGTCCTCAAGCTCCTGCCGCGCGAGGGGCGCCGGGGCCCGCTGTCGGCCCGCTCGGTGATCGCCGCCGCCACCCGCCACCATCGGGTGCCGGTGGCGATCTACGCCGGGTTCAACGCCCACGTGCCGGTCAAGGGGCTGAAGATCCCCAAGCGAGCGCAACCCGCCCCGCTCAACCTGCTCTTCATCGCCCGGGACGAGGCCTCGCGGTTCCTCGGCATGGACCTCGAGAAGGAGGGCCCCCAGGCAGCTGCCCGCTTCGACACCTTCGAGCTCTTGGACTTCGACGCGTTCTGAGAGAGGCGCCGCCGCCGTGCCGCGACGACACCCCGGGGTCGCACCCTCGTAGGCTCGCGGCGGTGGCGACCCTCCCGATGTTCCCGTTGGGAAGCGTGCTGTTCCCGTCGGTCTACCTGCCGCTGCACGTGTTCGAGGAGCGCTACCGACAGCTCGTCCGCGACTGCCTGGCCGGCCACCGGGAGTTCGGCGTGGTTCTCATCGAGCGGGGGAGCGAGGTCGGTGGAGGCGACGTCCGCACCGAGGTCGGCACCGTCGCTCGCATCGTCGAGGTGACCGAGTTCGACGACGGCCGGTTCGCCCTCGTGGCACTCGGCGTGCGGCGGATCGTGGTCGACGCCTGGCTGCCGGACGACCCCTATCCGCAGGCGGAGGTGCACGACTGGGACGACCCCTCCGACCTGGGTGCGCAGGAGGCCGAGGCTGCTGTCGCGATGTTGGTGCCGCTCCGACGGGCGCTGGCGTACAAGGCCGAACTGGGTGAGGCCACGATGCCGGCGACGGTCGAGCTCAGCGAGGACCCGCTTCTCGTCAGCTTCCAGGCCGCGGCCGTGGGACCCATGGGACCGCTCGACCAACTCTCGGTGCTCCGCACCGAGCGCTGCCTCGATCGGCTGGAGCTGCTGCGGAGGCTGTTCGCCGAGGAGGCCGACGTGCTCGCCGCCCGCCTAGCCGACTGAGTCGGAGGAGTAGGAGGAGTAGGATGTCCCGACGGCACGTCGAGCGCCGGTGACGAGCGAGATCGAGGATTGGTGTGGCGAGCAGCGTGAGCAGGGGCGGTTCCGGCCGCACGAGGGACACGACCGCACAGGTCGCCGACATCAAGGACCTCCTGGTCGGCTACGCCAGGCAGGAGACGGTCGACCCCCTGAAGGGCCTGGGCCGCTTCGTGGGCTACGGGGTCGCCGCCATGCTGCTGGTCGGCATCGGGTCGATCGAGCTCGCCGTCGCCCTGCTGCGTGCCCTCCAGACCGAGACGGGCTCACCCCTCACCGGCCATTGGTCGTGGGTGCCCTACCTCGTCACCGTCGCAGCGGCGAGCGCCGTCATCTACCTCGCCATCAAGGCCATCAACCGCAGCGTGTCGAAGAGGAAGCCATGACCAGCCCGACCGCCATCACGCGCGACGACATCGAAGCCAAGTTCCGCGAGGTCCAGGGCGAGGTCGACGAGGCGGGCCAGGCCGCCCGCACCGGCCTGCTGGTGGCCGGCGTGGTGGTGGCCGTCGCCGTCGCTGCAGCCGCGTTCTACTTCGGCCGCCGCCGTGGGAGGCTGGCCAAGACCATCGTCGAGATCCGACGCGTCTGATGGCATCGCTGCTCGCCTACCTGCGGCGCGCAGGCATCGAGCGTGGGGTACTCGAAGGTCGACGAGCCTGGATGATCCTGGGCCTCGCCGCCTGGATGGTCCGCTTCGCGCAGCGTGCCGTCCGCCATGAGCCGGTGGTCGTCTTCCGAGAGGAGCTCGTTCCGGGCGAGAGCCTGGTCATCCGGCGCGAGGCGTCGGCGCCAAAGGGCCGGGGCCGGAAGCAGCGGTGAGCCGCTCCTTCACGGTCGGGGAGCGGGTCCTGCTCATCGACGCCAAGGACCGCCGTTACCTGGTGACATTGGCCGACGGAGGCCAGTTCCACTCGCATGCCGGTTTCGTGGCGCACGAGGAGATGCTCGGTGAACGCGAGGGCGCAACGGTGAAGTCGACGCAGGGCGCCCGCTACGTCGCCATCCGTCCGACGCTCTCGGACTTCGTCTACAAGATGCCGCGTGGGGCGCAGGTGATCTACCCCAAGGACCTCGGGCCGATCCTCATGCTCGCCGACATCTTCCCCGGGGCCCGCGTGCTGGAGTCCGGGGTGGGTTCCGGGGCGCTGTCGATGACCATGCTCCGCGCCGGTGCCGATGTCACCGGCTACGAGCTCCGGGAGGACTTCGCCGCCCGGGCGCAGCACAACGTGGAGGCGTTCCTCGGCACCGAGGCCGAGGGCCGGTACCGGGTGGAGGTGCGCGACAGCTACGAGGGCATCGACGTCGGTGACCTCGACCGGATCGTGCTCGACCTCCCCGAACCATGGCAGGTGGTCGGTCACGCAGAGAACGCGCTGCATCCCGGCGGCATCATCGTCGCCTACACGCCCAGCATCCTCCAGGCCCGCCGGTTCCGGGAGGCGCTGAGCGCATCGGCATTCGGCCTGGAGGAGACCCTCGAGGTGCTCAACCGCAGTTGGCACATCGAGGGCCAGTCGGTGCGACCGGACCACCGGATGGTGGCCCACACGGGCTTTCTCACCCATGCGCGACTGCTCCGCGACTGAGGACCCGTGAACGGCTTCGACCTGCTGATCGTGTTGGCCGTCATCGGCGCCGTCGTCGGAGGGGTCCGGCTGGGCTTCGTCGCCCGCTCCACGTCGTGGGCGGGAATGGCCGTCGGGCTGGTGCTCGCCGCTCTTGCGCTCCCGTCGGTCGTCGAGCGCGTGGGCGGTGGCGACCAGCGCCTCCTGCTGGTGGCCGTCGCCACTCTGTTCGGTGGGGCCCTCCTCGGGCAGGCCGTCGGGCTGGTGTTGGGGCGCCAGCTCAGCCTGGGAATCGAGACCGGCAGGGGCCAGGCCGCCGATCGGGCGGCGGGCGCCGTCGCGGGAGTCGTGGGCGTGCTGATCGCGCTCTGGCTGCTCCTGCCGACCATGGCGGCCGTCCCCGGTTGGCCGGCCCGCCAGGCGCGCACCTCCGCCGTCGCGGCCTTCGTCCACGACTCGCTCCCGCAGGCGCCCGACGCATTCCTCGCGCTTCGCCAACTCGTCGGCGAGGACCGGTTTCCCGAGGTGTTCGACGCGCTGCAACCGGCGCCCGAGGTGGGGCCGCCGCCGGCCGAGGCAGGCATCTCCGCGGAGGTGTCGGCGCGGGTGGTGCCGTCGACGGTGAAGATCGAGGGAGAAGCCTGCGGGCGGCTCCAGGACGGCAGTGGCTTCGTGGCAGGTCCGGAGTTGGTGGTCACCAACGCCCACGTCGTCGCCGGCGAGGGCGACACCGCGGTCGAGCGCTCCGACGGCACCCGCGTCGATGCGGAGGTGGTCGCCTTCGACGCCAACCGTGACATCGCGGTACTGCGTGCCCCGGGGCTCGACCGTCCGGCCCTGCCGGTGGCGTCGGCGAACGCGGGTGACACCGGGGGGGTGTACGGCCACCCGGGGGGAGGTCCGCTCGAGATCTCTCCCTTCGAGATCGCACAGGAGGTCCGGGCCCGGGGCACCGACATCTACGACCGCAATCGCACCGAGCGTTCGGTCTTCTTCCTGGCCACCGAGCTGGCCCCCGGTGACTCAGGATCAGCGCTGGTGAACCCCGACGGCGAAGTGGTCGGCGTCGCGTTTGCCATCGCCCCCGACCAGCCGGGTGTCGGCTATGCCCTCACCGACGTCGAGTTGCGCGCCGTGCTCGACGGCGACCTGAGCCGACCGGTCGACGCCGGGCCCTGCCTCGCCTGACCCATCCGGGGCTACATCTCGATGAAGATGCACTCTCCGGGACACTCTTCGGCGGACTCGATGGTGGCTTCTTCCTGGCCTGCGGGGACCACAGCGAGGCCCTCGGCGCCGCCTGGATCGCTGTAGACCTTGTCGCCTTCCTTGACGTAGGCCAAGCCGTCGTCGAGGAGGGTGAAGACGTCGGGGGCGATTTCCTCACAGAGGCCGTCGCCGGTGCACAGATCCTGATCGATCCAGACCTTCATTGGTGGTGTCCTCTCACGATGTCGGGTTCAAGATGTCACGCCCGAGCCGCCAGACAGGGGCCCGGTTCTCACTTGATCGGCATTCTAGCCCGTCCCCGCAATAAACACGGAAATCCCGGTGCAATTGCAGCCAGGGGCGAGCGTCGGGCCGAAAGCTCCGCCGCATCCGTCGACGGCCCGTGTATCGTCCGCGAACGTCGCCCGCGAGGAGGTGGTTGTCGTCAGCCAGGACGAATCAGAACGACGGCTCGCCTCGTTCGAGGCCGAGATGAGTGACCTCCGCGAGCAGGCGCTCGCCATGGAGGAGGAGGTCGTCTCGTTGCGACGCCGTCTCCAGGAGGCACCCAAGCGCGTGCGCACGCTCGAGGAGCGCCTGCTCGAGACCAAGGGTCAGCTGGCCCAGGCCGTCTCCCAGAACGAAAAGCTCACCTACACCCTGCGCGAGGCTCGTGAGCACATCGCCACGCTTCGAGAGGAGGTCGACAAGCTCACCCAGCCACCGTCGGCGTACGGGACGCTCCTCGCCCGGAACGAGGACGGCACCGTCGACGTCTTCTCGGGCGGCAGGAAGATGCGGGTTGCGCTGCATCCCGGGATCGGCGACGACGACATCGAGCGGGGTGCCGAGGTCGTCCTCAACGAGTCGCTCAGCGTCGTGATGGCCCGCAGCGGCGAGGTCACGGGCGAGGTCGTCACCCTGAAGGAGCTGCTCCCCGACCGGCGGCGGGCCCTCATCGCGGGGCGGGCCGACGAAGAGCGGGTGGTCGAGCTGTCCGACGCGCTCGTGGGCGAGAGGCTGCGCTCCGGCGACACCGTGCTCATGGACTCCCGGTCGGGCCTGCTGCTCGAGAAGCTCCCGCGCCCAGAGGTCGAGGAACTCGTCCTCGAGGAGGTGCCCGACATGTCGTACGACGACGTGGGCGGCCTCGACACCCAGATCGAACAGATCACCGACGCCGTCGAGCTGCCGTTCGTGCACCAGAAGCTGTTCGCCGAGTACCAGCTGCCCGCACCCAAGGGCATCCTGCTCTACGGCCCGCCCGGCTGCGGAAAGACACTCATCGCCAAGGCCGTGGCCAACTCGCTCGCCAAGAAGGTGGCCGAGGTGAGCGGCGACACCCAGGCTCGCAGCTACTTCCTCAACATCAAGGGCCCCGAGCTCCTCAACAAGTACGTGGGCGAGACCGAGCGCCAGATCCGGCTGGTGTTCCAGCGGGCCCGCGAGAAGTCCGAGGAAGGATGGCCGGTGATCGTCTTCTTCGACGAGATGGACTCGCTCTTCCGCACCCGCGGGACCGGGATCAGCTCCGACATGGAGTCCACGATCGTGCCCCAGCTGCTCGCGGAGATCGACGGAGTCGAGACACTGAAGAACGTGATCGTGATCGGCGCGTCGAACCGTGAGGACCTCATCGATCCCGCGATCCTCCGGCCTGGTCGCCTCGACGTGAAGATCAAGATCGAACGACCGGACGAAGCGGCGGCGGCGTCGATCTTCAGTCGTTACCTCGTGAGCGAGCTGCCGCTCGACGCCGGTGAGGTCACCTCGCTCGGCGGCGGAGACCCGGACAAGGCCGTCCGCGCCATGATCGAGACCACCGTCGAGGAGATGTACCGCGAGGACGATCAGAACCGCTTCTTGGAGGTCACCTACCAGAACGGCGACAAGGAGATCATGTACTTCAAGGACTTCTCGTCGGGGGCGATGATCGAGAACATCGTGCGTCGGGCGAAGAAGCGCGCCATCAAGCGATTCATCGATGACGGTGCCAAAGGGATCCGCACCGAGGACCTCATCGCCTCGATCCACCAGGAGTACAAGGAGCACGAGGACCTGCCCAACACCACCAACCCCGACGACTGGGCCAAGATCTCGGGGAAGAAGGGGGAGCGGATCGTCTACATCCGCACCCTGATCACCAGGGACGACGAGGACACCGCCGGTGGACGCGCCATCGAGCGGATGGCCACCGGGCAGTACCTGTAGTGGCGTCGGAGCACTAGTGGCGCTGCCCAAGATCATCGGGGTCGAGACCGAGTTCGGCATCGTCCTGCGCGGCGCCGGTGAGTCGAACCCCATCGCGGCGTCGTCGGTGCTCATCAACGCCTACATGAACGAACTGGCCCGCTCGGCCGATGTCGCCCATCCTGTCGCCAAGGTGGGCTGGGACTTCGAGGACGAGTCGCCCGGCAACGACGCCCGAGGTGACGCGCCGCTCGGAGCGATGGCACCCGAGGTCGAGACCCACCTGGTGAACGCGGTCCTCACCAACGGAGCCCGGTACTACGTAGACCACGCCCATCCCGAGTTCTCCACGCCCGAGTGCGCCGATCCGCGGTCGATCGTCGTGTTCGACAAGGCCGGCGAGCAGATCCTCGAGCGCTCGATGGCCGCTGCGGGCCGCCTGCTGCCCGACGGCCAGGAGATCGTGGTCTACAAGAACAACTCGGACGGCAAGGGCAACTCGTACGGCTGCCACGAGAACTACCTGATGGCCCGCTCGGTGCCGTTCTCACGGATCGTCACCCACATCACCCCGCACTTCGTGACCCGCCAGATCTACACCGGCGCCGGCAAGGTGGGCACCGAGGCGGCCGGCCTCGCACGCAGCAGCATCGGCTTCCAGCTCACGTCGCGGGCCGACTTCTTCGAGGAAGAGGTCGGCCTCGAGACCACGCTCAAGCGTCCGATCGTCAACACCCGCGACGAGCCCCATGCCGACGCCCAGAAGTACCGGCGGCTCCACGTGATCGTGGGCGACGCCAACCTCTCCGAGGTGTCGACGCTGTTGAAGGTGGGCACGACCGCCCTCGTGCTCTCCATGATCGAGGACGACTTCCTGCCTCGCGAGTTCAAGTTCCTGTCACCGGTGTCGGCCATGCGGCGGGTCTCCTACGACCGCAGCCTCCTCGAGCCCCTCGAGCTGGCCGACGGCTCGACCGTCACCGCGCTCGAGGTGCAGTGGGAACTGCTCGACCGTGCCCGCAAGTACGCCGACAGTGCCGGCCTCGCCTGCCTCGGGCCCGACCCCTCGGTCGGAGCGGACATCCTGGCCCGGTGGGAGCAAGTGCTCACGGCCCTGGAGGCGGACCCGATGACCCTGGCCGACCAGCTCGACTGGGTGGCCAAGTACCGCCTGCTCGAGGGCTACCGGGACCGTCACGGCCTCGACTGGGACGACGCCCGCCTTTCCGCCATGGACCTCCAGTACCACGACCTGCGCCCGTCCAGGTCGCTGTTCGCCCGATTGCCGGTCGAGCGCATCACCACCGACGACGAGGTCGAACGTGCCATCGGCGAGCCGCCGTCCGACACCCGGGCCTACTTCAGGGGGCGCTGCCTCGCCAAGTGGGGCGACGACATCGTGGCCGCCAACTGGGACTCGCTGGTGTTCGACGTCGGCTCGGAGACCCTCCGGCGGGTGCCGATGATGGAGCCCACGCGCGGAACGGCGGCTCACGTCGGTACCTTGTTGGACCAGTGCTCCAGCGCGGCCGAGCTGTTGGAGCGGTTGGGTTCGTGAGCACCCAGAGCATGCAATTCACCGGACGACCGGACAGGAGCGCCTGATGGCCGAACGAGAGCAGAAGCGCCGGCCCGCCGCCGCCCGCGAGGCGCGCGACGTCGACGACGCGCCCGCCACCTCGGAGACGGGGGAGAAGATCAAGGCCGAGCTCGACGACCTGCTGGACGAGATCGACGACGTTCTGGAGACCAACGCCGAGGACTTCGTGCGCTCGTACGTCCAGAAGGGCGGCCAGTAGTCGCTCGCCGTGGGACCGTCACGGTTCCGTCGACCCGGGCACGCTGCTCGACGGGTCAGACCTCGATGTGAGGGTGCGGCCGCATTCGTGCAGGGTCCCTGCAGGGATGCAGGACAGCGTCCTGCGGCTCAGTGGCCTCTGTCGGGGGTCGACGGGGCCGTCATGACCCCGTCGACCTCGGTCGAGATGCACGTGCCGGCCCTTCCGGCGACGAGCGCTTCGATGGCCGCGAGGCTGCCGATCATGGCCGGGCGGCCGGTGGCGCGGGCGAAGTCGCAGGCCGCGGTGACCTTCGGGAGCATCGAGCCCGCCGCGAACTCGGCCGCGTGTCGGGCGAGCAGGGCATCGGGGTGCGCGGTCACCACCGCCCGCTGCAGCGGAGTGCCGAAGCCGAGGTAGGCCGCGGCGGTGTCGGTGGCCATGACGAGCACCTCCGCGCCGAGATCCCGTGCCAGGAGGGCGCTGGCATGGTCCTTGTCGATCACCGCCTCGACGCCACCGAGGTGGCGCACCCCGTCGAAGGCGGTGGGGATGCCGCCGCCGCCGGCGCAGATCACCACGCAACCGGCCTCGAGCAGCCAGGAGATCTGGCGCTCCTCGAAGATGCGCTTCGGTGCCGGTGAGGGCACCACCCGTCGCATCTGGTCGCCGTCAGGGCGGAAGAGCCAGCCGCGCTCGCGCTGGAGCGACGCCGCCTCGTCGGGCGGGTACGAGGGGCCGATCGGCTTGCTCGGTTCGCCGAACGCCGGGTCGTGAGGGTCGACCTCGATCATGGTGAGCAGGGTGGCCAGCGGGAGCTCGGC
>CXWK01005121.1_pt1 | contig 16586 bp, 12 predicted proteins | sample 590851 | NCBI WGS metagenome assembly CXWK01 (sample SAMEA3498364, study PRJEB10139) | wastewater metagenome | biome: wastewater treatment plant; material: activated sludge | place: Denmark | collected 2014-08-01 | reverse complement strand
CATGTCGTCGACCAGCGCACGGACCGTGTGGCCGCGCTCGCCCAGCGCCATCAGGGCAAAGCCGAACAGGATCGAGAACAGCAGGACCTGAAGCACGTCGCCCTTGGCGAATGCGCCGACGACCGAATCCGGGATGACATTCATCACGAACTCGACGCTCGACTGCGCCTTGCCGGTATATTGCTTGACCGCGTCTGCGTTCGCCGCGGCCGCGCCGCTGAAGCCGGCGCCGGGCTTGACGATGTTGCCGACGATGAGCCCGAGCGCCAGCGCGAAGGTGGAGACGATCTCGAAATAGACGAGCGCCTTCACCGCGACGCGGCCGACCTTCTTGGCCTCCTGGATGTGCGAGATGCCCGAGACGACGGTGCAGAAGATGATCGGCGCGATCACCATCTTGATCAGCTTGATGAAGCCGTCGCCCATCGCCTTGATCCAGTCGTTCTTCGCGAACTCCGGCGAGAGCCAGCCGACGATCACGCCGAGTACGATGGCGAACAGCACCTGGACGTAGAGCTGTCGGTAGAGGGGCTTGCGCGCGGGCGCGTCGGCGACTGCGACTGTGCTGGACATGATCTGCTCCCTGCGGCCGGAGTCGGGCTGATTTCGGGCTCTTTTGCTTAGTTTGGCGGCTCGTTCGTGACAAGGGGACACAAGCGGCTGGATTGTGGCGCAGCCCCGGAAAGCCCGACAACTGGGGATAAGTCCCGATACCCTCGACCGGGCGGGGTCGGGCGCCTACATTGGGCCGAACCCTGCTCTTCAGCGTAAAGTCCTGATGAAAACGCCCAAGTCCGCCAAGCCCGCCGCCTCGAAAAAGGCGTCGGCCGCGTCCGCCACGTCCACGCGCCAGCGCGATCTGCCGCTGCCCGTCCGCGCGTCCGAAAACCGTGGCATCACCGTGCGCGGCGCGCGCGAGCACAACCTCAAGAACGTGGACCTGACCATTCCGCGCGACGCGCTGGTGGTGTTCACGGGCCTGTCGGGCTCGGGCAAGTCCTCGCTCGCCTTCGACACGATCTATGCCGAGGGCCAGCGGCGCTACGTGGAGTCGCTGTCGGCGTACGCCCGGCAGTTCCTTGAAATGATGCAGAAGCCGGACGTCGACCAGATCGACGGCCTGTCCCCGGCCATTTCCATCGAGCAGAAGACGACTTCGAAGAACCCGCGCTCGACCGTCGGCACGGTCACGGAAATCTACGACTACATGCGCCTGCTATGGGCGCGCGTCGGCATTCCCTATTCGCCGGCGACCGGCCTGCCGATCGAGAGTCAGACCGTCAGCCAGATGGTCGACCGGGTGCTGGCGCTGCCGGAGAAGACGCGGCTCTACCTGCTGGCGCCGGTGGTGCGCGGCCGCAAGGGCGAGTACCGCAAGGAAATCGCCGACTACATGAAGCGCGGCTTCCAGCGGCTGAAGATCGACGGGCAGTACTACGAGATCGCCGAGGCGCCGCCGCTCGACAAGAAGTTCAAGCACGACATCGACGTGGTGGTGGACCGGATCGTCGTGCGGGCCGATATCGGCGCGCGGCTGGCGGAGAGTTTCGAGACGGCGCTGGAACTGTCGGTTGGGATTGCGGTGGTGGAGTTTGCGGATGGGGCGGCGGCTCCTTCTCCCCGCGCGCGGGGAGAAGGTGGCCGAGGGCCGCGCCACGAAGCGGGCTTGCCCGCTTCGGTCGGTGATGAGGGGACTGGCGACCAGCACGCGTCGTCCCCCCCTCACCCCGGCCCTCTCCCCGCGAGCGGGGAGAGGGAGAAGCAGGCCAACGTCTCGACCCATTACGGCGAGCACATCGTCTTCTCCTCGCAATTCGCCTGCCCGGTGTCCGGCTTCACGATTCCGGAAATCGAGCCGAGACTTTTTTCGTTCAACAATCCATTCGGCGCCTGCCCGACCTGCTCCGGCCTCGGCTCGGAACAGACGATCGATCCCGACCTCGTCGTTCCCGATCCGAAGGCGACGCTGCGCAAGGGCGCCATCGCGCCGTGGGCGCGCTCGACCTCGCCCTACTACGCGCAAACGCTGGCGGCGCTCGGCAAGCACTACAAATTCCGGCTCGACACGCCGTTCGAGGACCTGCCGAAGAAGGCGCAGGACGTGATCCTCTACGGATCGGACGAGGAAGCGATCAAGTTCTCCTACGACGACGGTCTTCGCGCTTACGATGTCAAGAAGCCGTTCGAAGGCGTCGTCTCCAATTTGCAGCGCCGCTATCTCGAAACGGAATCCGAATGGGCGCGCGAAGAAATCGGGCGGTTCATGTCGGCGACGCCGTGCAAGGCGTGCAAGGGGTTCCGGTTGAAGCCGGAAGCGCTCGCCGTGAAGATCGGCATGAAGCATATCGGCGAAATCTGCGATCTCTCGGTCAAGCAGGCGGCCAACTGGTTCGCCGCCGCGCCGGAACTGCTCGACGACAAGCGCAACGAGATTGCGGCGCGCATCCTGAAGGAAATCCGCGAGCGTCTCGACTTTCTCGTCGACGTCGGCCTCGACTATCTCACGCTCGCCCGCGGCTCGGGATCTCTGTCCGGCGGCGAGAGCCAGAGAATCCGGCTGGCGTCGCAGATCGGCTCGGGGCTGACCGGCGTGCTCTACGTGCTGGACGAGCCGTCGATCGGCCTGCACCAGCGCGACAATGCGCGTCTCCTGGAAACGCTGCGGCGGCTGCGCGACCTCGGCAACACCGTCATCGTCGTCGAGCACGACGAGGATGCGATCCTGACCGCCGACTACGTGGTCGACGTCGGCCCGGGCGCCGGCATCCACGGCGGGCAGATCGTGGCCGAAGGCACGCCGGCCGAGGTCATGGCCAATCCGAAATCGCTGACCGGCCAGTACCTGACCGGCGCGCGCGAAGTCGCGACGCCGAAGAAGCGGCGCAAGCCGCAGCCCGGCCGCAAGCTGAAGCTGGTCGGCGCGAAGGGCAACAATCTGAAGAACGTGACGGCGGAGGTGCCGCTCGGCCTGTTCACCTGCATCACCGGCGTGTCCGGCGGCGGCAAGTCGACGCTGGTCGTCGACACTCTGTACAAGGCCGTCGCCCGACGACTGTCGGGGGCGCTCGAACATGCCGCGCCGTTCGACCGGATCGAAGGCGTCGAGCACATCGACAAGGTGATCGACATCGACCAGTCGCCGATCGGCCGCACGCCGCGCTCCAATCCGGCCACCTACACCGGCGCGTTCACGCCGATCCGCGAATGGTTCGCCGGCCTGCCGGAGGCCAAGGCGCGCGGCTATGCGCCCGGGCGCTTCTCGTTCAACGTCAAGGGCGGACGCTGCGAGGCCTGCCAGGGCGACGGCGTCATCAAGATCGAGATGCACTTCCTGCCTGATGTCTACGTCACCTGCGACGTATGCAAGGGCAAGCGCTACGACCGCGAGACGCTCGAGGTGAAGTACCGCGAGAAGTCGATCGCCGACGTGCTGGACATGACAGTCGAGGAAGCCGCCACCCTGTTCAAGGCGGTGCCGGCGATCCGCGAGAAGATGGAGACGCTGAAGCGCGTCGGCCTCGACTACATCCACGTCGGCCAGCAGGCGACGACGCTGTCGGGCGGCGAGGCGCAGCGCGTGAAACTGTCGAAGGAACTGGCGCGGCGCTCGACCGGCCGGACGCTCTACATCCTCGACGAGCCGACGACCGGCCTGCACTTCCACGACGTGAAGAAGCTGCTGGAAGTGCTGCACGAGCTGGTCGACCAGGGCAATTCGGTGGTGGTGATCGAGCACAATCTCGAGGTCATCAAGACCGCCGACTGGGTCATCGACATGGGACCGGAAGGCGGCGACGGCGGCGGCGAGATCGTCGCGCAGGGCACGCCGGAGGACGTCGTCAAGGAGCCGCGCAGCCACACCGGGCGGTTCCTGAAGGAGGTTCTGGCAAGACGGCCGATGAAGACGCCGGTGAGCGGGGAAGCGGCAGAGTAATTTAACCTTCCATCGTCTGACCATAAGGATGTCTCATTTATTAAGGAGTTATATATGGGTTTTGAAATCAGCCAACTTCGGGCGGGCGATATAATTTTCGTCAAGTCGAGCAGGTCTGAAAAACGACAGCTGCTTATTCAAAATCTCAATATACACGGCCAGCGTGTTCTCGCAGCGTTGAGACGGCAGGACCGCATCTCCCTGACGGAGCATCTTCCTAGGCACTCCCACGTAATGCTCGGGCTCGGCCTAGGCAATATTATACACGCCGACGGGCGAACCGTTGCACTAGAGGGCGTGGAGCAAGCGCTGCATTTAGGTGCCGATAATCAATACGAATTTAGCATATTTCGTCGCCTAAATCTTGATGCAGAAATAGGCGTACGCGTCGCCGCCGAAGCGGTGAGATATCTCCGCAACCGGTACGATTTCAAAACGTATCTGCGAGCTCGTCCGGCACCGGAAAAAGAGGACGCAACCCAATTCTGTTCGCGCCTTGTCGCCAATGCCTACCGTCTTGCGGGCGAGTCGATTACAAGTCTTCCAGACCACCGCGTTCTCCCGGTAGATCTCTGGAAAATTTGCCAAGGAGCAGGGTGGGCAGAGGTTACAGGTGAGTTTATCGAAAATATAGATTGGGGAACAGTCGGCAAAGAAATGTCACTCATTGATACTCCGGGGCGCGGCACAATAACTATTTCAGATTTATTATCCGAGGGGAACAATTTAACACGTGCGGCGGCAGACTCTACACGCAACATTATGGAATTTCAGCGAGATTCTGTCGAAACTTTGCTACGTATCGAGGCGCTGTTGGCCCAATATGTAAACGCACAATTTCAGCTGGCCAAGATGTCGCGTCTCGATCCCTCAATTATTGACGACGCCTTTGCCGACAGTATCTCTCGGGTGCTAACACAACTGCCGGCACTTCTAGCGCTCGGCGCATTGGAAGACATCGGACAGATTTTGGGGGCACCGCCATTTGATCTTGGCTCGGACGCCGATCCTGATCGCGGCGCCTACGCTGGGCTAGCCACTCGTGCAGAGATCACGAAATTGCGTGCGATTAGAGAGACTCTGCGCATCTTGTCCTATCTACTTATGGCGGAAACAGGGCTTGCGAGCGTCGGCGCCCGTGCGACCAATCATGAGAAATTTGGTCTCTTTCGCCGAATCAAAAGCGCCCACGTCGAACGATTTATCGAAGCCTTGCATAAAGTAGAAGACTTTTCACCCGTCGAAATCAGCGATTCCGATTTCAGCTGGGTGCCTTCCGAGTCTGATCGCACGACCTGCAGAGGCGTTGCTCGAAACATAGTGGGATTCTGGCAAATCATTACCTTGCTCAATAGAGATCGCTCGCCCGTCGATGGTATATCTGCCAAATAGAGAATTGCTCCAGAAGCGCGGTCTTTATGACGGAGTTACCGTGGCAACTGAATCAGCTGCTCATGCCGCCTTCGGCATAGACTGCTCATTCTACTTTAATTTCGCGCCGCCTCCCGCTGCGCCGTCTGCACCTCGTACCTGCCCTGCAAATTCATCCAGAATTCCGGCGTCGTCCCAAAAAACTTCGCCAGCCGCACGGCCGTGTCGCCGGAGATGCCGGGTTCCTGGCGCACGATGCGGGTGCGCGGGACGCCGCATCCCTTGGTGCGCCGGTTGTCGTGTCGCTCTCGCCAGCAACGCGGCAGCCACAATTGCCCCGCGCAACGCTGCGCGGCTGTCTTTCCTCACCGCGCCCCGATCGGCCATGATGGCCGAAAACACGGGGCGGAAAGCATGACGACCGAGCTGCCGGCGCAACACGCCTCTACCGCGCAACTGGCGCGAAAGCTGGCGCCGGTGATCGTCTTCGCCCTGCTCTGGTTGTTCCCGCCGCCGGCCGGGCTCAACGCCGCGCAATGGACCTATTTCGCGATCTTCGCCGGCGCCATCGCCGGTCTGGTGCTCGAATCCGCCGCGCCCGGCGCGGTCGGCTTCGTCGCCATGGTCGCGGCGGCCGTGCTGGGCCTGGTCGAGAAAGAGCCGGCCAAGGCGCTCGGCTGGGCGCTGCACGGTTTTTCCGACGGCACGGTCTGGCTGATCTTCGGCGCCTTCGTCTTTTCGGTCGGCTACAAGAAGAGCGGGCTCGGCCGCCGGATCGCGCTGACGCTGGTGCGCGCGCTCGGACGCTCGACGCTGGGGCTCGGCTATGCGGCCTCGCTGACCGACCTGGCGCTCGCGCCGGGGACGCCGTCGAACACGGCGCGTTGCGGCGGCACGATCTTCCCGATCGTCTCCAACATCCCGGCCGTCTACGGCTCGGAGCCCGGCCCGACGGCGCGCAAGGTCGGCGCCTACGTCATGTGGAACTCGTTCGCGACGACGGCCGTGACGAGTTCGATGTTCCTGACCTCGCTCGCGCCCAACGCCGCCGCGCTGGCCATCGCCAAGAAGACGGTCGGCGTCGACGTCAGCTGGGGCCAATGGGCGCTCGGCTTCCTGCCCGTCGGCGTCCTGCTGTTCCTGCTGACGCCGCTGCTCGGCTACCTGCTCTATCCGCCGGAGATCAAGAAGAGCCCGGAGATTTCCGACTGGGCCGCCGGCGAGCTGCGCGCGATGGGGCCGCTGCAACGCAACGAATGGCTGATGCTGTCCTTCGTGCTGCTGGCCATGGCGCTGTGGATCTTCGGCAGCAACCCGAACATCGTCGTCCCGTATCTCGGGTCGAATTTCATCAACGCCACCATGGTCGTGCTGCTCGTGATCGCGCTGATGCTGGTGTCCGGCGTGGTCGACCTGAAGGACATCATCGACAACAAGGCGGCGTGGGAGGTGCTGATCTATTTCACCACGCTGCTGACGCTGGCCGACGGCCTCAACCAGATCGGCTTCGTCAAATGGTTCGCCGCGATGGCCGCGGCGCCGCTCGCGGGGCAGGACCCGACTCTGGCGCTGATCGGGCTCGTGACCCTGTTCTTCTGGGTCCACTATTTCTTCTCGAGCCTGACCGCCCATACGGCCGCGATCCTTCCGATCGTGCTGGCTCTCGGCAAGGGCATTCCCGGCATCCCGATGACGGAACTGGTCATGCTCTGCTGCTTCGGCCTCGGCCTGATGGGGGTCATCTCGCCCTACGCCACAGGTCCGGCGCCGATGTTCTACGGCGCCGGCTACATTTCGCGCGGGGCGTTCTGGGCGCTCGGGCTCGTGTTCGGGCTCGTCTACTTCCTGGCGCTGGTCGGCATCGGCATGCCCTGGCTGCGATTTCTCGGGTACTGAGCGGCGGTCTTCCGGGCCGCGCTCGAGGCGAGCCAAGGGAAAAGCCGGCACATTATTGCTGCATCGCACATTTACTTAATTTCGCAGGGCGATGCGACCCATGCAGAAACGGGGCGTTAATTTCCGACTTTAGGCTATTTGAGCCAAGACAAATGCATATGACGCATATCTGACTTGACCATTCGCCGCTTCTCGACAGTTCATGTCTCCACTATATTGCACTGCATCAAACGACACGACGACCCGTCCCCGGGCCGCCGCGATGCGGTAGGAACAGACAATGTCGATCAAGGAAATCACCCACAAGATCCAGGAATGGCGCCGCTATCGCGCGTCCGTGCGCGAGCTCTCCCGTCTTTCGGACCGTGAACTGCACGACCTCGGCCTCACCCGCGCCGACATCGAATACGTGGCGAAGAAGTCCGCCCATTACTGAGTTCGCATGACGCAGACGCCGGGGCTCCTCCTCCCTTTCCCCGGCCGAACATCATGCCTTGCGCCCGCCGGTTCCTCCCCCGGCGGGCGCTTTTTTTATTGCTCGGGGCCGTCTAGATAGCCGGCATGAAACCCGTTCACATCATCGGCGGCGGCCTCGCCGGCTCCGAGGCCGCCTGGCAGATCGCATCCGCCGGCGTCCCCGTCGTCCTGCACGAGATGCGGCCCGTCCGCGGCACCGATGCGCACCGGACCGACGGCCTGGCCGAACTCGTCTGCTCCAATTCCTTCCGCTCGGACGATGCGGCGACCAACGCCGTCGGCGTGCTGCACCGGGAGATGCGGGCCATGGGCTCACTCGTCATGCGGGCCGCTGACGCCAACCAGGTGCCGGCCGGCGGCGCGCTGGCGGTCGATCGCGACGGCTTTTCCGCGGCCGTGACGAGGGCGCTCGCCGCTCACGAGAAGATTCAGGTCGTTCGCGCGGAGATTCCGGATATCCCGCCAAGCGATTGGGATAGCGTGATAATTTCGACAGGACCTCTCACGTCGAATCAATTGGCCAACGCTATCGCGAACCTCACCGGCGAGACCGGCCTCGCCTTCTTCGACGCCATCGCGCCGATCGTCCATCGCGACTCGATCGACATGTCCAAGGCCTGGTTCCAGTCGCGCTACGACAAGGCGGGGCCCGGCGGCACCGGCGCCGACTACATCAACTGCCCGCTCGACCGCGACCAGTATCAGGCCTTCGTCGCGGCGCTGGTCGCCGGCGACAAGACCGAGTTCAAGGAGTGGGAAGGCACGCCCTATTTCGACGGCTGCCTGCCGATCGAGGTCATGGCCGAGCGCGGACCGGAGACGCTGCGGCACGGACCGATGAAGCCGATGGGCCTGACCAACGTCCACAATCCGACCGTAAAGGCCTACGCCGTCGTGCAACTCCGGCAGGACAATGCGCTGGGCACGCTCTACAACATGGTCGGCTTCCAGACGAAACTGAAACACGGCGCGCAGGCCGAGATCTTCCGCACGATTCCCGGCCTGGAGAAGGCGGAATTCGCCCGGCTCGGCGGCATCCACCGCAACACCTATCTCAACTCGCCCGCCCTGCTCGACGCGCGGCTGCGGCTGAAGGCCGACCCACGCCTTCGCTTCGCCGGCCAGATCACGGGTTGCGAGGGCTATGTCGAGAGCGCCGCGGTCGGACTGATCGCCGGCCGGCTGGCGGCGGCCGAACGGCTCGGCCGCTCGCTCGACGCTCCGCCGTCGACGACGGCGATCGGCGCGCTTCTCAATCACATCACCGGCGGCCATGTGACCACCATCGACGCCGGGCCGCGCTCGTTCCAGCCGATGAACGTCAATTTCGGCCTGTTCCCGCCGCTGACCGAGGCGGTCAAGGCGCCGGACGGCAAGCGGCTGCGCGGGCCGGAGAAGGCGCGCGCCAAGAAGATGGCGTTGAGCGCGCGGGCGGCGCGCGATCTCGACGGGTGGCTGGCGGCGGCAGGCTGAACCCCTATTCCGCCTCGTGGCAGGCGATGCAGAACTTGTTGCCGTCCAGATCGCGAAAATAGGCGCCGTAGTAGTTCGGATGATAGTGCGGCCGCAGGCCGGGCGCGCCTTCGTCCCGACCGCCGAGCGCCATGGCCCGCGCGTGGCAGGCTTCCACCGACGCCCTGTCCCGGGCGAGCAACGCAATCATGTTTCCATTGCCGGGCGCGGCAGGGCCGCCGTCGAACGGCCGGCCGACGAACAGCAGCGGCCGTCCTCCCACCGGTCCTTCGAACGTGACGAACTTCCCGGCTGGGTCCGCGAACCGAAAGCGCACGCCGATCGGCGCGAGAACATCGGCCAGGAAAGCGCGGGCGCGCGGCACGTCGGCCGTGCCGATGCAAATGTGCGAAATCAAACGCCGGCCTCCCGTCGAATAGGTCACCAAGGATAGACCGATTTTCGGGCGGCGGCGTCTTGCGCGCGAACGCCCGCAGTCGCACGATCGAAACTTGGGGGAGCAGATGACGGATGTTTCGGCCGACCGAGGGTTGATCGACTTCGAGCCGCAAGTTCTGCGCAGGTTCATCGCCATTTCCGCCGCCGCCCTGGTCGCCTTCGGCGCGATCTGCTGGATCGCCGCCAACTGGTCCGCCTTCCACCGCCTGACCAAGCTCGAAATGGCCGGCGGCTTGCTCGCCGTCTCCGCCCTGACCGCCATCGTCTTCGCCCGGGCGCGCGCTCCCGCGCTGCTGGTGGCGACCGGCGCCGTCGGTGCGCTGTTCGCGCTGATCGGCCAGACCTATCCGAGCGGCGCCGACGCCTGGCAATTGTTCGCGCTTTGGGCGGCGCTGGCTTTGCCCTTCGCGTTCGCGGCCCGACACGATGCCGTGTGGTCGCTCTGGGTTCTGGTCGTCGGCGCGGCCATCGGCCTCTGGAAAACGCAGGAGCTTCCAGGCCACGCGCTCGCCGACTGGGCGCCGGCCTGCGCGATGGCGGTCGCTCTGGCGGTGGCGCTCAGCCCCTGGCTGCCGGCGCAGCGCCTGACCGGACGCTCGGTCTGGGCGTTTCGGCTCGCGGCCTTCGGCGCCATTGCCATGCTCGGCTGGGCGGGGCTGGAGGAAGGTTTGCTGCGCTGGCGCAGCGTCGACGACAGCGTGCTGATGATGGCGCTCGCCGCGCTCGTCGTCATCTGTCTCGCGCTGGCTTTCCTGCGACCGCTCGAACTCGGGGTCCTGGCCATCGCGACGATCGCCGTCGACGGCCTGCTCGTGTTCCGGATCGCTCGAGCCTTCGACGGTCCGAGGCTCGGCTCCGCCATTGTGATCGCGTTCATTGCATCCGGCATCGTCGCACTCAGCGTCCTTGCCTTGCGCGAAGTGTCCAGGCGCGCCCGCGGCGACCTGTCGGCCGCCGGGGTCGCGACGGACGAAGCGCACGAATTTTCGTGGCCGCTCGCGGTTCTCACCGGCTTCGGCGCGTTGATCTCAGCCGTGCCTTTCCTGATCGTCTACGGCTTCCTGTTCGAAACGCTCCTGAAGAGCGCGACGGGGTCGGGCATGCTCGGCGCCGTGACGCTCGTCGCCGCCGTCGTCATCCTGCGCGGCGGACAGGCATTCGGCTTCCGGCAGATGTTCGGCGTCATCGCGGCCTTTGTCGGCCTCGCGCTGCTGACGCAGGCGATCGGCCGGTCGTTCGAACGGGATGCGGGTTTCGCGCTCTGCCTGATCGCGGCCGCGACCGCCTTCGCCATTCCCTCGCGCGGCGCACGCTCGATCTTCGGCTTTCTCGCCGCCGGCGCGCTGATCTTCTCGCTGTTCGCCCGCGCCGGCTGGGGCCATCCAGAGACCGGCGTGGCGCTGACGTCGGTCGTCGCTGCGTTCGGCGCGCTCGCCCTCGCGGCGTCGGCGCTGATCGCCAGCGCCGACCGGCAGAAAATCGATGCCCATATGCGCTCCTTCGCGCTGGGCTGGACGATCGCCTGCCTTGTCGCCCTGGTCGTGCTCGCCGGCCGGCCGTTCCTGCTCGGCGCCGGCACGCTCGTCGGCGATCTCGGCGGCTTGTTCCGGACGAACTGGCGCGGACCGGCGCAAGTCGCCTCGATCGCGCTCGCCGTCGCCGGCCCNNATCGCGCTCGCCATCTACGCGCCTACGCTCGGCGCGACCGTGTTCGTCCTCGCCTGCGCCCTGCTCGCGCCGTCGCGCGGGCTCGCCGCGGCGACAGGGCTGGCGGCGATCTGGATCGTCAGCGCGCTCTATTATTCACTCGCCCTGCCGCTGGCGCAGAAGGGCTACATTCTCATCGGCATGGGCGCGATCCTCGGCGGGCTGGCGGCCGTCACGAGCCGTCGCGAGGACCAGCCCGGCCATGCGCCGGCGCGCGGTCTGGTCGCGGCGGGCCTCGTGGCGCTCGGGCTCGTCGCCAACGGCGCGATCGCCGGAACCGCGGTCCGCTCGGCGGAAGACATTCTGGGCAACGGACGGGAAATCTACATCGCGATGGTCCCGGTCGATCCGCGTTCGCTGATGCAGGGCGACTACATGACGCTCGCGTTCGACACGAGCGGGCTATTGCCCGCCCGCGACGCCAAGGGCGAAATCTCCGTGCTGGCGACGCTCGACGGCAAGTCGATTGCGAAGCTGCAGACCATGCCCGCATCGGCGCCCGACAATGGGCCGGACCGGATCGCCGTCACCGTCCGCGCCAAGGCGAACCGCTGGTTCGTCGGGTCGGACGCGTGGTTCTTCGAGGAAGGCCGGGCGCACGATTTTGCCGGCGCGCGCTACGGAATCTTCCGGGTCGGCCCGAATGGACGCCTGTTGCTGACCGGGCTGGCGGACAAGGATTTGAAAAAATTGCCCTGATCAGGGCGCGAGCCAATCCCTGATCTTCTCGTACACCGCCTGCGAGCCCAGCAGGTCGAGATGCCCGAGGCCGCGCAAGACCGCCTTCCTCTCCGCCGGCATGTCCAGTGTCCGCGCCGGATCGCCGCTGCGGCCGAGAGCGCTCGCAACCGGCACGAGGCCGTCGCCGACAGTGCTGTCCTGCAAGCCGCCATCCCCTGCCAACGATCCTGCGATGGCGTAGCAAGCGAGGCCCGGGGGCAACGGGACCGCTGACGGCGGACGGTTCGTGCGCGCGAAACGGTCGCGCCCGCGCCAGTCGGCGTCGGTCAGCGCGCCGCCGCGCAGATCGGTGATCCCGGCGCTGCGAACCTTTCCCAGGCGGCCGAAAGCCGCGGTGTACGGCGTCTTGCCGACCGCAAGATCGACCCACGAACCGACCTTCTCCAGCGGCGCTCCATGATGCGGCGTTCCCAGAAAGACGAGCTTTCGCAGACGGCGCGGCCACTCATGCCCGTACTCGTCGCCATGCCGCAGCGCGCTGCGGGCGAGCAGCCCGCCCATCGAATGTCCGAGAATGACGAAATCCTCGATGGCGACCGGCCACCCGGCGACGAGCCGTTCGAGCAATTCGGCAAGGTCCCGGCCGTTTTCCGATATATGCCGCCCGGAATTGTAGAACAGGTAGACCGGCGTGAAGCCGAGATCGCCGCCGAGCGTCGCGCCGTGGTCGTGTCCATCGCGGGTCCATTGCCAATCGCTCATGCACAGGCCGTGAACCAGCACCAGAACGCGCCCGGTGGCGCGCGGCAGGTCGCGCGCGAGGGATTCACGGTCGAGCGTCAGGGGCCGGCCGTCCGTGCGCAGCGCCATTTCGAGCGCCAGCGGGTTCTTCGTCTCTTGCAGATGATCGCCGACCACGCCGTTCAGCACGGCCAGAGCGATATCGCGGGCTCGCGACGATCCGGGCGCCGGCGACCCGCCGAACAGCGACAGCGCGGCGTCGACGCCGCCGCCCGTCGCGCGCATGACGCCGCGGATGCAGCGGTAAACGAAGCCGGTCAGCCCGCGCGCGGGGCCTTCGACCGGCGCGCCGAACGGCAGAGGCGTGCGCAGGATCGTGTGATGCATCTGCTCGACGAGGTCGGTCAGGCCGACCGCCGCCGTGAAGCCGAGCCTGCTCAGACCGCGCAGGTCCTCGGACGAAATACCGGTCTTGTCGAAAGCCATCGACCTTCCTCGGGAGGCGTCGCTTCTCGTTTATATATGAACTGCCAGGACAAAATGCGACCCGCCCCGAAGGGGTCGTTTACGAGGCGAAAGGCGCAGCCTGCACGCAAGCGCGCGAATGCCGCCGCCGGACCCGCCAAACGGCGCGGGCTCAGGACAGAGCGCGCGAAAGCCGCCACATCGCCCATTGCCGGCGCCATTGCGGAACGTCGACGCGGCTGGTGAACGGATTGTAGCCGCCGCGCTCCATGGCGCCGAGATGGAGCGGGACGACGGCGAGCGGCAGGAAGGCCGGGCGGGCGGCGGGCGTGACGCCCGATAGCGCCCTGCGCGCCTCGTCGAGCCGCTGCCGGGCGTGGGCGCGCATTTCCGCCATGGCGATCAGCAGTCCGGGATTGGCGGGCCGCACGAGGGCCGCGGCGGGCGTGACGCCCCGTCGCTCCAGCAGGTCGGCCGGCACATACATCTGCCCGCGCGCCGCGTGCCAGGGAAAGGCCCGCAGCAGGCCGGCGACCGCGTAGGCGACGCCGGCGTAGCCGGCCGCATCGGCGCCGCCCGGTTCGCCGCCCTCGGCGAGGATGATGGAGGCGAGACGGAACAGCGCGGAGGACGTCTGGCCGCAATAGGTCTCGAGCGCGCGTACGTCGGGCATCGGGTCGTCGTAGAGATCGAAGCGGCGCGCCTCGATCAGATCGGTGAACGCCTTGCGCGGCAGCGACAGGCCGCGGATCGTGTCGATCAGCGCATCGGCGACGGGATGGTTGCGCACGTCGCCGCGCGCCTCGCCCTCGATCGCGTCCACCCACCATTGCATCCGGATTTCGCCGGGCATGGGATCGCGCACGTTTTCGCGCACGCGCGCGATCTCGAGGCTGAAGGCGTAGAGCGCGTGAAGACGCGGGCGCAGCGCCGCCGGCGCGAACATGCAGGCGAGCCAGCGGTCCCTGTCGTGCTCGCGCAATTGCGCCTCGCAATGCGCGTAGTGCTCCGCGAGCCGGCTCTCCCGGTCGGGAGCCGTCGGCGCGGCGGCGCTTGTCGCAGAATCGTCGGTCAGTCCGCTCATGGCTCGGTCGTCGGTCTGTCGGTTCAGACGGCGATGAGGGCGGCCGCTACACGGCGCCGCTCGCCCAGCAGGATATTATAGGTGCGGGCCGCCGCGCCTGTAGCCATCGGCTCGGCGACGATGCCGGCGTCGCGCAGTTTCTGCCGCAATGACGACTTCAGCGGAACGAGGTCGAGGCCTGTGCCGATCAGGATGTGCCCGACGGCGCCCGCAGCCTCGGAAAAGACGCGCGTCAGCGTCGTTTCGTCGATATCGGCGGCGCTGCGCGCATCCCAGGCGTAGACGCCCGACGGCAGCGCGAGGACCGATCCGCGATGCGACATGCCGCCGAACTTGAACCCGCCCTCGCCGTAGGCGTCGATCGGATGCGCGTTGGGGAGGAAGCCTTGCGGACGCTCCGCCACGGGCTTAACGCGCGCCGGCCGTTTCGACCTCGTCCTTGGCGGTCGCATCGCCGCGGCTGGCGCTTTCGCTGCGCAGGCCGAGGTAGATCATCATCGGCGAGCAGATGAAGATCGAAGAATAGACCGAGACGATCACGCCCCAGGTCATGGCGATCGAGAACGAACGGATCACCTGGCCGCCGAAGGCGACGAGCGCGAACAGCGCCAGCAGCACCGTGGTCGCGGTCATCAGCGTGCGCGGCAGGACGGCGTTGATCGACAGGTCGATGATCTGGTCGGTCGGCATGCGCTTGTACTTGCGCAGCATCTCGCGAATTCGGTCGAGCACGACGACGGTTTCGTTCAGCGAATAGCCGACGATGGTCAGGATCGCGGCGATCGAGGTCGTGTTGAATTCGAGATGCGTCAGCGAGAAGAAGCCGACCGTCAGCAACAGGTCGTGCATGGTCGCGATGACGGCCGATATGGCGAACTGCCATTCGAACCGGAACCAGAGATAGCTGAGCACCGCGAAGATCGACAGCACGACGCCGAGCGTGCCGGACTGGACGAGTTCGGCGGAGACGGACGGGCCGACGGTCTCGACGCGGCGGATCTCGTAACCGTCGGAGACGGCGGTCTTGACCTTCTCGACCGCGGCGGCCTGCGCCGCGTCGCCGCCCGGCTGCACGCCGAAACGCAGCGTCACGTCGGATTCGGTGCCGAATCCCTGGACGCCGACATCGCCGACGCCGAGGTGCTCGGCGATGTTCCTGAGCATGCCGGTGTCGGCGACGCCGTTCTTGGCGCGCAGCTCCATCAGCGTGCCGCCGGCGAAGTCGATGCCGAAGTTCATCCCCCAGAAGACGAACATCAGGACCGAGCAGATCGAAAGGAAAGCCGAGAACGGATAGCTCACGCGGCGGAACCGCATGAACGGGAATTTCGTGTTCTCGGGCGTGAGGCGCAGGAGCTTCATGTTTCTCTCCCGCTCAGATCGGCAGCTTGGTCGGCCGCGCGTAGCGGTACCAGACGGCGATCATCATGCGCGTCATGGTGACGGCGGTGACGATGGTGGTGAGAATGCCGAGCGCCAGCGACACGGCGAAGCCGCGCACGGGGCCGGAGCCGAGGAAGTACAATATCACCGCCGCCACCAACATCGTCACGTTGGAGTCGACGATGGTGCCGAAGGCGCGCTTGAAGCCGGCGTCGAGCGCCGACAGGATCGAGCGGCCGAGGTGGGCTTCCTCGCGAATGCGCTCGTAGATCAGCACGTTGGAGTCGACCGCCATGCCGATCGTCAGCACGATGCCGGCGATGCCCGGCAGCGTCAGCGTGGCGCCGAGCAGGACAAGCGCGGCAAAGATGAAGGCGATGTGCACCAGCAGCGCCAGATTGGCGAAAACCCCAAAGATTCCGTAGGTTATCAGCATGTAGACGACGACCAGCGCCGCGCCGACATAGGAGGCCCGCTTGCCGGCGTCGATCGAATCCTGGCCGAGGCCCGGACCGACCGTCCGCTCCTCGATCGTCGTCAGCTTGGCCGGCAGCGCGCCGGCGCGCAGCAGGATGGCGAGATTGTTGGCCTGCTCGACCGTGAAGCGGCCTGAAATCTGGCCGGAGCCGCCGGTGATCGGGCTGAGGATCCGCGGCGCCGAAATCACCTTGTTGTCGAGCACGATGGCGAAAGGCCGGCCGACGTTACGCGTGGTCACATCGGCGAATTTCTGGCCGCCGCGCAGGTTGAAGCGGAAATTGACGACCGGCTCGCTGTTGCGCTGGTCGAAGCCGGGCTGGGCTTCGGTCAGGTCCTCGCCCTGCACCATCACCTGCTTCTCGACGGAGATGCGGCCGCCCTCGGTCTGCTCCATCTCCTCGACGTCGGCCGGATCGGCGCCGGGCTGGCCGGCGAGCCGGAACTCGAGCTTGGCGG
>CXWK01006366.1_pt3 | contig 16590 bp, 17 predicted proteins | sample 590851 | NCBI WGS metagenome assembly CXWK01 (sample SAMEA3498364, study PRJEB10139) | wastewater metagenome | biome: wastewater treatment plant; material: activated sludge | place: Denmark | collected 2014-08-01 | reverse complement strand
CCGCCGCCCCAATGGCCCGTGAAGAGGAGCGCGCACATGAGCTATCGAATTGATAAGGTGGGCATCGTCGGCGCGGGGACGATGGGCGGCGGCATAGCGGCCCACCTGGCCAACATCGGCATTCCCGTGGTGCTGCTGGACATCGTTCCGCCAAACCTGAGCGAGGCGGAGCAGAGCAACCCGGCGGCACGCAACCGCATCGTCACCTCGCTCTACGACCGCATGGCCAAGGCGCGGCCGGCCAACCTGGCTCGCGCCGACCGGGGCGACCTGATCACCCTGGGCAATCTGGAAGACGACTTCGACAAGCTGGCCGACTGCGACTGGATCATCGAGGTCATCATCGAGCAACTGGAGCCCAAGCAGGCGCTCATGGCCCGCATCGAGGCCATCCGCAAGCCGCGGACCATCGTCAGCAGCAACACGTCGGGCATCCCCATCGGCCAGATCGCCGCCGGGCGCTCGGCCGAATTCCGCGCCCACTTCCTGGGCACCCACTTCTTCAACCCGCCGCGCTACCTGAAGCTGCTGGAGATCATTCCCACGGCCGACACCGCGCCCGAAGTGACCGAATTCATGAAGACGTTCGGCAGCGAGACGCTGGGCAAGGGTGTCGTCGTCTGCAAGGACACGCCTAACTTCATCGGCAACCGCTTCTTCGCCGTGGCCTCGTCTTTTGGGCTGGAGTCGGCGCTGGAGCAGGGGTACACCATCCCCGAAATTGACGCCATCACCGGCCCGACCATCGGCCGACCCAAGACGGCCACCTTCCGCCTGCTCGACCTGGTCGGCCTGGACGTGATGGCCCACGTCAACCGCAACCTCTACGACGCTGTGCCCCACGACGCTTACCGCGAGGCGCTGCGGCCGGAGCGCACCTCGGCGCTGATGCAAGGGATGCTCGACCGCAAGTGGCTGGGCAACAAGGTCAAGCAGGGCTTCTACAAGGAGGAGCGCGTCGGCGGCAAGCGCGAGTTCTGGGCGCTCAATCCGCAGACGATGGAATACGAAGCCGCGCCCAAGATTCGCTTCGACTCCATCGGCGCGGTGCGCAACGTCGAAGACCTGGGCGAGCGGCTGCGCAAGCTGCTGCAATTCGACGACCGCGCGGCTAACTACATCCGCCGCATGCTCTACTACGGCTTCGCCTACGCCGCCTACGTCACGCCGGAGATCGCCTATCGCCTGTCCGACGTGGACGCGGCCATGCGCTGGGGCTTCGGCCACGAGGCCGGGCCGTTCGAGATGTGGGACATGTTGGGCGTAGCCGAGACGGTGGCCAAGATGGAGGCCGAGGGGTTCGAGGTCGCGCCGTGGGTCAAGGAGATGCTGGCCACCGGCCACGACTGCTTCTATGAGTCTAACGGCAGCCAGAGCGACTACGACTTCGAGACGAAGAGCTACCGGCCGCTGGCCGCCGATAAGAACATCATCCTCGTCAGCGAACTGCGCGCCGCGGGCAAGACCGTAGAGCGCAACAGCAGCGCCAGCTTGCACGACATGGGCGACGGGGTGGGGCTGTTCGAGTTCCACGCCAAGATGAACGCCATTGATCAGGACATCATTGACATGGCCTTCAAGGCGCTGGAGCGGCTGGACAGCGACTTCGACGCGCTGGTCATCGGCAACAACGGTGAGCACTTCTGCGCCGGGGCCAACCTGTTTGCCGTCGGCGTGGCCGCGGCCCAGGGGCAGTTCGACGCGCTGAACACGATGATCAAGGCGCTGCAAACGGCGACCTACAACCTGCGCCACGCGCCCAAGCCGGTCGTCACCGCGCCGCACCAGATGGCGCTGGGCGGCGGGGTAGAGATGGCCATGGCCGGTTGGGAGGCCGTGGCCGACCACGAGGTCTACATGGGGCTGGTCGAGTTCGGCGTCGGGCTGCTGCCGGCCGGCGGCGGCTGCAAGGAGACGATCCGGCGCAAGATCAACCCGGTCATGCGCGCCGCCAACGCCGACGTGCTGCCGGCGCTGCAAGAGGCGTTCGAGCAGATCGCCCTGGCCAAGGTGGGTACGAGCGCCTGGGAGGCCAAGGCGATGGGTTACCTGGCCCCGCAAGATACCATCGTGATGAATAGCGACCACCGCCTGGCGCGGGCCAAGCAGCGGGCGCTACAACTGGTGGCGTCCGGGGCGCGTCCGCCGGAAGTCGAGAAGGTCTACGCTGCCGGGCGCGACGCGCTCTATGCGTTGAAGCTGGGCGTGCGTTCGCTGGCCTGGGGCGGCTTTGCCTCGGAGCACGACGCCAAGATCGCCGGCAAGATCGCCTACGTATTGTGTGGCGGCGACATCAGCGCCCCGGCCTGGGTTGACCCGTGGTACATTCTCGACCTGGAGCGTGAGGCGTTCCTGGCCTTGCTGGGCGAGGAAAAGACGCGCGAGCGCATGATGCACATGCTGCAAACGGGCAAACCGCTGCGCAACTAAGGATAGAAGAATCCACAGATTACACAGATGACACAGATTTGAAGAGATTAATCTGTGTAATCTGTGTAATCTGTGGACGCTTTTGATAAGGAGTTCACAGACTATGACACGAGAAGCTGTAATCGTGGCCGGTTCGCGGACGGCCGTCGGCAAGTCCAAACGCGGCACAACCCGCAACTGGCGCTCCGACGAGATGGCCGCGGCGGTCATCCAGGACATCTTGCGCAAAGCGCCGGCCCTCGACCCGGCCGAGATTGATGACGTCATCATCGGCTGCGCCATGCCCGAAGGGGCGCAGGGGCTGAACTTTGCCCGCTCCATCGCCCTGCGCGCCGGGCTGCCGGTGGAAGTCTCCGGCCAGACGGTCAATCGCTTCTGCTCCAGCGGCCTACAGACCATCGCCATGGCCGCCGAGCGTATCATCGCCAACGGCGCGGACGTGATCATCGCCGGCGGTGCGGAGACGATGAGCCTGGTGCCCATGACCGGCTTTCGGGTCAATCCCAACCCCTACATGGTTGAGAATATGCCCGAGGTCTACATGGGCATGGGGCTGACAGCCGAGTGCGTAGCCGACGAGTACGAGGTGACGCGCCAGGCGCAGGACGAGTTCGCCGTGCGCAGCCACCAGAAAGCGGCCGCGGCCTATGAGCGCGGCGCGTTCAAGGACGAGATTGTGCCGCTGGAGATTGAGGAGGTCGTTGCCGGGCCAAACGGGCCGCAGCATACCATGACGATCTTCGACCGTGACGAGCACCTGCGGCCGGAGACGACGCTGGAAGGGCTGGCCAGGCTGAAGCCGGTCTTCAAACAGGGCGGCACGGTGACGGCCGGCAATGCTTCGCCGCTGAGCGACGGCGCGGCGGCAGTCATCGTCATGGAGCGTAGCCGGGCCGAGGCGCTGGGCCTAACGCCGCTGTTGCGCTTCGTCGGGTTCGCTGTCGGCGGCGTGCGGCCGGAAGTGATGGGCGTCGGCCCCATCGTCGCCATCCCCAAGCTGCTGAAGCGGACGGGCCTGAGCCTGGCCGACATTGACTTGATCGAACTGAACGAGGCCTTCGCCTCGCAGGCGCTGGCCGTCATCCGCCATCTGGGCCTGGACGAGAGCCGCGTCAACGTCAACGGCGGGGCCATCGCCCTGGGTCACCCGCTAGGCTGCACCGGGGCCAAGCTGACGGTGCAGATCATGCACGAGATGCCGCGCCGCGACGCGCAGTTCGGCATGGTGACAATGTGCATCGGCGGCGGCATGGGCGCGGCCGGGTTGTTTGAGAGACTGAATTAGTAGGCCAGTAGGCCAGTAGGCCAGTAGGCCAGTAGGCCAGTAGGTCAGTAGTAGTAGCGCTGACCTACTGACCCACTGACCTACTGCCCCACTGGCTCACTGGCTTACTGCCCCACTGGCTACTCACTGCTATCGTACTTAAACGAGATCATCACCCGCGCCCGGTATTCGACGATCTCATCATCGTCCAGGCGGATGTCGAGCTTGGTGATCTCCGCCACGCGCAGGTCGCGCAGCGACGCGCCGGCCGTCTCAATGGCCGTGCGGGCGGCCTCCTCCCACGACACTGGACTGGTTCCCACAACTTCGATTACTTTGTAGACGCTCATGCGGTTGCTCCTTGCCCGGTCGGGGTGGGCCGGGCACTGGCGGCGGGGCGGCGGCCGCGTGGCGCGCGCGTTGCCCACCTCCTGCTATGATGCGCCGGCGGGCCGCCGGCGCGAATTGCCAAATGTCACCCCTTGCCTGGCCAAACGTCACCTCTATTGCAACTGTAGGAATTCGCGGCCGTGCAACCGGTCGGAGATGCGCTGCCAGATCTGGTCGAGGTGCTCATCGTACTGCACGTAGTCGAGGTTATCGGTGTCCACCGTCAACACCGGGCTGAGCGTGAAGCTGGCCGACCATTCATCATACAGGCGGTTAAGCTCGTGCAGATAGCTGTCGGCGATGTTGCGCTCATAGTCACGGCCGCGCCCGGCGATGCGGCGGCGCAAGGTAGGCACCGAGGCGCGCAGGTAGATCACCAGGTCGGGCGGTCGCAACATCCGGGTCAATGTTTGATACAACTCGAAGTACGACTGCCAGTCGCGTTCACTCAGATGCCCCTGATGGTAGAGGTTGCGGGCGAATATCTCCGCATCCTCATAGACGCTGCGATCTTGCAACACGGAGCTGGAACGCTGGAGCAGATCGTGGTGCTGTTGCAGCCGGCGGACGAGAAAGAAGACCTGCGAGTGGAAGCTCCAGCGGTTCATGTCGGCGTAGAAGTCGGCCAGATACGGGTTCTCGGTGACGGCTTCCATGACCGGCTCCCAGCCCAGCTTGGAGGATAGCAGGGAGACTAGCGTAGACTTACCCACGCCGATGTTGCCCGCGATAGTGACGAAGTAGGTTGGCATAGTGATTCTTGTGTCCGGCCGTGGCGGCTCCGTGGAATGTGACAAATCGTATGCCAAAACCTGACATTTGTCACTATTGCCCGCGGTCGAATGTGCTACAGTAGAGATTGGCTCCACTCCTTGGCGTGGCCTGGTCGCGCCCGGGGAGCGGGAACGCAAGAGCAAGGAGGTCGGATATGCGTGTCGTAATCGATCGTGATCTGTGTGATGCCAGCCTGCCGTTCTGTCAGCGTTGTTCGGCGGCCTTCATCCGTTACCCGGAAGGCAGCGATCGCCAGTGTATTCGCCAGATCATTGACGATGGTAGCGATTTGCTGACGATCGTGATGGAGACCGATGGCCGTCATCTGGTCATCGAGTTGACCGATGAGGAGCGCGAGCTGGCCAGCGTTGAGGGCTGGGAAGCGCTGGCCGACTTCGACCCGGCGCTCTTCCGCGCTGGGGCGATGGAGCGTTGGCATCAACTGGCCACACTGTCCGTTAACTGATCCCCTGTTCGTCTTCCGGCGCTTCTAGCGCCGGAGGACACACCTCTCTGAATCCCAGGCCGCTTCCGACCGGAGCGGCCTAGCGCGTCATCTGGTAGATGACAAAGCCCCATAGTGCTCCGCTGATGATGATGATGGCCAAGAAGAGCGGGTGGGCGCGAAAGTTGCTCTTGTGGCGGAAGACAAGCATCCCCAGTAGCGCCCCGGCGAACCCGCCGAAGAGCGCCAGCAGGTGCAGCACGACTTCCGGCACGCGCTTCGTGTTGGCCTTGGCCAGCCCCTTGTCCACGCCGTAGAAGACAAAGGCGACCCCACTGGCTGCGACCACCTGGCACCAGTACCACGCCCAACTCGTTGTGTATTGCAGGACAAGATAGAGGGCGACAAAGGCCACTGCGGCCAGCGCGCCGAAGACGATCTGATAGCGAAAGCGACGGGTCATGATGGCTCCTTGGCCGGCGCGACGGTGTTCGGTTCGGTGCGACGCCGGTCTGACTTCTAGGCCGTTTCCGGCGCGCAGTGCATCCGGTAGCGGATCTCTTCTTCTTCGATGATCGCAAACCCCAGCCGTTCGTACAGCCGGCGGGCCGGGGCGTTGGTTTTCAGCACGTGCAGGGCCAGCGGCAGGCGGCGCGCCCGCGCCCTGGCCAGCAGATCGGTGACGACCGCCGCCCCAATGCCGCGCCGCTGAAACTCCGGCAGCAACTCGATCAAGCCCAGGTAGATCTCATCCTCGCGCCATTCGACCACGAGCACGCCGGCGTCGCGCCCGTCCACCTGAATGATACGCCGCCGCTGAGGCTCAAATTTGCGGCGAAAGTACTCCTGTTGCCACTCTTCGTGCCAGCCCCAAATCGGTTCGATGTAATCGCGCATGGCGACCTTGTGAAGGTCATACAGGAAGTCGTAGTCCTGCTCCGTGACTGGTCGCAGAGCGTAGGCGGTCATGGAAAGACGATCAACCCGCGGGCGATCTCGCCGCCCAACATGTCGGCGTAGGCTTCGTTGATTTGCTCCAGGGCGTAGGTGCGCGAGATGAGGCGGCCGAGGTCGAGCAGGCCGCGCTGGTATAGGCCGGCGTAGAGCGGAAAGTCGCGCGCCGGGTTGGCGCTGCCGTAGTAGGTGCCGGTGACCGTCTTCTCTTGCCGCGTGATGAGCGCGCCAGGCAGGTTGGTGGCGCTGCCCATTGGCGAGACGCCGGCCAGAACGACCATACCACCCGGTCGGACGGCGGCCAGGCACTCTTCCTGGACGGCGGGCACGCCGATGACTTCAAAGACAGTGTCCGCGCCGCGTCCCTCGGTCAGGGCCTTGATGGCCTCCACGGCGCTCGGCCCGGCCATCACGAAGTCGGTCGCCCCAAAGGCCAGGGCCAGGTCACCTTTGGCCTCGTGCAGGTCAACGGCGATGATGCGGCTGGCTTCGGCCAGCTTGGCGCCCATGATCACGTTCAGCCCGACGCCGCCCGCGCCATAGACGGCCACGCTGCTGCCGGGGCGCACCTGGGCCGTGTTGAGCACCGCGCCGACGCCGGTCGTCACCGCGCAGCCGATCAGGGCGGCAACGGTGAGGGGGATGTCTTTGTCCATGGGCACGCAACACGATTCCGGCACGACGGTGTGGTCGGCGAAGCAGGCCAGGGCGCTGAAGTGGTAGACGGGGCGACCGTCTTGGCTCAGGCGCGTCGTGCCGTCCATCATCGTCCCGGCCCACAGCGGCCCGACGTAGGTCTGGCACAGGCTGGGGCGGTCGTGGAGGCAGTAGAAGCACGCGCCGCAACTGGGGGCCCAGCTCAGCGCCACGTGGTCGCCAACGCGCACGCGGCCGACGCCTGGCCCCACGCCAACGACGACGCCCGCCCCCTCGTGGCCGGGCACGACGGGCGTTGCGTGGCGGGTCGCGCCGGTCATTAGATGCCAATCGCTATGGCACACCCCGGCCGCGGCCACGCGCACCAGCACCTCGCCCGGCCCCGGCGCGGCCAGGTCGAGCGTCTCGACGGCGAAGGGGACGCCCGGTTCATAGAAGACGGCGGCTTTGATTTTCATCGTGAAGTCTCCTTTAGGAAGAAGGGAACCACAGATTACGCAGATTTCACAGATTTTCGCCGCTGAAAATCTGTGAAATCTGCGTAATCTGTGGTTTCTTATTAGCTCACACGCCACTCTTCCAATGTGCCCCAATCGAGCGCCACGCCCAGGCCGGGCGCGGCGGGCAGGGTCACGTGGCCGCCGGCGGCGCGGAGGGGCGCGCGCAGGATGAAGTCGCGCCGTTCGGACGTCCAGTAGGGCGGGTCGTAGGGGAACTCGATGAACGGCGCGTGCGACACGGCCGCGGCCACGTGGAGATTGGCCAGCAGCACCAGCCCGTCGCCCCAGGTGTGGGGCGAGTAGAGCGCTCCCCGGGCCTGCACCTCGCGGGCGATCTGCACGCCGCGCAGTATGCCCGTGCTCCAGACCACATCGGGCTGATAAACGTCGAGCGCGTCGTGCTCCAGGTAGCGGCGAAGCTCCACCGGTTCGCGCGCGCCCTCACCGCCGGCGAGGCGCAGCCGGGCGTGCCGCCGCAGGTCGGCCAGCCCGCGCACGTCGTGGCGGCTGAGTGGCTCCTCCAGCCAGTAGACGTCCAGTTCGGCCAGCGCGTCGGCCACGTGCCGGGCCTGCTTCAAGTCCCACGGTGGGCGGGTGTCCCAGGGCATGCGCCACGCCTGATTGGCGTCGCACAGCAGGGTTAGCGCCGGCGCGGCCTGGCGCACGGCGCGGACGGTGGCGATGTCATCCTGTGGGTCGCTGGCGAAGAAGCGCAGCTTAACCGCGGCAAACCCTTCGGCCTGCAAGCGCAACACGGCGGCCACGCGCTCTTCACGGCTAAGCCGCTGCCCGGTAGAAGCGTAGACGGGCACGCGACCGCTGCTGCCGCCCAGCAAACGCCACAGGGGTTGCCCGGCGATCTGGCCGATGAGATCCCACAGGGCGACTTCCAGCGGCCACATGCGGCCATAGTGAAACTGGAGGTTGTCGAGGATGGCGACGTGGCGCTCGACTTCCAGCGGGCTGCGGCCGAGGAACAGCTCTTCGTGGCCGGCAAAGCCCAGCATGGCGTCGCCCGCGCCCACACCCTCCAACGCGCCGGCGCGGACGCGCACGACAGTCGTGGTGTGGGCGCGGCGCGGCGTCGGGTCCCACGAGGCGTGGAACGGCGGATCGAGCGGCAGGCGATAGCGGCGCAGCTCGATGGCGTCAATTGTTGGCGGCACGGCTGTGGCAGCGTCCCAGGCTACTCGGCCGACAGGATGTGGAGCTTGGCGTGCGGGATGGTCTCGTAAGCGCCAAGATGCAACTTGATCGTGAAGCCGGCGCTCAACTCGGGATGCTCGCCCACGCGGGCCTTCGTCTCAGTGATGGCGAAGTCCACCAGTTGCAGGAAGCGCTCGCGGTCGTTGTGCTGCATCTCTTCGGTGCTTTGCCCGGACTCGAACGGAACGGCCAGCCAATGGACGGCCGCTTCCGGCTCCAGACTGGCGATAATGGCGAACTGTTTCTCTTCGTCGCGGGTGATTACCGTTCCTGGCTCATCCCCGCGCAAGACGGCGGCAAAGGGGCTATCGTTGTGGTTCATCATGACCTCCCTCTTCCATTGGGTCGCGCCGCGCGGCGCGACGGGATAACTTGCCTGACATTGACGCTCACTGGCCAACCACGACCGGGCCATCGCCGATGGCATAGGCGTGGGGCATAGCTCCCGTATTGTAGGCCCAGCCGATCTGGCCGCGGGCATCTACGGCGATCAGGCCACCTTCGCCGCCGGTGCGCTCCTCCAGCAGCCGGATGGCCGCGTCGCAGGCGGCGGCAGCCGACAAGCCTGCGCCAACCAGGTCGCACACCCGCTTGCTGATGACCACCCGCATCAGCGCTTCGCCGTAGCCGGTGGCGCTGACGGCGGCGGTCCAGTTATCGGCGTAGGCCCCACTGCCGACCAGCGGGCTATCGCCGACGCGGCCGGGGCGTTTGTTGGGCGTGCCGCCGGTCGAGGTGGCCGCGGCGACGTTGCCGTGTGCGTCGAGGGCTACGGCGCCGACCGTGTCGCCCAGAGTGGATAAAGCTTCGGGGGCCACCTTAGCTTGCTCTGGGCCTTTGTCCACCAGCAATTCGCCCACTTCGCAGCGCGGAAAGGCGATACTGTCGGCGAAGGCGTCCGCGCCGGGGCCGACGAGAAAGTTGTGGCCGCTTTCCAGCATGACTCGCCGGGCCAGCGTTACCGGATGGCGGACGCGCTGGATGGCGGCGATAGCGCCCAGGTTGAGCGTGCGTCCGTCCATGATGAGCGCGTCCATTTCGATGAAGCCCTCAGCGTTGGGGTAGCTGCCGCGTCCGGCATCAAGCACCGGGCAATCCTCCAGGATCACGACGGCCGCTTCAACGGCATCGAGGGCCGAACCGCCACGGGCCAGAACCTTCTGCCCGGCGGCGGCCGCTTGTTCGCAGGCCTGCCGCGCTTGGGCCAGATCGGCCCCGGTCCCGGCCCAACCACCAGCGCCACCGTGCACAATGATCGCGATCGTCATCAACTCACTCTCCATGGGGAGATTATTAGCATCGTTTTGGCGATTTGTCGAAGAGAGCTATGACACAAATTTGTCCGCTGTTGCCGGCGTTCACTAAGTAGGATGCAACGTCCGCGCCGCCCTGCCTGACGATTTCTCCCCGCTGGCATTGTGGCATAATGGCCGTTGTGCGCTTGGTGGGCGGGCGGTAGTCTGCACAGAGCACTGGCTGAGAAACAAGCCGTCTGGCAGGCCGAGGGCCGCCCCATAGAGTAAGAATGGCACGCCGATGACGCCGATTGCGCGCATGGGCGCAGAGCGGACGACGATTTTTATCAGCGCCTATTGGCGTCATCAGCGTCATTGGCGGGCCATTTCTTTGGATGCGGTTGCCCTAGCATCCCAGACTGGCCAGACAAGGAGCGAGGAAATGGTAAAGCACTGGTGGATGAAAGGCGCGCTGGCGCTGCTGTGGGGCCTGTCGGTTACATTGGTCGCCTGCGTCCCGTCGGGCGGCGAAGAAGGCTCGGCTGAGGAGGCCATGCCGCTGTCAACTGGGACAACCGCACCGCCAGCCGAGACTACACCAACGGTCGAGGCAATCACGCCGGCCGAGGTGACGGCAACGGCTGAGACACCGCCCGAGGGCGCCCCGGAGCTGCCCACCGGCGAAGTGCCGCCAACGTTGTTCGACGCCGCATTGGCCGATGCCCTGGCCCGCAGCGGCGGCGATCGTAGCAGCGTCACCGTGCAAACGGCTGAGCAGGTGCAGTGGAGCGATGGCTCGCTGGGCTGCCCCGCGCCGGGCATGATGTATACGCAGGCGATTGTGGACGGCTACCACGTCATTTTCGACATTGCCGGCCAGACCTATGACTACCGGCTGAGCGACCGCGGCGCTTTCTTGCTGTGCCAGGACGGGCTGCCGGTGTTCTCCGGTGGATAGGCTTGCGACCGTCGTTGTCGCTTGACAGCCGCCCGCTCATGAGTATAATCCGGCTTCGATGTTCCTCAGTAGCTCAATGGCAGAGCGTGCGGCTGTTAACCGCAATGTTGTTGGTTCGAGTCCAACCTGAGGAGCCACTTGATAAAGAACGGCAGGCGGCTTCGTCTGCCGTTTTTTGTTTGGCAACGGACAGGGTGGCCATTGACCAAGGAGCAGTGAGACCATGAAAGCCTATAAACCGGTGGCCCTGATCATTCTTGATGGTTGGGGAATACGCGAGAAGGAACACGGCAATGCCGTCGTGCAGGCCAATAAGCCCAACTACGACCGCTGGACGCGCCAATTGGAGCGGTCGGTCGTTGATGCGTCGGGCGAGGCGGTTGGGCTGCCCGATGGTCAGATGGGCAACTCCGAGGTCGGCCACCTGAACCTGGGCGCGGGGCGCATCATCTATCAGGACCTGACGCGCATCAATCTGGCGATTGACCGCGGCACCTTTTTCGAGAATGAGACCCTGGTGACGTCGCTGCAAGCGTTGAAGGCGCGCGGCGGCAAGCTCCATCTCATTGGCCTGTTCGGCGAGGGGGGCGTGCATAGCCATAGCAAGCACATGTATGCCCTCTTGACGATGGCCGAGCGCTACGGCATCGAGCCGATTCTGCACGTGATCACCGACGGCCGCGACACGCCGCCGGAAAGCGCCCTGGGCTACGCGCTGAAGCTGGAAGAGTACCTATCGCAGCATCCGGGCATCGTCGCATCGGTCAGCGGTCGCTACTACACGATGGACCGCGACAAGCGTTGGGCGCGCACGGAGATGGGCTACCGCGACATCGTGCTGCACGAGGGGCATCGCGGCGAAGAGGGCGGGCTACCCCGTACCGCGCCGTCGCTCAGCGCCGCGCTGCGTATGTCCTATGCTGAGGGCGTCACCGACGAGTTCGTTCTACCCGTGGCCATTGACGTGGGCGACCGCGACGTGCTGATCGAGCCGGGCGACACGGTCATCTTCTACAACTTTCGCGCCGACCGCGTGCGCCAGATCGTTACTGCTTTCGCCTTTCCCGACTTTGTGGGCTTCGAGCGGCTCTACGTGCCCGATTTGGAACTGATCACCATGACCTCCTATGAGGCCAACTACCCGGTGAAGGTGCTCTTCCCCGAAGTGGCCATCACCAACCCGCTGGCCGAAGTGCTGAGCAAGCACGGCTGCCGGCAGTTGCACGCCGCGGAGACGGAGAAGTACGCCCACGTGACCTACTTCTTCAACGGCGGCCAGGAGACTCCATTCGAGGGCGAAGATCGCCACCTGGAGCCTTCGCCCAAAGTGGCAACCTACGACCTCCAGCCGGAGATGAGCGCCCGCCCTCTGGTGGACAAGGTCATCGAGCGCGTGAATGAGGGCGACTACGACTTTATTCTGGTCAACTTTGCTAATCCCGATATGGTCGGCCACACCGGGGTGCTAGAAGCGGGCATTAAGGCGGTCGAGACGGTGGACGAGTGCGCCGGGCGGCTGGTGGCGGCCATCAATGCCAGGGGGGGGGTGGCCATCGTCACTGCCGATCACGGCAACTGCGAGCGGATGGTGGACGAGAAGACGGGCGAGCCGCACACCTACCACACGACGCAACCGGTGGCCCTGTTCGTCATCGGCGATCAGTACTACGACCTGCGGCCGCGCGGCATTCTGGCCGACGTGTCGCCGACCATCCTGTACCTGATGGGCATCACGCCGCCGGCGGAGATGACCGGCCGCAGTCTGATCAGCGAATGACCGGCCTAACACCGTCGCCCAACGGGCGCGCCTTCCAGGCCTACCTGGCCGGCGCGCGGGCCGTGCTGGAGAGCGTGACGGCCATCGGCTACCACCAGATGGTGCTGCCCGCGCTGCTGGATGAGCAACTGGCCGAGATCGCCGGCGCTTTCACCGCCCTGGCCGCGCCGGAGCGGGAGCGCTTCATGGCGGGCCTGTCGGCTGCGGAGCGGGCGCTGTTCGCTCTGTTCGGCCACCGCGCGGCCACAGTGGCCGTCCGGAGCGGCGACGCCGAGCAGTTGCGACTGGCTCTGGTTGGCAGCGTCATCGCCAACTACGACATCCCCGATAGGCGCAACGTGGACGTGGCTTTGGCTGTCTATCATCACTGCGCGCGGAAGCTGGAACTGAACCCACGAGAGGTGTTTGACGAGGCGGCCGAGTACGCAACCGAGGCCATGGCCGAGCGGCTGCGGGCGTTCGGCCGCCGCACCGATGTGACCCTGCGCCAGTTCGGCTGGCGCGAGATTCGCGGCGAAGAGGGTGTGCGTTATAAGTTTGAGTGGCGATGAACCCGGTTGAGGCGCACTATGACCGCGACCCGGCCCGGGAGTGGGAGCGATTGGCCCGCCACCGGACGGAGTTCGCTGTCACCTGCCGTGTCCTCGACGAGCATTTGCCCTCCGCGCCGCGCCAGATCCTCGACGTGGGCGGCGGGCCGGGGCGCTATGCGCTGCACCTGTCGCGCCTGGGCCATCGCGTGACCTTGCTCGATCTGTCGCGCAAGAGCCTCGATCTGGCGCTGGATTTGGCCACGGCCGAGGGCATCTACCTGCCGCCGCCGATTCAGGGCGACGCCACGGCGCTACCGGCCGAATTCACCGAGCGATTTGACGCCGCTTTATTGATGGGGCCGCTCTACCATCTGCCGGACGCGGCCGACCGGCTGGCCGCGGTGCGCGAGGCGTATCGAGTCCTGCGGCCGGGCGGCTACGTCTTCGCCGCCTTCATTACTCGCTTTGCGCCCCTGCGCGACGTGGCCACCCATTCGCCGCAATGGCTTCTGGACAACCCGGAGCGCGCCCGCCAACTGCTGGAGGAGGGCACCAACCTGGCCGACGAGTCCAGCGCCTTCCCCAACCCCTACTTCGCCCGCCCGGAGGAGATTGTGCCGCTGATGGAAGCGGGCGGCTTTGCCACGCTTGGCTTGCAAGGATGCGAGGGGCTGGTCGCCGGGCACGAGGAGGCGGTCAACGCGCTGGAGGGAGAAGCGTGGGAGGCCTGGGTGGCGCTCAACTATCGCCTGGGACGCGAGCCGTCGCTCTATGGCGCGGCCGACCATCTGCTCTACAGCGGGATGCGGCCACAAAACACAGCAGACTGGCAGGCAGACGATCACTGATCAAAGTCCACCGTTCCAATCAGCGAAAATCAGCGCAGAAACCCGCGTCATCAGCGTGCCATTCTTTCACCATGATTGACGCTCTGCCCCGCTTCTGCTAGACTGCCTCTACAACTGAATAGGCAAACCCGTCTCAGGTCGCTCTAGCCCCGGAAGGCAGGGCGTAATCGCGAAACTGGTGCGCCTTGTTCGCGCAAGGCCAGGCCAGTGCTGTACCCGCAACTGTGATTCGACCGGCCGAGTGCCGGCCGATAAGCCAGGTCGACATCCTGGGACGAGTTTCAGGCCCTCGTGGATAAGGGTTGGGAACTGCGTGGTGAAACCATTGGTCTGTCACCTCTCAACTCGATGCCCCCGCATCGAGTTTTTTGTTCCGACTTCCCCGTCCTCAGCGCCGCTTTGGCAAACCACCGTGCGCTTATGGCCTCCCGCGAAGGAAGCCATTGGCCCGGCCAGTCATGAGGAAGAGAATTGATGATACGGAAACGACGTGTACTGAGCTTGCTTCTGCTGTTGGCTTTGCTGGCCGCTGTCGGCTGTTCGGCCGCAGAGGACAGCGCGCCTGGCCCGGCGGCGGCCGGTCGCGCCGCCGATTGGCTGGTCGCCACGCACCAGAACGACGACGGCGGCTACAGCAGCTTCAGCACCGGCGCGGGCGCGGCCCCATCCGACCCGGTCGGGACGATTGACGCGCTGCTGGCGCTGGCCGCCGCCGCCGGCGACACCGCGCCCGCGCTGGACTATCTGCGCGCCAACGGCGAAGCGCTGCAAGCGATGGCCGCCGAAGACGGCGGCCAGGCGGGCAAGGTCGTCATGGCCCTCGATGTCGCGGGCGTTGCTCCGGCCGACTTTGGGGGGCACGACTACAGCGCCGCCCTGGCCGCCCACCTGGGGGATGATGGAGCCTATGCCGGTGACCCGTACAAGCAGGCGCTGGCCATGCTGGGTCTGGTCGCCACCGGGCAGGCGATTCCTGCGCCGGCCGTAGCCTGGCTGGAGGGCAGCCAGGGGGCCGGCGGCTCGTGGGATGACGGCTTCGGCACGCTCGACAACGCCGACGCCACGGCGATGGCGGTCATGGCCCTGCTGGCCGCCGGGCGATCGGCCGAAGACCTGTCGCTGGCGGCGGCGGTGGCGTTCCTGGCGGAGTCGCAAACGGATGAAGGGGGCTGGGGCTACGGCGCGGGGCTGCCGGCCGGCGCCAACAGCACGGCGCTCGTCGTCCAGGCGCTCCTGGCTCTGGGCGAGGACGTGACGGCGACCGAGGGGCGATGGGCCAAAGGGGGACGCTCGCCGCTGGAGGCGCTGCTGGCCTTCCAGGGCGAGAGCGGCGCGTTCCAGGCTGACTTCGGCGACGGGCCAGCCGACGACTTCTACAGCACCGTGCAAGCGATTCCGGCCGCCGCGGGACGCGCGCTGCCGCCGGAGGGCTAGGCCATGAACGGCCGCACGGCGCTCCTGCTGCTCACTCTGGTGGTTCTGGCTTCGCTGGCCGGTGGCGCGCTGGCCGCCCAGGACGACAACCGCGTTGCCGTCGTCGTTGACTATGGCGACGGCCAGACGGCCACACGCTGCGTCGCCTTCGCCGAGCCGGAGATCAGCGGCTATGAGGCGCTGAGCCGCTCCGGGCTGGTCGTCGAGAGTGAGGTTCAGGCCGGAGGCGCGGCCGTCTGTCGCATTGACGGCGTCGGCTGCGCCGCCGACGATTGCTTTTGTGCCTGTCGCGGTGGCGATGCGTGCCGCTACTGGTCGTACTGGCAGCAGCGCGACGGCTCGTGGCAGTACGCGACCATCGGCGCGGGCCAGAGCCGTGTCAGCCACGGCGCGGTTGAGGGCTGGACGTGGGGCCTTGGCTCCGTCACCGAGGCCACGCCGCCGCCTGATGTGACCTTTGCCGAGGTCTGTCAGGGCGAGGTCGTGGCGACAGCCGATGCGCCGGCGGCCAATGGGCCGCCGGTAGATTGGCTGTCCTACGCGCTGTTCGCCTTAGTCCTGCTGTTGCTGGGCGGGCTGGCGCTGGTCGTCCGTCGGCGGCGAGAGGGCGGGGGAACGCCATGAGCCGGCGCTGGCTGTCGGCGGCGCTCTTTGCGCTAAGCTTGGCCGTGGGCGTCGTTGCCCTGGCCTTCCCGTTCTTGCGGCGGTCGGGCGCGGCGCTGCCCGCCTACCAAACGCCGCTGCTGTCAGTGGTGCTCGTCTCGCTGTGTCTGGCCGTGCTGCTGGTCGAGTTGCAGGGGCAGGCGGCGGGGGCCAAGACGGTGGCCGCCCTGGGCATCCTGGTGGCCGCGGCGGCGACGCTGCGCTTCATCGAGGTGGCCATCCCGGGGCCGGGCGGCTTCTCGCCCATCTTCGCCCCCATCATCCTCGGCGGCTACGTCTTCGGGCCGCGCTTTGGTTTCCTGCTGGGGGCCATGACGCTGCTCGTGTCGGGCATCATCACTGCCGGCGTGGGGCCGTGGCTGCCCTACCAGATGTTCACCGCCGGTTGGGTAGGCCTCAGCGCCGGCTGGCTGCCGCATCTGAAGCAGCCGCGGGCCGAGATGGCGCTGTTGATCGTCTTCGGCGCTCTGTGGGGCTTCCTCTTCGGCGCGATCATGAACCTCACCACCTGGCCGCTGCTGG
>CXWK01006860.1_pt1 | contig 16599 bp, 18 predicted proteins | sample 590851 | NCBI WGS metagenome assembly CXWK01 (sample SAMEA3498364, study PRJEB10139) | wastewater metagenome | biome: wastewater treatment plant; material: activated sludge | place: Denmark | collected 2014-08-01 | reverse complement strand
GGATCAATTACAGAGGCAATGCCACCTTGAGCATAGTTTGTGTTTGATTCAGATTTGTTTTTCTTAGTAACCAGTACAACGTTTGCAAATTCTGAGATTTTAAGAGCTGTAAATAAGCCTGCAATGCCACTACCTATCACTAGAACATCTGTTTTAATTGTCATTTTATTCCTGATAAATTTTAATCTTATTAAAGCTTAAAATAGCTAATTATCAGAAATTATAAAGGTTATTAAATTGTAAATATAATTTTAGAGGAGATGTAGAGAGCAGCAAACCATAATACTGGAAATAAAAAAGTTAAGGTAATTGCGAATGTTGATTTTATTCCAACTACTAATAAACTTTTGTAATATAAAAACAAAGAAAACAATATTGTAATAATTTCAAATCCTAAAAGTAAATAAGTAATAGTTGGTTTTATTTGAAAAGGATATGGATTATTTGAAAATATATCTCCGCCAAGTACAACTAATTCGATTGGGAAAATAATAAATATTCCGACTATAAATGGAAATAAACTGTATGTATTTAGTGCAAAAGCTTCAACAAATCGCAAAAGAATATTCTGCTTCTTATAAAATAAAAGCTGGATAAATGAAATGGAAGAAACAATAATTAAAGTAGTCGCAATTGTTAATAATAAACTTAAAATAAATGAAGATGTTACTCCGTTCAATCCAAGTTCAGGAACTGATAGAAATCTTGCAATTATAAGATTTTTAACTGAAATGAAGAACAAAAGAAATATTATAAAATTTTTATGTTCTGAATATATAATATTTTTAAAGGCAACATTTGGTTCATCTATTAACTGGAATAAAGTTTTCCATAAATCAATATTTACAACTCGTTCTCTTAAGTATGATTTACAATTTTCACAAGTGTTTTTATGCGGCGGGTTTATGTGATTGCATTTAGAGCATTTAGTATAATTTTCAATCATTTTATTATTGAATTAAAAATTTATTCTAACGTTTAACATTTTTGTATTAGTCATATAATTTTCATTTACACTAAAATCAAACATATGGGCATCAACATAAGCATCTACAAGGTTTAACATATACGTTAGTACAATATATATTGCAAATTCATCACGCTGATCTCTATAAAAATCACGATAGTCTTTATCTCTGGATGTGCCTGATTGAATGTAAAGATCTTTATAATCTAAATAATTATTGTTGTTATCAATCCATACATAAACAAAGTAACCCATAAAACCCCAAACTACCGGAGCTTTCCAATATGATTCATTATAAATCTGGCCTAACCCGGGAATAATTGCACTTCTTGCAACTGCACCCCAAGGCGATTTTTGCATAACAAAAACTTCTGATGTTGTTGAAGTATCTTGAATTGCAGTACTATCCTGCTGCGAGAATAAACTGAAGTTAAATAGAAAGATAAATGCTATTATCTTAATTGTATTTGCTATCAATAATTTCAAAAAGTTCAAATAATCTTTCAAGTTCATCATTTGAATAGTATTCTATAATAATTTCGCCGGCACCATCTTTAGTTTGTTTGCATTGAACTTTTGTTCCGAAAATTTTACGAAGCTTATCCTCAACATCATTTAAGTTTGAGTTAACAGTTTTTTTTGGTTTAACCGAAAAAGATTTTTTATTCGGAATACCTTCACTAATAAGTTTTTTTACAAGTGATTCAACTTTTCTAACAGAAAGACTTTCCTCTAATATTTTTTCTAAAGCAAAGAGTTGTAAATCTTCTCCAGGCAAGTTTATTAATGCTCTTGCGTGCCCAGCAGATATTGTTTCATCAACCAGGCAATCTTGAATTTTTGATGGTAGCTTTAATAATCTAATAGAGTTTGCTATTGTAGTTCTATCTTTACCAACTTTATCCGCAATTTGTTCTTGAGTAAGATGACACTCATCCATCAATCTTTTATATGCTCTACTCACTTCAATCGGGTTTAATGTTTCTCTTTGAATATTTTCAATCAATGCTAAAGCTAACATAACTTCGTCAGAATCAACCTTAATTATATAGGCTGGAATCTCTTTATAACCGATATCTGTATAAGCTCTAAGTCTTCTTTCGCCAGACACTAATTGATATTGATTACCGGTAATTCTTCTTACAGTAATTGGTTGGATTAAACCATTTGCTAAAATAGATTTCTTTAATTCATTTAAAGCTTCTGGTTCAAATATTGTTCTTGGTTGAAAAGGATTTGGAGAAATAAAATCAACAGCAATCTTTGCAAGTATATCAAACTGTTTTCCATCATCAAACTTAACATTTGTATAATCTGGCGATTGCTTTTCTTCTTGTTCATTAAATCTATTTGGATTGATTAAAGCATCCAATCCTCTTCCTAAACTCGATTTCATTTTACTCATATCATTAGTTATTCGAAATAGCTGAATTATTTTCCAATAATTCAGATGCTAATTGCATATAATTTTGTGCGCCGCTAGAAATTGCATCATATAAAATAATTGGTTTACCGTAACTTGGTGCTTCAGAAATTCTTACGTTTCTATTTATAACTGTTTTATAAACTTTATCACCAAAATATTTTCTAACCTCTTCTGCAACCTGGTGTGATAACCTTAACCTTGTATCAAACATTGTTAACAAAACACCTTCGATTGCTAAATCTTTATTAAAATGTTTTTTTACAATATTTATTGTATTAAGTAATTGCCCTAATCCTTCTAAAGCAAAATATTCACATTGTACTGGAATCAAAACTGAATCTGAAGCTGTAAGTGAGTTTAATGTTAATAATCCTAAAGATGGCGGACAATCAATCAGAATATAATCATAACTATCATTTACTTCTGCAATTGCAGTTCTTAGTAACCCTTCACGATTTTCCATATCAACCATTTCTATTTCTGCACCAACAAGATTTATGTTCGATGGTAGCATATCAAGAAACGGCATAAATGAATTTATAATTACATCTTTAATATTTTTTGTTCCTACAAGAACTTCATAAACAGATGGAGTGTGATTTGTTACGCTTAATCCCGATGATGAATTTGCTTGTGGATCGATATCAATTAATAAAGTACGTTTTTCGGCAGCAGCAAGCAGCGAAGATAAATTGATGGTTGTGGTTGTCTTTCCCACTCCACCTTTCTGGTTAGCTATAGAAATAATTTTTGCCATTTACATAGAGTTGTTAAAATTGAGTCCAAAGATAGTTGAATAAGTGTTATATATAAACAGGAAAATTATAATTCAATTTCTTCACCAAAATTCATAATTCTGCAATTCTTTCCAATATCTTCTAATTGTTTCTTAAATTCCTGAGGATCAGAATTAATTACTGGAAATGTATTATAGTGTATAGGTATTGCAATTTTAGGATTTACAAATTCTACAGCTTTAACAGCATCAGTTATACCCATTGTAAAATTATCACCAATCGGCAAAAGCATATAATCAATTTTGTTCATTTCACCGATTAATTTCATATCATAAAACAATCCTGTATCGCCGGTATGATAAATAGTTTTGCCTTCAATCGTAATTAGTACACCAGATGCTTCACCGGCATATTGGTTATCAGGAGTTAGTGAACCATGATGTGCAATAGTAAATTTAACTCTACCAAACTGAAAATTATGTGCTCCACCAATATGCATATTATGCGCGTTAAGTCCTTTAGATTTAACCCATTCCGCCAATTCATTTACACAAATAAATAATGAATTACATCTTTTGCCTATTTCCAACCCATCACCAACATGATCTCCATGTCCATGAGTAAGAACAATAAAATCAGCATTAACATCTATAGATTTTACAGGACTTAAAGGATTATAATCTAAAAAAGGATCGATTAAAATTGTAACCCCAGTATTAGTTGTAATTTGAAAAGCAGAATGACCAAAATATTTTAGTTTCATAGCTTAATCTCTTCTAAAAGATGTTTGATAAAAAATGATCAGATAAATAACACTTTTATAAATCCAATAATTGCTTTTATTGGATTCATCTTACTTTTTTCATTACCATAAATTGTTGAGATATTAACAAATCCAATTTTAAAACCATTTCTTGCTGAGTAAATTAAAATTTCGCTTTCAGCCTCATAACCAGCGGAAAATGTTCTAACATTTTCTAAAACGACTTTTTTGTACGCCCTAAATCCACATTGGCTATCCAAAATCTTCTGTTTTGTTTTAATTGAAAGTAAAAATGAAGTAATTCTATTACTAAGTATTCTCTGGAAAGGCATTGAGGAAGTATCCGATAATCTATTTCCAGTAACAATATCAAAATAATTTAAGCTAGATATAAACTCTGGAATAAATTGGGGATTATGTTGAGCGTCTCCATCAAGAGTGACAATTATATCATAGCCTCTTTTTACTGCTTCATCAAAACCAAATTGTAGTGCACTTCCCTTCCCTTTATTTGAAACGAAAGTCAAAACGCTTACATTATTTTTTTTTGCAATTAATTTTTCAGAACCATCAAATGAGCCATCATTTATTGCAATAATTTCATCAACAAAATTTAATGTGTCATCAACAACTTTTAGTATAAAATCTTTTTCATTATAAAAAGGAATAATTGCGCAAACTTTACTTTTGAGATTTAAGCTGTTCAATTAAACCTTTCCAACCTTTTTTATCAGGACCTTTTAACGCTTTATTTAATCTGCGTTTTAAAGCTTCTTTAGATAAACCTTTTGTAAGATCACCATTTTCAGCAATTGAAATGCTGCCGGTTTCTTCAGAAACAATTACACTTATTACATCAGCTTGCTCAGAAATTCCAAGTCCGGCACGATGTCTCATCCCTAAAGATTCACCTCTAATTGAAGTCTGTTGAGATAAAGGTAATGTACATCTTGCAGCTTCAATAAAATTTTTGTTGATTATAACTGCTCCATCGTGCAAAGGTGAGCGAGGAAAAAATATTGATGTTAACAATGGAGAACCAATTCTTGCATTTAATATTTCACCGGTTTCAGCAAAACCTCTAATTCCAGACGATTTAATTAAAATCATAAGTGCGCCGTGTTGGTGTTGTGACAATTGAAAGGAAGCATCAGCAATTACATCAACAACTTCATCAGATTCTGATTTTGCAAACACTTTAAAGAATGGATTACGAGCTAATAAAACCAACAATCTTCTTATTTCAGGTTGAAATAAAATTACAAATGCTATTACCCATATATCAGTTATCAACCTTAATAACCAGGTTACAGCTCTAAAGTTAAGTAGTTGGGCAAGAAAAGAGACAAATAAGATTATTATCAAACCCACAAAAATCTGAGATGCAATTGTTCCGCGTAAAATTGTATAAAGTTTGTAAAAAATAAATGATACAATCGCGATATCAATTACATCTGAAAGCGTTACTGTAAGAAAACCTATTTTAAATAAATCTACCATTAATCTTATAGAATGTGTGAGGCTAATTTAACCATTTGAGTACAATATTTTACATTATGTGTACGAATTATTCTTGCAGAGTTTAAGACTGAAATTGTTTCCATAATTACAGTAGCAATTTCTCTATCTTCAATATTTAAATCCAGAGTTTTACCAATAAAAGATTTTTTAGATAAACCAATCATCACTGGAAAACCAATATCGGAAAAATCATTTAATTGTTTAATTAACTTAAAATTATCATCAACACTTTTACCAAAGCCAATTCCGGGATCAATAATTATTTTATCAATTCCATTTTGTTTTGCTTTAGTGCTTTGTGTGATAAGAAATTCCTTTATTTCATCCACAACATCTAAATAAAATGGGCTATTCTGCATTGTTTTTGGATTACCTTTAATGTGCATTATTATAATGCCGGCATCAAAACTTTTGGCAACATTAATCATATCTTCATCAAAAGTAAGCCCGCTAATATCGTTAATAATATCAGCACCATTGTCTAAAGCTTGTTTAGCAACTTCACTTTTTGTTGTATCGATAGAGATAAGAATATCTTTTCTTAAACTTCTTATATTTTTTATTACGGAAATTGTTCTAATTAATTCCTCATCTAAAGAAACAGGTTCAGATCCAGGTCTTGTTGATTCACCGCCAACATCAATTATATCAGCGCCATCATCAATAAGTTTAAGAGCGTGATTAATTGCCTGATTAGTATCTAAATATTTTCCCCCATCAGAAAATGAATCTGGAGTTACATTTACAATCCCCATTATTTTAGGAGTGTTAAATTCTAGTTGTTTAGATTTAAAATTGTAAACAATATCAGACATTTATAAAAATCTTAATTTAGTAAAACAAAAAAAGCGGAACTTTGCCGCTTTGTATAAATATCTTTAACAGAACTTATTTAGAAATTAAATTCTTAAGTTCAGCAGTTGAAGCAGAAATATTATCCGAATGAAAGATTGATGAACCTGCAACAAAAACATCGCAACCAGCTATTGAAACTGATTTTATCGTTTTAGTATTTATTCCGCCATCAACTTCAATTAAAAAATTAGCTTTTAATGATTTTCTTAATTCAACTGCTTCTGCAATTCTTCTTTCAGAATTTGAAATAAAACTTTGTCCGCCAAATCCTGGATTAACAGTCATAATTAATAGTAAATCAATATACTCAGCAATATCTTTTAATGAGGAAACCGGAGTTGATGGATTTATAACTACACCGGCCTTAGCTCCAAGTTCCTTAATCCTTGTAATTGTTCTATTAAGATGTATAACTTCTTCAAAATGAACTGAAATTATATCTGAACCAGCATTACGAAAATCTTCTAAATAATTATCAGGATTTTTTATCATCAAATGAACATCAACAGGAAGTTTTGTAGATTTTTTAACTGCTTTAACCAGTACCGGACCAAATGTTATATTCGGGACAAAATGTCCATCCATAATATCACAATGAATCCAATCTGCACCACTCATCTCTACTAACCTAATTTGTTGTGCAAGATTAGAAAGATCGGCAGATAATATTGATGGTGCTAAAAGTTTCATTTAATTCTCTTCCGGAAATTCTTCTGATTCTTCGATCGAACCTTCTTTTGTAATAAACAGATCAACTGAATTACCCGAATTTAATTTATTTCCAGGAGCTGGATATTGATCCAAAACTGTGTTTGGCAAAAGTGTATTTGAAATCTGATAATTTATTTTTCCAACTTTAAGCGAACTATCAGCTAAAACTTTTGCAGCTTCAGTTACAGATTTACCAATTAGATCCGGTACAATTATATTTCCTGCACCTTTGCCAATGCTAACTGAAACACCAACACTTTGACCTTTTCTGAGCTTTGTACCTTCAGCAAACTGCTGATCAAAAATCATGTCTTTAGGACTTGTAGATGGAACTTCATCAATCTTACCGAGTTTTAGACCAGTCCTTTCAAGCGATAATCTTGCATCACGAATTGATTTACCTTTTAGCAACGGCACAGAAATTATTTGTTCACCTCCACTAACAAATAAAAATATTGTTCTTCCTTTTTTAACTATCTTACCTGATTCTGGTTTTTGCAAAAAAACTCTGCCTGGCGGTAATGAAACACCAAACGATGTATCAGCAACTTGAGGTTTAAAGTCAGCATCTTCTAATGCTTCAATCGCCTCTTCTTCAGTCATACCTATAATATTAGGCACTTTAGTTTCAGTTCCACTTACATAAAGTGGAATTAAAATATTATCAAATACAAGAATTGTTGCTATGAAGATTCCTAATGCTATTAGGATTTTTTTTGCAATTGGATTTTCGAGCAGTTTTTTCATTACATCAAATATATCAATAGTGAAATTTTTTAACAAACTTGAATTAGATATATCTTAATCTTTTTGTTCTATTATATTTAGATTACGGAAAGATATCAAATTTATTATGTATAAAAATTATTACTTTCTAAACCGTTTATCCTTAGAATTAAAATCAATTCTTGTTGATAAAATTATACTAAGCATATTTTCACAAGAAAAAGATAAACTTATTATTCAAACAAATTCTACAGATATTTGGATTGAGATTTCCGTTAATCATAATGAGCCCTATATAAATATCCGTAGTCGATTTTCGAGAGCTAAGAAAAACACCGTTGAAGTTTTTAATCAGCTTAAGAATTCTGTTATAAAAGATGTTCTTATCGCTAATGATGATAGAATAATTAAAATAGTTACAGATTTAGGTAATTTAATTTTTGCAATTAGAGGTAAGTACACAAATGTTTATTTAATTTTTGAAAATTCTATGCATTCCTTTAAAAACGAAGACATCGATGTTTTAGCTGAACAACAAAATGAGTTTAACTCAAAATCATACATATCTAATTTTAATTTTTTAAGCAGTAATCTAATTTCGAATAAAGATATTTCAGAAATCAGAAAAGAATTTCGTTTTGTTGGCGGTGAAATTGAAAAAGAAGTTAAAGCCCGAAACGTTAGTAATAAAAGTGATGCAGAAATATTTTTAACGGTTATTAAAGATATTTCAGATAAAGATCCTGCTGTTTTTATAGACGAGCGTTCCAACGTTATGAATATTGGTTTCAAATCATTTTTGATATTTTCTCATTCTAAAATGGAAACTTATGATAATGTTATTGTTGCATTCAATCATTTTTTAAGTCAGAACTATCAATTACAGGATAAACAAAACAGAATAAAAAAGGTTACTTCATTTATAGATAAAGAGCTAAAAAGATTATCATCAAGACTTAACAATTTACTTACTGTTACAGAAAAAGGCTCATTTGAAAGTGAGTATAATAAAATTGCTAATTTGTTATTAATAAATCTTAATAATTTAAATAATTCTAATCCTGAAGTTGAGTTAGAAGATATTTATAATGTTGAGAATCCAAATGCAAAAATAAAAATTAAGATTAATAGAACTTTAACTATCCAAAAAAATGCAAATAAATATTTTGAAAGTGCACGTGATAGTAAGTTGAACTATGAAAAATCAAAAAAATTATATTCCGATTCTAAAATTCAATTTGAAAAACTACAATCTTATCAAAAGCTATTATCTGAAAATATATCATTTGGAGATTTAGGGAAAATTATGAAAGAATTAAATATTAAAGATGAGAACAATCAGAAATCAGACTCTGAAATAACAATAAAATTTAAGCATTATTTAATTGAGCAAAAGTATCATGTTTTTGTGGGTAAAGATTCACAAAATAATGACCTGTTAACTACAAAATTTGCAAAACAAAATGATTATTGGTTTCACGCACGTTCTGTTTCCGGTTCGCATGTTGTTTTAAGAGTTGAAAATACAAAAGAAGCAATTCCTAAGCACGTTTTGAAGAATGCAGCATCGCTTGCTGCTTATCACAGTAAAGCTAAGACGGCGGGAATCGTACCTGTAACATATACATTAAAGAAATATGTCGTTAAAAGAAGAGGAATGCCAATTGGCCAGGTTTCTTTATTAAAAGAAGAGGTTTTACTCGTAAAACCAGAAATTCCTGAAAAAGCAGAATATATAACAGAATAAATATTCTAATTGGGTATTTTGTCTTTATTAAGAAAAATTCTATCTTTTAATGGCATATCTTAAGAAATAAGCACTTTATAAATAGAGGAAAATTCTGTACACTATTTCATTAACTAATAAAGAGGAAAAAATGAAAAAACTTGTCTATTTGTTCGTAATCGTAGGATTAGTTGCAATGAGTCAACAAAACTACGCACAATTTAAAGATTGGGGAACTAAATTTGGTGTTCGTGGAAGTATTCTATTTCCAGAAAATGAATTTGCTAATTTAGGTTTTAGTGGAAATGATAACACTTCATTTGATTGGTTCAAAGCTTCCTGGTTAGGTGAAGCATTCTTTGGCTTTGAATTAACAAAAGCATTAGAATTATCTATTAATGGCGGTTACGGAAAATATGCTGGTATCGCTATGTTTGGTGAAGGAACAGATGTTGGTGAAACTTATGAAACCACAATTATTCCAATCCATTTAAGATTTAGAGTTCATCCATTTGATGTAAAAGGATGGAATCCTTATTTCTATGTTGGTGGTGGAGTTATGAACTATAGTATTGATACTAAACCTGCTAATGTTGGTGGAACTGCTGTTGAAGAAGATGGCTGGGTTGCTGTTGTTCCAGCTGGTATTGGTGCTGAATTTGCACTTGGTGAAAGAGTATTATTAGATTTCGCAATTGGTGGTGCTATGTCATCATCTTACGATCTTGATGGTTATAATGGCGGAAGCGAAGATATCTGGGATTCATATTTAAATGCATCTTTAGGATTTACCTTTACAGGCGAAAACTGCAAAGCTGATAAAGATAATGATGGTATTGGTAAATGTGACGAAAAGAAAATCGGAACTGACCCAATGAATCCTGATTCAGATGGTGATGGATTAAATGATGGTGAAGAATATTTAACATTAAAAACTGATCCATTAAAGGCAGATACAGATGGTGATGGTTTAGGTGACGCTGAAGAAGTTAAAAACACAAAAACCAATCCACTTGTTGTTGATACAGATGGCGACGGTTTAAATGATGGTGAAGAAGTTAACAATTACAAAACTGATGCTTTAGTTGTTGATACAGATAAAGACGGTTTAAGTGATAGTGACGAAGTTATGAAACATAAAACTAATCCATTAAAAGCTGATACAGATGGTGAAGGCTTAACTGATGGTGATGAAGTTATGAAACATAAAACTGATCCATTAAAAGCTGATACAGATGGTGAAGGTTTATCAGATTCTGAAGAAGTATTAAAGCACAAAACAAATCCATTAAAGAAAGATACTGACGCAGGTACAATTGATGATTATACCGAAGTTAAACGCGGTACAGATCCATTAAAAGCTGATGATGATGTAGTTAAAATCGGTGTTGCTATCGTTTTAGAAGGCATTACCTTTGATGTAAATAAAACTACAATTAAACCAGAATCAGAAAATACTTTGATGAAAGCTCTTAAAACTCTAAACACTTATCAAGATATATCTGTTGAAATAAGCGGACACACTGATAGTGATGGTAGTAACAAGAAAAATCAAAAACTTTCTGAAGGTAGAGCTGAATCAGTAAAAGCTTGGTTAGTTGCAAAAGGTATTAACGCTGATAGAATTTCTACAAAAGGCTATGGCGAAGACAAACCTATTTCTGACAATAAAACCAAAGAAGGTAAACAGAAAAACAGAAGAATTGAGTTCACAAGAACTAAATAATTCTAATTTCAATTAGTATTAAAGGGTGTCTTTTTAGACACCCTTTTTTTTGATTAAACTTATTCTCCCTTCTTAAATTATATCTAAGTCTGAGTTACAAATTATATATTAAAATAGGGTATTTAAAGTTATTGATGTTATCGCACAAGAGTTGGATTAAAAAATAGAAATCACTTTTGAAAAACTATTTTTCCAAAGTATTCGGGTAAGTGAAAATCTGGTGTAAGATTGTCTATAATATTCCACATTCCATAATGTTTAAATTCAGTTTCATCACCACATTTATAAAAATTCCCAATAGCATCATTTGCTGCGAATTTTCTATTGGTTATTTTTTCTAATAGTCTAATAGGAATAGCAGAATATAATATCCAACGATCTGAACCATGAAATCCGACAAGAGGGTTTTTTATTGACGAAACAACCTTAATTTCATTAAAATCAAATTCATTCAAATAGAATCTATTTCTTCTAATTCCATAGCCTAACTTCAATACTCCAAGAGCATTAAACTCAAAATTAAAGTACTCTTCAGTTATTTCAGGAAATAAGTTTATAAAAAACTCAACGCAACTGTCTTTATAAACAGGATCGTTAATATTAGTATATCTAATAGAAATTTTTTCTTCCATCACATTAAATTTTAGATAGAAATAGTCATCTGAATATAAAACCTGGATAAAAACATAAGGTTTATAATTATTAGGAATCCATAAATAGTCAGTAATTTTTAGTACAGCAATACCATTCCAAATATTATCATTAGTAAAATTATCCAGATTACCATTAACTTTATTTACTATGTATTGCCTTTGTGTCATATTTAATGAAATCAAAAAACAGTTTAATTATGAATTTATTTTAATTGATAAAGCAAGCTAATTGTATTAAATTTGCCCCACAAATTTTGTATGCACCCGTCGCCCAACTGGATAGAGCATCTGACTACGAATCAGAAGGTTACAGGTTCGAATCCTGTCGGGTGTACTTTTAAATCCCAAGTTGATAATTTCGATTTGGGATTTTGATTTTCAATTCTCCCCTGTCTAATCTTATCTATTTTATAATAGTAAGAAGAACTTTTGTTTTTTCTTTGGCCTCAATAGCGTATGGGATTTTTGATGGGAGTAAAAAATATTCAGTTGCTTTTATAAGATTAGATGTCCCATTTACTTTCAGATCTATTGTGCCTTCTAATACATAAATTAGGATCTCAACTGGTGATGTACTATCATTTAAAGATTCGTCTTTATCAAATGCGTATAGAGTTACCGTTCCATTTGATTTTTTTAGAAGTTGCTTACTTACAATTGCATCCGGCTGGTAATTAATTATAGAAATTATTGACTTAGGCATTACTGGAATATTCATTATTCACCAAATAATTATTGATATGATTTTTATTTGAACTTATATGCTTATTCATTTAAAATCAATTCAAAATTGAATCGGGTAAATAATTGATGTATTGAGTTTATAATTTTAATTGAAGCAGAGTATAATTCTTATTGAGAATACTGTACTACTTATACAGAAATCACTTCATCAAAATCATTTTTTGTGTTTTGCTAAAGTCTCCTGATTGAAGTTTATATAAATATACACCTGAGCTAAGGTGAGAAGCATTAAATTGAACTTTATAATTTCCTAAATCTAATTCCTCATTCACAAGTGTGGCAATATCATTTCCTAGTATGTCATATACTTTTAGAGAAACGAACTGATTATTCGTAATTGTAAAACTAATATTAGTAATCGGGTTAAATGGATTTGGGTAATTCTGCTCTAGTTCAAAATCATCTACAACTTTTGCAAAATCATTTTCAACATTCAGGTAAATACTATCTGCATCATAAAATGTATAGCCTACACCACCCTTATCAAACCATGAATGTGAAATATCGCTTTTACTATAAACATAAGAATATCCATCTGATCTTGCGGGATCATGAACAATTGGTTTTCCATCAAAAGTAAATCCAGCTAGCATAACTAAATGCCCTGAATACAAGGGCTGCCCAATGGACATAGCGATTCTTCCTCCGTTGGCTAAAACTTCATAAGTGTCACTCCAGGTTCGATATCTGGTTACTGCCCCATCTAATCCGTACTCTGATGCATTTTGCACCGCCCTGGGCCAGATACCAAACATATTAAAGTAAGGATCATAGTTGTCTATTGCAAACTGATATGGATCAACAGTTATTTGGTAACTTTTTAAAATCATTGAAACTGATGTTGGGGAGCAAATTTCTCCGCCTATTGTTGGATCAACTCCATATTGATAAACAAATCCTGTAGGGATAAATATTGCAGGCGGGTTATCATTTAGTATCTGTGTGTAGTTTAATGAAGAAGTTTTACGCGAATCACTTACAAAAAAACTTAGCTTATGTAACGTGGGAGATTCAATATTTGTGTTAGTTCGGGTCATAATTACTTTAAATTGCCACCCGTTTCGATAAGTATAAAGTTTTGCTTCATCATAATCTATGTAGCCGCCGCCATATGTAGTTGTTCCATAGATGCTCCAAACATTTGATTTCCAAAAACCTACAGTTAGCCACGGAGACCAGCCGGTACTGAATGGAAATCTCATTTGGATTTTGAAACCGCCATTAAAATCTGGTGCTGTTCCATTCCAGGATGGCAGACCACGATCAAAAGGTTGCTGAGAATACTGTGGTTTTAATATAATATAACCGTCATTAACACTGTCCTCAAGCATAATAGATTTAGCATCAGCACTTAATTTTAATCCAATATTTTCTTCGATATTATTGAATATAGAATCTATTCTCAACACATAGTGCTGATCAGAATAAATTTGTGAAAATGATGATACTGAAATAAATATAGTAAATAATAAAATGTATTTGTAACCAGCTTTCATTAAAAAATCCTTGCTCAATGTTATTTTTAATCTATCAAAGAATAAATAAATATCAAAACCTTAATTTTTAGAAATACTATCACGATCTGTTTGATATTTTGCTTTTCTGCTTCCTTCATAACTATCTATTTGCATCAAAATACCTTCCAATTTTCCATTAACTAAAGGAATTCTTTTTGATGTTTTAAGTCCAATATGCTTACGTAAAGTTGGCTCGCCAGTGTAGATAAAAGCTGTTGTGCCTTTACACTTTGTTTTAATAAAATCACCCAGCTCTTTATAAAGATTTTCAACCTCATCTCTTTTGCCAAGTCTAATACCGTAAGGTGGATTTGTAATTAAAACTCCATTTTCAAATTGCCTGATATGCTGAAATGGATAAGCTGATAAAAGTACAGCATCAGAATAAGGTAATCTGGATAAATTTTCTTCTGCAACTTTTAATGTTATCTGCGATCGATCACTTCCACTTATCACACCTTTTGGTAAAGGTCTTATTTCTTTATCAGCATCAATTTTTATTTTATCCCAAATATCCTTTTCAAAATCGGGCAGATAAAAGAAACCAAAATTCGTTCTTAATTTTTGAGCAGGAATTCTACAGTAATGCATTAATGCTTCACATAAAATAGTCCCTGATCCGCACATACAATCCATCAAAGGTTTTTCACCATCCCACTTACTAAGCCTGATAATTGCGGCAGCAAGTGTTTCCTGCATTGGAGCTTCACCGGCAAGCAGCCTGTATCCTCTTTTATGTAAAGATTCACCTGAAGTATCTAAACTTAAAACAGCTTGATCTTTTTCTATGAATAAATTGAATCTAACATTTGGGTTAACGGTTTCTACATTTGGGCGTTTACCAAATTTATCACGAAAGTAATCTGCAATTCCATCCTTTAATACTTGTGAAGCATACAAGGAATTGTTAATTGTACTTTTATTGACTGAAGATGTTATTGCAAAAGTTTGATCGATGGAAAAGAATTTATCCCATTCAATTTTCGCAGCCGTGTTCATAATATCTTTAGCTGATCGGCAATGGAAAGATTTTAATGGTGCCAGAACTCGTGTAATCAATCTGGATGTATAATTAATTTTATACAATGTCGATTTATCAGCCTCAAAATAAACTCCACGATATGCTGATTTAGTGTTTTTTGCGCCTAATTCAATTAGTTCTTCTTCACAAATTTGTTCCATCATTCCAGGAACCTGAGCGAAATATTGATTATTTGTTTGATAGCTATGCATAGTATTACAAAACTAATTATTAAAGTGTATCAAAACCTATTTTTTGGATTAACTCTTTTGCCTTAAATGATTCTAACTCGGATTCAAAATAAAACTTAAAGTTGCCGCCCGTTCCTTCTCTTATCTTAAGAAGTTCAATGTCTTTGATGTTTATATTATTCTCAAAAAGGATAGTTGAAATTTTACTAATCATTCCAGGTTGATCTTTTACAAAAATTGTAATATCAAATAACAGATCAATAAATCCCTTCGTGTTGATTGGAATTTCATTTCGTAATTGTCTTGCGTTTTCAAACAATCCATTTAAATCAGAGTGATCATCTTTTTTAATAATATCTTTTAAAGATGATAATTGTATTTCAAACATTTCAATCGAATCCAAAATCTCTGATTTATTGTATTTTATAATTGATTCCCAAATTCCAAAATCACTAGAAGCAATTCTTGTCATATCTCTGAACCCACCAGCAGCATAATCAAGAAAAGAATTTTCATCAACTTTTTGTGCTGAGTGATTAACTAAAAGAACAGAAAGCAGCTGTGGTAGATGAGAAACCCGTGAAGTTATTTTATCGTGTAAATGCGGATCAAGTAAAGAAATTCTTGCACCGGAAGTTTTGACTAAATTTATATATTCATCAAATAGTATACTTTTGCCATTTTCTGTGCAGACAATAAAAACAGAATTCTCAAACAACAAAGCATCGGAATTTTCGTATCCGCTTTTTTCTTTGCCTGTCATTGGATGCGCGCCAATGTAAGTACCTTTGCTGGATAATGTTTTCCACACATCAACAAAAATTCCTTTTACACTGCAAAGATCTGAGATGATTTGGTTTTCATGTAATTGGGGAGAAATAGTTTTAAATATTTCTAAACTGCTTTCAATCGGCAATGCAAGAAAAATAATTTCACATGATAATGCTTCATTTATTTCCGATAGTTTTGAATCAATTACTTTTTCTAGCATCGCTTGATTTAAAACTTCATCTTTATCATAAGCTGAAATGTAGATTGTTGGATTTGCATGCTTAAAAGCTTTAGCAAATGATCCGCCAATCAATCCAAGACCTAGAATTGCAATACGATTTAAATTCAATTCATTTTCTCAAGTTCTTGAGTCATCTGTCTGAACTGATCGAATCTCATTGATTGCTCACCATCGCTTAAAGCTTTATTTGGATCAGGATGAATTTCAACCATAATTCCATCTGCGCCAACCGCTTTTGCAGCTTTAGCTAATGGAATAACTTTATCACGTTGACCAACTGCGTGTGAAGGATCAACGATTATG
>CXWK01005148.1_pt1 | contig 16620 bp, 12 predicted proteins | sample 590851 | NCBI WGS metagenome assembly CXWK01 (sample SAMEA3498364, study PRJEB10139) | wastewater metagenome | biome: wastewater treatment plant; material: activated sludge | place: Denmark | collected 2014-08-01 | reverse complement strand
CGCAGGTGAACAATTGGAAATTTGAACCAGCTCCCAGCTAGGCAGCTTTTTCCCCATGATGGTCAGACGAGCTGCCTGGATCAGACTTATCACGTGATACTGATACCGGTGGGACGGACAAGGCGGGTCTCAGATCTGGCTTCCTCGTAACCTTACATTTCAGAACCTGGTAGACAAACATCGGGAGCGCAGTCTGTCGCAAAATTCGGCTAGGCTGTGAGAGTAACCGATAGAACCATTCCAGATGCATGAGCCTGAATAAAAGCGGCGCGCGTTTTACTCGACCGGCGATAACATCAAAGGTTCCACCGACGCCCTGGCAGACCTTGACCTTGAGATGGGGGAGGTAACGATGTATCCAGTACTCCTGCTTCGGACTTCCAAGCGCAACGAAAAGAATATCCGCTCGTGAGCTGTTGATAGCCTCAATGAGTACGGGCATGTCGCCCTCCCTCAGATAGCCATGCTGTCGTCCAGCTATCCGTAATCCTGGATACCGTTCAGGCAAGATGCGACCAACTTCTTCATTAACTTCTGGGCTGGCCCCGAAAAGAAATATTGCCCGCCCCTGTTTGGCAGCTTGCTCACAAAGCGCGGGCATTAATTCCGAACCAGGTACCCGACTCATATGTCCGAGGTGAAGTAGGTGTACAGCAAACACAACACCAATCCCGTCGGGAATGAGCAACCCTGCACTACGGAGTGCTTCAAGTAATGCCGGCTCGCGCTGTGCTCGCAAGACTTTTTCAGGATTCACCGCTAGAATCGAGCACGGCCTCTGTCTCCGCATAGCTAATTCAACGCAGTTGACGGCTTCATCCTCAGTCATACAGTCGACAGGGACGCCAAGTACCTTGACTCGCTTCATACGCATCCAACCTCTTCATCTTGTGGATGATGCATTCCGGCTTGCTGTCCACTTTTAACAAGGTACCTGGAGTACAAGGTGTCTAGAATTGGGACAACGACTTGAGGCGCTAACTCGCGATCAACCCGCCGACGGGCCGCTAGCCCCATGGTTCTCCGTTCCTCGTCGCTCAGGAGTAAGCGACGGATGGCTGCCTGTAATGCAACGATATCTCCATGATCAATGAGAAGACCTTCGCGCCCATGCTCAATGATGTCCGGTATACACCCCACCTTGGTCGATACGATCGGCATGCCTGATCTCATAGCTTCAAGAATTCCCATTGGCATATTTTCTACATAGGATGGCAGCACAAAGATGGAGGCTCGCGAGAGCCAGCTGTCCTTAGCATCACCTGAAAGCCAACCTGCCAGCTTCACGTACGGTTCAATCTGCAACTGCTTGATGCGCGCGATAATTTGACCATGTTCACCCTTGCCTCCACACACCAGGACGAGGCGTGGGAATTCCTGACAAAGAACTGGCATACACTCAAGGAGATCATAGACTCCCTTATCTCTATTGAGGAGGCCCAAGAAAAGGATTGTGTTTTTATCACGCTCCTCTCTCCTGGGAGCATGAGCAGACGGCTCAAGAAAGTTTGCGACAACCGTGATGTTGCAGTTGGCTGATATTGGACGCAGAATGTCATGCCATCCTTTGGATAACACAATGAGCTGTGTGGCGTGGTCCAATACAAATTGAACTATCCGCCGCTGTAGAGGATTGCATTCCCGATGGTAAAAGTCCGAAAACCCTCCGCTATGCAAATGCAGCAGTACCGGGCAACGAGATGCAAATGCAGCCAGCGCAAAGAGAGTTTTGCGCCAAAAGCTCCTCCGCCTTGCAACGTGTATGTGTACGCAAGCAACCCTGTTCGAAGTTAAAAGCTGCGCAAACCGAAACAAGGCCGACAATCCGATACGCAGCTTTCCTACCTTGCTTCCCTCAATATGTGTTTCGAGATAGGTGATAGGCCAGCGCTCAAAGAGACCCACGTTTTGCCAACTTGACACCACTGAGGCAATGCCACCATGGGAATACGGTGACGGACCAATCATCACGATCCATTTCTTATCCAACATATAGCTGTCTAGGGCTGATACAACATACAGGAGCCAACCTTGACAACCGCCCTTGCCCGGCACGAATTACTCTCATCACTCGGAGCAATCTTGGCGACTGGCTCCTCTGAACAGGCACTTGACAGAGCGGCATCTGCCCACTACTGTCAAGCATCTCGTTAGTACACCAACAGTCTGTCAGACCACGAAGTACCGTTTCGTGGAATATCAATCACCCAACAGCGACCACATTCGCCAATGTCGTCGTACCCTCGACCGTCGTTGTGCCATACCCACAGCTGCCCAAATCCTTATTAGGGTGAGACATCGTACATAGCTGCTCAGCAGCTCTTCCCACTGATGGTCTTGTCCTCTTCACATCTTTTCGGCGATTCGTCCACCAAAATCGCTTTTTGCAAACCGCATCGTGAATCGATCTCATACGCAATTCTGCTAGGCCAATTCTGACACAACGATACGCCGACTCAAACCCGGCGGCACTTCGGCACCTCGGGCAACCTCTTACACTTTGATGAATTTTCTTTACCGGTCCACCTGAAAAGCATATGAATGATGAATCGCTCCTTCCTCGTGAGCCGCGCATCTTAATGAACATCTCATACCCGTTGACAACACTGGGTGCGACACTCACGCTGATGACGTTTTTTGCTTGCTCGCCTGCGCTCCTTGAAGCCCAACAGGTGAATGCACAATACGTTCGAATAGAGTTGCCGGGTACGGAACGAACCTTGTCGCTAGCAGAAATCAAAGTTTATAGCGGCCAAGAGAACATCGCAGTAACCGGAACAGCCACGCAGGCCAGCACATTTTCTGATGCACAGGCCTCAAGAGCCATTGATGGCAACTCTCGTGGAGAGTTTTCCGGTCGCTCGGTGACAAGTACGGCGACTCAAGCTAACCCATGGTGGGAACTCGACCTAGCCACTGAGCACACCATCACCACAATTGTCGTCTTCAATAGAACCGACTGCTGCAAGGATCGGATTAGCCCTGCCAGAATCTTGGTTCTTAATAAACAGAAGGAAGTCGTATGGGAAAATGTCATCAAGACGATCGAGGTTCAATACGAATTCAGGATCACATCATTCCCTCCAGATGACCACAGAGGTAGCCAAAACCTGCTTCGCAATTCCAGCTTTCTCCAACTTACGAATCCCTCACTCCCAGATTATTGGGACCTGCACCATGTTGCAGCTCTGACCATGCGAAATCTGCACAACCAATATGGCATTGACGAGAGCACGCCATCGCCGGTCTTGGAAACAAAAGTTTTGAGGGTGCACAACAGTGAAGTTGGGTTTTCCCACTTGAACCTGATGCCGCGGAGATTCTTCTCCGATCTGCCGGATGGACAGTACACATTTTCCGTATACCTAAAATCTAGCAACAATGGGATGGAATACAAGGTATCTCGTGCGTGGGGGCAGGGACAACCTGCGACGCACAAGCTCACAACGAATTGGGCACGCTATTCCACGACTTTCCGAATATCACACACCAACTCCGACACTCTCCAGCCGGTCATGTTTTTCCCAAGCAACGGAACGTACTACATCACAGCACCTCAACTCGAACGAGGGAACACCCCTACCGAGTTTCAACCTTCCGTCGAAGATGAGATGGATGAGAGCACGAGCATTTCCTCGAGAGAACAATTAAAGAACCTTCTGACGACATTGAGTGGCACATTTGCCAAATCTCAGAGATCCACCACTTCGGCCTATTTTGAATACAACTACTATACTTCCCAACGGACAGCTCGCCTGATCTTGACCACGGAACAGGGCTCACACGTTAAACCGCAACTACGGTGTATGGATGAAAGAAATCGAAACCTATCCATACCAATTCACGACGACAGCGTAGTCCGGACAGACTTTCAGACTGCCGTGGATGTCCCTATTCATGATCTCGCTCCTGGTGAATATAGGTGTAGCGTGACACCTCACTCGGACCACACAATGCACAGAGCCTCATCGATAAAGTTGATTAAACAACCACCAAGTACCACCGAGGTCAGAATAAACCAGCTTCGGCGAGTCATCAGCATCAATGAGAAACCATTTCACATTATCGGTATGGGAGTGGGCAGTTGGAAATCGCCTCCAGATTGGTACTTTAATGAGCTCGTGACACATGGAATTAACACGGTGTTTTATACTCGTCCGCCTGATACGAATGGTGATTACAACTTCCGTGATGTCGAAGATTTCATTTTAGGCGCTGCCCGACACGGGCTTAAAGTCATTATCGGGATTCCTCTGGCTGGTGCAAAAGCAGCGAACTGGCGCCAGCGGTTAGCTGGCTTCTCCAAACTCGCCATAAGATTCAAAGATAGCTCTACAGTGATTGGATGGTACCCCGTAGATGAACCTGCAGCGCATACGTGGCGGGACGAGGAGTTAATGGAGATTCACGATGCACTCAAGCGTCTCGACCCCTATCGGCTTGTTTTCATCAACTGGGCATACGATGGAATCCCAACGATGATCGGCCAGGGCCCGCGAGGGACGCTTCATTCCACTGACATCTATTCAAGCGATTACTATCCGTTTGCCGGACAGGGGCATAGCATGGAAGGCTTCACCAGCACTTCCCTTCGCGCATTATCAACGGCTCGAATCAGCCAGAAGCCATCCCACGCATGGATTCAGCTGTATGGGGGTATGGATGGGTGGCGAGAGCCGACGAGCGATGAGCTCACCTATATGGTGTACCTCAATCTCATATATGGTGGCCACATAAGTTATTGGGACACGAAGTCTAACTCCAAGGAGACGTGGGCCCGGCTTACCGCAATAAACCGAGAAGTAAAATCTCTTTCGGAGGAGCTATTTTTCAATCCTAGCGCTCATGAACTCGTTTATCCAAGCACCAAAACTAATTTCTTCTTATCCGCATGGAAGCAAGGGGGACGGATTTTCTTGATAGTAGCTCATACCGGGGATCAGGCAGAAACCTTCAGCTATGACACTGCGCCATTCGTTACCAATCGAACGCTTCACGCAAAGAATTTATTCAGAACGGAAGAGGTTCCCCTAGTGAATAACCGCATCCAGGATGTGTTTCGTCCGTTTGAGTGTAAGGTCTACGTCATCGATGGAGCACCAACCTCATAAGTCAACCCACAATCGGATCGGATTGGATCCGATCCATCCCAACAGCAAGCCCTTTTCCCATCGATCGTCTTGATATTTTCTTCTACAGTCATCTCCGACGACGGCGCGCCCTCGCCACCATGTTCACTTCAAAGTTCCTGCAAGAACCTGTTTGTATGCATCAAGATACAGACGTGCAGTGTCAGCAATATCGAATCTGCTTTTTGCGTAATTGTAGTGGGCACAAAGCTTTTCAGCAAAGCCTTCTGTCTGTGAGTCCTCTAAGATTCTTACAATCTGCCCGCTACAATCCAGATGGTCTTCAGCTACGAAATGGTACCCATGTTTCCCGTTTTCAATGATTTCCATGGGTCCCTCTCTATTTGAAACAAGGACTGGTACTCGTGCAGCCATGGCCTCAACTACGGTGAGTCCAAATCCTTCATAGCGGGACGGTTGCACAAGCAGATCATAGTTATGCAGTTGCTCATAGATCGTCCTCCTGGATTGTCCACCTAAAAATCGGCACTGTGCTGCCAATCCTAACTCTTCAGCAAGGACGCTCAGATATTCTTTTGAAGGTCCCTCTCCAATAAAGTCAACCGCAATGCTCCTGCCGTCGAATGACCGCGACACCGATTGCAAAGCTCTCAAAAGAATATCTTGCCCTTTGATCCGATGATCAAGTCGTCCGACTTGCACAATCCGAAACGGCAACCCGCCATAGCTGGTCTTTGCTTTAACTGCCGAAAAGCAAATGCCATTGGGTATTACGGTGGATCGAATACCGGGCTGCTTTGCCTGGATATCACTTTTCACCGCTTCTGATATGCTGAAAACCGCATCATATCCTTGCACATATTTTAACCTCTGGTTCGTATCATGGACAGTTATGACCTTATGAAACGAAAGAGGCCTGAGAAACTGAATGAAACTTTCCTGATGAGCATGAACGACATCCGGTCTGAACGATATGAGCGCACGAAGAATCTTGATAATGTACCAGGGGTTTCGGCTAGCCAGAGGTCTGCCGATCACTTCTACCTCAACGCTGCCGCTCAGTGATTCTAGGACGACCTCATCGGCATCGCCGTTTCCTATCAATACCGCCACATCAGCCGAGAGGGCTTGCTCGTTGGCAATATCTACCAGCATCGTTTCGGAACCTCCAGCCTTGAAGCTCCAGATCAGATGGGCGACTCTCATCCCTTTATTCCCGTATCTACTCGAAATTGGTGGGTCGATTCTTTTGGGGAGATGACTTTCAACTTCAGAAGCAGGTCCTTAACTCGGCCTTTGAACGTGGCCCAGTTTTTCCGGATGCCAATTCTAGTGGTGATGGTCCAATGAACCTGTTCACGGTTTAAAATGGTCAGAATCTCGCGCTTTTGTCGAAGTGTATTACTATGGGATGTTTTCTGGTGGGCATGGATACGGAAGTACGCGAAGTTGTCATCTATCATTCTCGGGGAGGATATCTTTGCAAGACGCACCCAGAGATCGAAGTCCATCGCCATAAACAACTCTGCATTCCACCCCCCGACTTTTTCGATGAAACTCTTTCGGAAAAATGTCGATGGTTGGCGGACAATGTCCGGATTGTTGATGAGTCGCTCATAGTTAATAGTAGGACTCTTCTTAGCGATCAGTTCTCCCGTTTGGTCCCAGACGAAAGTGAGGTTTCCGATTACCCACATGACATCAGGATCTTCGAAACACTTCACGATCGATCCAAAAATCTGATGTTCGTAATAATCGTCGGAGTTGATCCAACCAATAATATCTCCGCTTGCTTTTGCCAACCCTTTGTTCAACGCATCAGCTTGCCCTCGATCTTTCTCCGACACCCACTGGAGATGCGGGTACTTCTTGAGCAGATCGACCGTACAATCAGTTGAGCCTCCGTCAATGACGATGTGCTCCACACAGTGATAATCTTGCGCCAGCACCGAACGAATGGTCTGTTCGATGTACGGCGCCTGATTAAACGAAGGCGTAATGATCGTCATTTTCAAGGGGTGAGCGGTCCTGCTCCCGAACTCCTTCATCCGATTTCCCACAGTTGATTCCACCGGCTCATGATTGTGAGAAGTTCGCACACTCCCTCCCTTCTAATTCTGATACGCACCGAGATGAATGTATCCCGGCGTACAAGGATGTCCGAGTAAGTCCGTGCACTGACTCCCCCAATCAAGACCTACTCCTCTCGCGGGTGAATTCGTCTGAAGGCGGTAATCATTGGGAGCGACAAACAACGGGTCGTTTCCTAGGATATCGGTAAGATGAGAGGCTTGTCGAAAATAGTCCCCGCCTTGATTTCCAAAGAAAAGATTTCTTGTCAAGATCTGCTCTGATACCCCGAACCGGTAGAACCCGTATCGCCCACTCCTCATGACGATGTTATTCGTGAACTGACTGATCTGCGTCTCGGAGAAACTTGCCCAGATACCATCTTGGATTGAATCGACAATCGTGTTATTGCCGATAAAGTTCTCATCGGAATTCTCTCCCCCGTCAATCAACAGACCGGTATGACAATGGACGACCAAATTGGCATAGACATCGGTCGACGCACTTCCCCACAGATAGATTCCCTGCCCGGTAGGGTTTCCATGCCCCCCAAGATTGTCGCGAATGATGTTGCGTCGAATAATCACATGATGTGGGCGAGCGGCGGTATTTCGCTCGGCGTCGATTCCCATCCCATCAATCCCGGTTATGCCTGGGATCAAACCGGTGATTGTATTGTCCTCCACGAGCATGTCGGTGGAAGCCCATGGTGCGATTCCAGCATTAGTGACTAGATTTGAGAGCGTATTGTTACAAATACAATTTTGCACGCCTGGCCATAAACCGACATGGGAGATAAAAATACCGCCTCGGCTATCGGACAGGGTATTATTCGTGACTCGTACTCCCATAAAGCGGTTCTCGTGGGGAAACTTCGTCACATTGCGAAAGACACGAATAAGTGAGGAGGCAGGCTCCCATCCAACATTACTATCAGTAATCGTATTCCCTGAAATTTCGATATTTGAAATAGAAGCCGCTGTACCAGCAACCGCAACGAAATCAATCGCAGGTGCGGATGCTTGTGACCCAGCTCCGATAATGGTGTTGTTCAAGATGGTGATGGTATCCCAATTCTGATTGGATGCGCCATCAAGATCCCCATTGATTGCGGATCCGGTCACATCTGTAAACGTGTTCTCTATGATGGCAATATCATCGAAATCAGTCGTAGGTCCCTGCGCAAACTCAACTCCATGGGTCGCGATTCCATTCTGCCCGCATCGGGTAAAGGTGCTTCTCCGCACGATAAGATGACGTCCGGTCGAGGCTAGGTAGAGACAATGTGTGATCGTGCTTTCGAACGCCACATTGTCCCATGTAATATAACTCGCATTGAGTGCAGCAAGCGCATAAGAGGTTGTGCTCTTGAAGGTAAACCGGCCATTGCCGAACGAAGTGACAGTAATGGGTTTCCCCGGGGATCCACTTTGCCTCATGATGAAATTGGTGAGCGTTTCCGACTCGCCCCCTTTTCCCGCATAGATAGCGCCTGGCACCCAGGACGAAATGTTCTTCCAGCTGTTGATTGGCCCATGCTCACCACATGTTGTCGTGGTACCATCTCCACTCTCCATGCATGTCGGGTCAATATAGAATATAGGTCCGAACGTGCTCGCGGTCGTATTGGCACTCCCTGTTCCATCGCTGTTCGCGCATGCGCTGGTCACGAGTGTGAATGCGGTCAACGCTATCGTTCCCAGGATACCAAGTCGCATACTTCGTTCCCTCTTATACATCGACCACAGCACGACATGTATTCGGCTGTTAGGAAATTGTCTTCTCGCAGATAACGATCCGCAACCTGACAAAACATGGAATTCCGATACAATCCATCAGTCATTCATACTGTCGCAGGGGCAACTTCCATTGACACGGCTCGCGTATCCTCTGATAGCGGCTCGGTCTCCCCGTTTGAGCAATACCAGTATCCAGCCAGTATGAATGCCGGAATCTGAACCAGATTGACGAGCGTATTGCTTTCAAACATGAGCAAGATGCCGACAATAAACTGAAGAAAGTGTGCCAAGCGAGCGTGATAATAAGGTGTCGATGTTCGTCTTGCCGTCGTATAGAAATTCGTCACGAGGACAGCGAACAGTATTATCCATAGGGCTAATCCCACTAAACCCGTGTTAACCATGATATCAGCCCATCCAATATCCGCCGAGTGAAGCGCCAGAACGTAGGGATAACCTGCCTGGTATCGCTCAACGTATTGAGGAGTGTAGATGACCGATCCATATTTAAGCTTTGCCCTTAGTGCCCGTGGGACATCGTCTTCATGAATAAACCCATATCCAATGATAGGGTTATGGGCAAGGACAAGCATGAATCGTTCGCTGGCGATACCTAATCTTCCTGTAAACGTATCTTCATTGTCCTTGTTTGTTTTTGCTTTTTGTTCTAGGACGAGTTCTATGGCGCTGGTGAACCGTTCAATAACCTTATCTGCATAGCCGCTGATATACAGACCAGCCCCACATACCGTGAACAGCATGACCAACATTGGGACCGCCACCCAATTGAGTTTTATGTTCCCAGGACTCTTCTTCAAGGCAAGGGTGAAGAGCATGACTCCAAAGACAAAGAGCACTGCAAGGTAAATTCCTCTGGTAAATGTGAGCACGATTACAGCAACGGCCATTCCCGCATACAACAACTCATGCAGCGAAGCTCTCGTTGCCGTGAGGATTTTCGAGGCAATCATCCACGTATACAAAAGCACTAAGGGAAGAAATACCGGCAAAGACCTGGTGACATCACCGTATTCTCTGTATAGACCGAACAATAACGGCTTATGCAGAACGAACTGAACCAGACATACCGGCAATAGGACAAACGTAGCCACATACAACGCCCGATTGAAGAATTCGTATGCACCCTTATCCACTGTAAAGAGTTCCTTGAAAACGAAGAACGAAAGGACACCGATGATCATCTGCCGTGATGCTTTTACGCTGTTCAGTCCTGGATACTCATAGATCAGAATCGACCATAGTAGACACAGGGTCATCCATCCTAGAATTATCCTGAGCCCAACCACATAGCCGATTGTCGATGCTGGCACTAGGGTTTTCCGTAAAGACAGTTGAAGCCAGGCTATCAGCAGAAGGATTGCACCGACGTCCCATACGTCGATTCTGAAGAGAATTCTCGGCACGAGATCAAAACAGGAGGTCATCACGAAGAACGCAATAAGCACCTTGACTCTTGGAGGCAGCAGGCAAAATCCAATCAGACAGAGAGCACCGCCAGGGATAGCGTAATACAGCATGGCGCCTTAACGATTCAGAGACGAAAAAACAGACCATTAACTTGCAACTGTTGGCCCGTGCGGTCATCAAAGAATTCAGGGAATATGGCGATCGCAGTAAACCCCTTTCCCTGCAAATATGACATGACTTCGGCAATCAACGGCTCTCCTTCATACAGTGGTACCAACGACATCTCGACTTGAAGCCCTAGAATCTCCTCCAGCGTCTGACTTGCCCCTTCAAGAACCTTCATCGTGAAGCCTTGAGTATCTATTTTGAGAAATGTACAACTACCGATCGAGCGATAACTTGGGTAAAGTGCATCAAGAGTCTTAATCTGAATCGTCTCTGTGGCGATGTAAGCTGAGCTTGGGGCGGACTCCAAGTGGGCGGGAAGCATCGCGAGAAGCGAGCTGCTCCACGAGTTCGCCGCGACGTTGATCGCTGCTGAACCCTCTTCATGCCCTAGTGCACAATGCACGGCGTTCCAGTCAGAATACTTTTGGGCCGCTTCGGAGAGCTTTCCAAACGCCGCAGACAGCGGTTCAAAAGAGACGATTTTCCCCCTATAGCCTGACTCGAGTAACTGCTGAGCAAATTGTCCGCTGTTCGCACCGATGTCAAACACGAGGTTGATACCACACATTTCAAAAAAGTGCTTCCTGACTGCATACGGATCGCGTCTATGATCATATCGGGACGCGATATAACCCAGTTTCCTCAGCCCATTCTTCACTTCAGTACGCAACATACCAACGCCTCCCAGATCAATGGACTCATTCAGTCAATCCGAGCTTGCACTGCAGATTGCCTTGCAAATGCACCGATAAGCCATCCCTGCACATCAGCTCTTATGGAGTGCTTCCAGACTTGCAGAGTCAGGATTACAAGATAGCCCACGATTGTGACAATGCTCGTTAACATCGTTCCCCACGCGACTGAAACACCTAGTGCAGGCAGCGATATGGCCCATGCACTAGGGAACACTTGCCAGGCAAGGCAGGATGCCCCCAAGGCAACGACAACGTGCAATCCAAGAATGCGATCATCAGGCGAACAAAGGTGATCGAGTGCAATTGACTTTCGATGATAGTAGAGGAGGTTTAGTGACACCCCTCCAATAGCCAATGAAATTGCCCACCCCGCGATAACTCCAAGCCCTCCTATAACTTGCCCTAAGGACACTCCGAGAACAATATTGGCAACTGTCATGACGACATGAGATATGACATTAATACGCATTTCCCCTGTACCCAGGCTGGCAAAGTACGCCGGTACTGCAAGGGTGTTGGCAAACCATCCAGCGCATAGTAGGACCATTGACCAGACAAAGACGGACTCGATACGTCCGATCCAGAGCTCCGATATCAACGGTGTGCAAACGGTCAGAAGGCCAAACCCTGGAAGCGCGAGATAAATCACCATGCGATACGATTTCAGGTACAACTCGGATACCCGCCATGGCTGCAGCTGTCCGAGGTTAGCAAACGCAGGAACAAGAACTTGGTTTGCATTTACAATGAGTGACCGAAACAACTGCACCAGTTTATTGGCCATCTCATAGTAGCCGACCATTGACACCCCTCCCAGCCTGCCCAACAGTGCCTTTGTGATGGGATCAGAGAGCATGACCAGGATTGAGATTATTTGGAAGTTCACCGCGTAACCGACCATCTGCTTGAACTGGTCCTTATCCCATCTATAGGGGAATAATGAGATTGCCGATACATTGCGTTTCAGGAACGCTACAGACGCCATCAGCGTCATGAGATTTTGAGCCGCCCTCGCGTAGGCGAGCCCCAGCAACCCATAACGAGGTGCCAGGAGCAGGCACAGTGCCAGGTGAGAAAAAGACTCCCCGATCAGGAGACCATTTCTTTGCATGATGAGCTGACACCCGTACAATCCTGACTGATAGACACTCGTGATCATCAGCAGTACGAATGCGACTAACGCGACCGGCAGTATGTCTAGCGCCTCACGACACAACTGACCATCGATGGCAAAAGACAGATAGTAGGTTGCGGCTGGATACGCACAAATTATGAGCAGTAGGCTTAAGAACGTCACCGTAACGACTGCGGTTTCGACCGAAACGGCCAGCGATTGTTTGTCGCCTCGCGCATCGCATTCCGCAATGTGTTTTACTATGCTTCCGGTCAAGCCGAAATTCGCGACTTGGATCATTGAACTTGTCGCCAAGACCAACGACCAGACTCCTAATTTCTCGACACCGAGCGTCTCTAGCAAATATCGATAGAGGATCACCAGCGTCATGCCAGAGACAATGATCTGAACCACTGAGGACACAGCGTTAGTTGCAATGCGGCCTTTCTCAACCATTCAATAGACTCCGAGCGTCTCGAAAACGATTTACCAACCAGGAAGAATTACTTTGATGCAAGAAATACTTACGCCCTGGGCGATCACCACCTACCCCAGACTGAGCCCGTCAATCGCACGTGAATGTTCCCGTTATCCAGGAGCACCGAGCTCAAGGCACTATCAGGTCCCCCTCTCAACTGATGCTTGAGATTTCGGCAGGGATAGGTTCATGGGAAGGCTACCGTAATAATATTGACCACACACACGTGTGACAAATTAAAATGCTTTTCTGACAGCAAGACTTGGTCCAGAAGGACGAGTTTAACCACCGCGATGAGTCAGTGGGTTATGAAGGCAATCGGGTATTGGGCCCTTCGGTGAATGGAGGCCAGATCGTACAGAGGCGTACCAATTAGAACAGGTCAAACCGCAGGAGCAACTTTGGACTGGACTTCATAACGTGATTGCCGAACGCCCAACAGCCTGTTCAACGGATCCAACGAGGTATCCCAATCGGTGATCAGTACGGCGGACAACTGCTGTACTATTGCACAAACGAACGGTTGGATCTCCCTTGCCATCCACATACTGATCATATGCATTGTCCGTATCCATCTTGCGACCCATTCTGTCGTCCCAGACTCAAGGGTATTGGATTTCGAGTACAACGATTCAGGTTGGAGTCTATGTGGGAATAGTATAGATGCTTCGGTGATTCAGTTCTTCGACATCATGAAGGTCAAGGTTGCAGCTGTGGTTCAGCAAATCAATCCAATGAACTTAGAAGGAGAGCGCCGCTCCAATTCTGCCACGATCCGCTCCGCTGCCTTTCCATCCCAGAGCGGTGGAATCGCCCCTTTCTTCCATTGCCCCGCCATCAATCGTGCGAGAGCGGGAGGAAGCTTGCTCGGATCAGTCCCGATCAGTTCATTGGTTCCAAGCGTCACGGTTTCAGGCCGCTCGGTGTTGTCGCGCAGCGTCAGGCAGGGCACACCCAGTACCGTGGTCTCTTCAGTGATCCCGCCAGAATCGGTAATGACGCCTTTGGCATGCCTAACAAGGTAATTGAATTCGAGGTAGCCCAATGGATCGATATAATGCAGAGACGGAAGTTTCTGTCCCCCCTCTCGCAGATTCTTGGCTGTTCTGGGATGGACTGGGAAAATCACCGGCAGACCTTGCGTACCCTCTGCAATCGCCTGGAGCAGCTTGAGTAGTTGCTGTTCTCCATCAACGTTTGCGGGACGATGCAGGGTGATGACAAAGTAGCGTTGCGGCTCCAGCTTGAGCGACTGCCAACAAGCCGGAGGGGTCAATCGTGGCAGATTCTTGAGCAGCGTATCGATCATCGTATTGCCGACGAAGAAGATTCGGTCATCGGTGACGCCAGCACGTCGCAGATTCGCATTGGCCGTGTCGCTGGTCGTAAAAAACCAGTTGGTGATCGAGTCGGTCACCACTCGGTTGATCTCTTCCGGCATGGTCCAATCACCGGATCGAATCCCACCCTCTACGTGGGCCACCGGGACACCCAGTTTGCGCGCGACGATGGAACAGGCCATGGTCGACGTCACATCGCCAACGACCAGGCAGAGATCGCTCTTCTCTTTCAGCAGCACCTTCTCATACCCAGTCATAATCCCGGCAGTTTGCTCGGCCTGAGTCCCCGATCCCACCTCGAGATTAATGTCCGGGTCTGGAATCCCGAGCTCTTCAAAGAAGCTGCCCGACATCGCCCGGTCGTAATGCTGACCGGTGTGAATCAATCGATACCGAAGCGATCCTCCACGAGATTCCGCGGCCTTGAGCGCCTCGATGATCGGCGCGATTTTCATAAAATTGGGACGTGCTCCCGCAATGATATCAATACGCTTCACGCAACACCTCGTTCTCTAAGTGGTCCTGTCATGCAATTGGTGTGATGGTAATCACTCTCACCAGTCTGAGCAACCTATAATCGCATTTTCGTGCAATGAGAAGAGAGCGCTGAGGAAACGATTTAACCCAAGACGAGAACTTTCAGAAGTGCACTTCACGGACCGACTGGCTATTGGATTGAAACCACTGGACGGTTTTCTTTACTCCATCGCTCAGCCTATGCTTGGCCTGAAACCCGAAGAGTTGCTTGGCGCGTCTCACATCAAGGCAGCGGCGAGGTTGACCGTTGGGCTTCGTGGCATCCCACTGAATCTGGCCGCTAAACCCGATTTCAGCCGCAATCAATGTAGCAAGATCACGAATTGAAATCTCTTCACCGGTCCCCAGGTTGACCGGAAGATTGCCATCATAGTGCTCAGCTGCTAAGAGAATCCCTTCGGCGGCATCCTCCACATACAGGAATTCTCTGGTCGGTAATCCGTCTCCCCACAGGGTGATCGCCGTGCGCCCCTCCTCCTTTGCCGACGCGCATTTTCGGATCAAGGCCGGAATTACATGGGACGTCTGTAAATCAAAGTTGTCTCGAGGACCGTACAGATTCACCGGGAAAAGGACGATCGAGTGAAATCCGTATTGATCACGATAGGCCTGCGATTGCGCCAACATCATTTTCTTCGCCAGCCCATACGGGGCGTTGGTTTCTTCCGGATAACCATTCCAGATATCGTCTTCTTTAAATGGAATCGAGGCGAATTTTGGATATGCGCAGATGGTCCCAAGTGCGACGAATTTCTTCAGCCCCCGTTGACGGCCGACCTCAATCAGCTGCGTCCCCATCATCAGGTTGTCATAAAAGAATCGTCCCGGGTTGGCCTGGTTCGCCCCGATGCCACCGACTCGCGCCGCAAGATGGATCACCAGATCGGGCTTGGCATCGCTGTAGAGTTGCTGAACAGCGTCCATCTGCACCAGATCGTAGTCTCGACTTCGTGGGACAACAATCTCGGCACAGCCTTTGGCCCGAAGTTGGTCCACCACACATGATCCCAGAAATCCGGCTCCCCCGGTGACCACGACCCTGCGCTCACTCCAAAATGACATGCCCTGCCCTTTCCATACCTACTAGTCGTTAACGTCGACCCGTTAGACCGATTCCCTCGATGCGCTCTTTTTCTGACGCCAAATCCGCATCCACCATCATGGCGACCAATTCTTCAAAGCGCACTTTTGGCTGCCAGCCGAGTTGTGTCTTCGCCTTGCTCGCATCCCCGATAAGGAGATCCACTTCCGTTGGACGATAGTATTTCGCATCGATCTTCACGTGCTTCTTCCAGTCTAGCTGCAGGCGATCAAAGGCCAGCTCAAGCATCTCCTTGACCGTGTGCGTCTCCCCCGTAGCAATGACATAGTCTTCCGGCGTTGGAGCTTGCAGCATCATCCACATCGCCTCAACATAGTCACCGGCATAGCCCCAGTCGCGCTTGGCATCAAGATTGCCCAGAAACACATCTTGTTGGATACCGAGCTTGATTCGGGCGGCCGCCTTGGTGATTTTCCTTGTGACAAAGGTTTCTCCACGCCGCGGCGATTCGTGATTGAACAAGATGCCGTTGCACGCAAAGAGATTGTAGGCCTCACGGTAGTTGACGGTAATCCAGTAGGAATAGACCTTCGCGGCTCCGTAGGGACTTCGTGGATAGAACGGCGTCGTTTCCTTCTGCGGCACCTCCAACACCTTGCCGAACATCTCGCTGGATGAGGCCTGGTAGAATTTCGGCTTGAGCCCTGACTCTCGAATGGCCTCCAGGAGACGAATCGTGCCGAGCCCTGTGATCTCGCCTGTATATTCCGGAATATCAAAACTGACCCGGACGTGACTCTGGGCGCCAAGGTTATAAATCTCATCGGGCTGGACCGTACGCAAAATCCGATTCAGGGAACTGGCATCGTTCAAATCGCCGTAGACCAAATGGAGCCGCCGATGCGGCACATGCGGATCC